>Ga0066841_10000015_pt1 | contig 23568 bp, 10 predicted proteins | sample ETNtaG_21_FD_66732 | JGI IMG/M metagenome (GOLD analysis project Ga0066841, IMG submission 66732) | Marine microbial and viral communities from oxygen minimum zone, Eastern Pacific Ocean - ETNP201302PF91A | ecosystem: Environmental > Aquatic > Marine > Oceanic | place: Pacific Ocean: Eastern...
ACCCATATTCAATCCGACGGATGACAGAGCACCACGAGCCTCGATAGGCTCTTGTGAACCCTCACCGGGATAGCGGAATGGACATTCCACCCACATTCGGTAATCTTACTCTTCATCTCACCCCAATCTAGTCCCATTACCTGAAGTTGGTCGGAGACGGGTCCATCAAGTGCATCGGGGTTGGATGGCAGCATCGTGCAGACGGTCCCATCGGAGCACATTTCCCTGGCAGAGGACATTGCACCGAGGAAGACGTCCAAGCCGTCATCAGAGGTCCATGCATTCCTGCCATAGGGGGGGTCGAATACGAATGAGCATCCCTCAATGCTTTTCCAGACATCATGAATCGAGTCTGCCGGGCATCTTTCCACTCTGTACGATCCCTTTCCCTCTGCCCAGTCCAGGTTTGCCATGGTTCCCTCGACCATTCTTGAGTCGAGATCGCTAGCGAGTACATCCAAGCCCAACATGGAAGCTTCGATTGCTATTCCTCCCGTGCCGCAGAATGGGTCGACCACGGCAGATGGCGTTCCTCGAGAGAATGAGAGGGAGACCATCAGACGTGCTAACCTTGGATCCATTGTTACTGGCTTGAAGAAAGGACGATCCGTGGGAGATGTACCGACATATGTGCCGGGGAATGAACCGTCTCTTATTCCCCAGAGTATCAGGGGATTCTGCTGGGCGTCATCCCAATGTCCAGAGGAGTCTCCAGGTCCAGCGAGGACCACGACTATCTCATAATCTGGGTTCTCCAAGTCGACTGGTCTCTGTTCGCTTGATATCTTGGCCCCTACCTCTGACTCTATCTTCCTCCGGGAGAGATCGCACACTCCCGAGCCTATCTTCCTCGCTCTGACTGCGAACGACCCCTTTGGGAGGAAGGAGTCGGTCCACTCATGAACGCAAGTGGCCACATCTTCTGCAGATACCGCTTGCTCGTGTACCCATAGTCTGGAGGTCGAGTGGAGTACATCGTCGACCAGCGAGGCTCCTGATATTCTCTCCAGGACTGATTCTGCTTGTGTTACGAATGTCAGACGAGGATGTAGGGTCTCGATAGGACCGAGAAGTGACTTGCACTCCTCTCGGAAAAGACGTGGGTGCCAACCACTCCCGAGAAGTACCAGGCTCCGTGCTCCCATACCTGCTCCGTACGACCCTCTGGACTTCAACCCTATATGCCCCCACTACCAGCACAGCCCGTAGTTGTGAGGCGGCGAGCATGGGCTGTAATCTGAGAGACCTAGTTTCACCAGAGCCTATTGAGCTTGGTGACCTTTCGGGTCAGAGGGTGGCAATTGACGTATTCCTGAATTCCTATCAATTCATCACTTCGATGACTGGCCCAGATGGCAAGCCCCTCTCGTTCGAAGGAAAGCCAGTGGCGCACCTGATGGGTTTCCTAGACAGGGCCACGGTGATGATCTCAGAAGGAATTGACCCTGTCTTCGTGTTTGATGGAAAGCCACACGACCTCAAGAGGAAGACGCTTGATGGCAGAAGGGAGAGGAAGATAGAGGCCGTTTCCCGTTGGGAGTCTGCGGTTGATGCTGGGGACATGGAAGCAGCGAAGAAGCTAGGGCCTCAGACCGCTGAGTACACCCCAGAAATGGTCCAGGAGACCAAGGAACTGTTCGATCTGATGGGAGTCTCCTGGGTCGAGGCACCCATGGAGGCAGAGGGGGCTGCTGCAGTGATGTGCTCCAGGGGTGATGTGGCCGCAGTTGCCAGCCAGGACTGGGACACTCTCCTATACGGCTCACCAGTGATGGTCAGGAACCTGACTAGCCACGGGACAAGGAGGTTCGGACGAGTCATGAGTGCGGAGAGGATAGTCCTCTCCGATACACTCGAGAGCCATGGGATCACCAGGGAGCAGCTTGTTGACCTTGGCATAATGGTCGGAACAGACTTCCATCCAGGGATCAAGGGTATCGGGCCCAAGACCGGTTTGAAGCTGATGAAGAAGCATGGAACCATGGAGGCGGTTGCCGAAGCCAGGGGTTTCGAACTGCCGGAGAACCTAGAGGGAATCAGGTCCCTCTTCATGGAGCACCCCGTTGGCGACGAACCGCTTCCAGAAGCCCAGAGGGCAGTGGAAGAGGACTTGCGTTCCTTCCTCCAAGAGGAGCGTGGCTTCTCAGAGAGGAGGATGGAACGCGCACTAAACCGTCTGGCCGAAGCCGGACGGCTCAAGTCGTCGAGCCAGCCTTCTTTGTTCGACTTCTGATCAAATCAGGTCGAAGTCGTTCTCTTCCGAATCTGGGATTCCGTCTCCGTCATCGTCATCATCGGTGTAGTCTGGGATTCCATCGTTGTCGTGATCGAACTGGCCGGTAGTGTCCCAACCATCGTTCAACTCGAACCAGTCTGAAAGGCCGTCATTGTCGTCGTCCGTGTCGTAGCTGTCCCAGAATCCGTCATTGTCGTGATCGTACCGATAGGCGCCGAACGCCCCGTCCAATTCGTCAACATCCAGGATGTTGTCATTGTCGTCGTCGGGGTCGGCTGCGTCATTGATGCAGTCGTTGTCGTGGTCCCTTGCGGCATCCACGTCGAATATTCCATCTCCATCCAGGTCCACTAGTTGCTCTTCGACCCCATCTCCGTCACAATCCAACTTGTCCTCCCAGTTGTCTATGCCGTCGTTGTCGATGTCGAAGTCGATGCTGTCCTCCAGACCGTCGTTGTCGTGGTCGTAGATGTCCGTGACTGGGTTGCCGTCCTCGACTTCCTCGCGGTCGTCGATTCCGTCTCCGTCGTCGTCATCGTCGTCTGCGTCGTCGATTCCGTCGTTGTCGTGGTCCTCTGGTCTTGGATCCTGCGAATCTGGTATTCCGTCGTTGTCGTCGTCCCAATCCTGGTCGTCTGGGATTCCGTCTCCGTCGTTGTCATTCTCCCCGTTCTGGTCCTGGTTGTCTAGCTGCTGGCTCTGCTGCTGGTCTGAAGCGGATCCCTGCTGGCCCTGATCGTCCCCTTGGGTCTGACCCTGCTGTTGCTGGTTCTGACCATTCTGGTTGTTGCCATTCTCGTCACCGCTCTCCTGGTCTCCCTGCTGGCCGCTCTGCTCGCCGCCGTTCTGCTGCTGGCCCTGACCGTTGTCCTGCTGGTTTCCTTGCTCTCCTGGTTCGCTGTCCTGGCCCTGTTGACCGTCCTGGTCAGACTGGGAGCCTTCGTCCTGGCCCTGGCCCTGTTGGCCTTGGCCACCTTGGCCCTGTCCATTCTGGCCCTGGCCTTGTCCTTGTCCTTGGCCCTGGCCTTGTCCTTGTCCCTGACCTTGTCCTTGGCCCTGACCTTGTCCTTGTCCCTGACCTTGTCCTTGTCCTTGGCCCTGTCCTTGTCCCTGACCTTGTCCTTGGCCCTGACCTTGTCCCTGACCGTCCTCTCCTTCGCCACCGCCTTCGGTGCCTCCGTCTCCGGATCCTTCTCCTTGGAAGTCGGGATCGTATGCGTCGGGTATTCCGTCGCCGTCCGAGTCCGATGCGGCTCCGTCGTTGGGGTCGTTCGGGTATGGGTCGTTAGCATCATTGGTACCGTCGCCGTCAGTATCTGCGTTGTTTGGGTTGGTTCCTGCTTCGTACTCTTCCAGGTTGTCTAGGCCGTCACCATCGGGATCGGCCCCGCTGTCACTGGCAGAGTTGGGGTTGAGGCCGTAGTTGACCTCCCAACCGTCTGGCATACCATCGTTGTCAGTATCTGGGTTATTCATGTCCGTGCCAGCACTTTGCTCCTCTGCGTTGGTCAGTCCGTCCCCGTCCCAGTCGGCTCCTCCGTCTGAAGGGTCAAGGGGGTCTGATCCATCGGCTCCGACACCGGATGAACCGGCCATGAGCACTAGGAGCAGCGCTGTTATCACACTAGCTTTTTTCTGATATTGCATTGTAAATTCACTTCCTAATTTTTTGTTAATCCAACGAGTAAGGGAAGATTGCTTGGAGCGAGTCTGGACACGTGTCCGAATACCGTAATAACGCTTCACTGAGCGCTATTTCTGGTTTTTCCGAACTCTCGTTTTCTGTTCTGACTCCTCCTTTTCTAATCATCCAATCTCACTGGCTTTCTCAGGGAACCCTCTGTTCCCTCTGGCTTCGGAGAGGCATGTTACGTATTTCAAGGGTTCCTGTGCTGGTTTCAAGGGGTTATTCTCGAAAGCTCGGCCTGAAACCTAGTGGCACCCATGAAATGTAGAACTGGAACGACGAGGGAAGAAATAGCGAGAACGACGAAGAAGAGTCCTGACCAGAGCTCTATTCCCCGGCCGATTGAGAGGAACAGGAACCATCCAACTAGGACGGAGACCCATGGTAGGTGCCTCCTGGTGTAAAGAGAGAGGCGTGCATTCAGGATCTCGTCAGAGTAGAACTGAGGGGTATCATCGGGGTCAGATAGGCCGTTCTCCACCCCACAACGGGAGCAGACCTGGTATCTTGGACCGTTTCCGGTGATGAATTGGGCCTGAGGATAGTTCTGCTTGCAAATCCTGCATACTGGCATGATTCTCGTTCCGACCAGAGGAGTGATGTCCTTCAAGGCTACGGTCCTCAGCACTGAGTCAATCATCATCAAGTGCTTCGTCCAGGAATGACACGTCGATGTCCTCTGAATCATCTTCATCTAGTCCGTCGGCTAGATCATTCAGCCCCTCAAGGCTGATCTCCTCGGTTTCAGAGTCGAGGATTTCCCCCACCGACACATCGGGTCCCTGCCACTCCTCGGGGGCCTCCTCAATCGGATTCTCAGGCATATCCTCCACTGGATACTCCTCGCCTCCAAGTGGTCTTAGAATAGAGCTAGAGGCTATTTCTTCCTCTTCGGATATGCCCATTGCCTCCCTGGTCATCTCCTCCTCCATCTCGACCTCCTGAGTGCCCATCTCCCATGGCTGTGGAGCGGTTTTCTCCCTAGGTCTGATTATCAGGGCGGCACCGAGGATTACCATGATAGCTGAAACCATCATAATGACTGTGTTTAGATTCCCGTCAATAAGCTGGTCGAACCAAGACTCGCTCCCGGATCCGGGGCCGTCGGATGTCCCTCCGGGAGTAAGCTCCGATAGCGGATAGACTCGAATCGAATCTACGGAGAGTCGGTGTACTTCTCCATCGAAGGCAACGACTGACAGCCAATATGGTGTCGATGGACTAATTGGTGTCGGGCCGATCGAGTCGAAGGAAGCGTTGGTTGTGATCGAGGAGGAGACGAGTATCGCATCCCTGGTGTCGGAGAACTGCATCGTACTAGCGAAAACGGCATAGGATTCCACCTGCGGGTCTTCCGAGTCAGCCCAGATCGCCTCTATTCTAGAGCCTGTGGCATCCCAGTAAGCCATTATCTCAGAAACCTCTGGGAGGTGGATTCCGGGGTCTTGGGAGTTCTCATCGACTGGGCTGATCATTGAGGTCTCGAGACCGTCTAGCCACGCGTTCCCGGAGGTATCGACTGAAACCACCGCGACCCACATTGGAACGTCAGGCTGAATGCTCTCCCCGCTGGAAAGCTCCTCCAAGAGGAACTGTCCTCCCTCTGTCCGGTCCAACACCAATACTGGTTCGAGTCCTTCGGCGCTATCGAAGGGTGCTCCGGCTACTGCGAAGATTCGGTACTCTGCGATGTCGGGAGCGGAACTTGGCGGGAATGAGGCGAAGACCCCATCGCCAGAGTCAGGGGCCCTGTCAACCAGGGTGGGTGAGGGGACCCTCTCTGGGGGAAACAGGTCCCCCCTGTTGTCTATAGGAGTGACCAGAGCCATGTTGTCACTCAAGTCTGAGAGGACCACGTTCCCCGCTAAGTCGTGGATTGTAACCGTCACGTAGAGTGGGACGTCGGGTGATATCCCAGATTCCGATAGAGAATCGGCCTCTGTGCCGTAAAGTGCCGAAGTCAGAGTGATCTCGAGGCGAGGGGAGTTGCCAATCTGTCTCTGATCTATGGTTACAGGATTGCATGCGCCACTTGATTCGCAAGCAGGGCTGACTTCGGTCAAGTCGTTCAGAGGGAAGTCTGACGCCCAAACTGTGTAGTGGCTGAAGTCTTCTGCCATTGTCCTGTCCCAACTTACGTCGATTGCTGTGCCGTCATCATCAGGATGGTCCCATGCCTGCAGTCCAGAGACCATGTCTGGTGGAGTGAATTCAGTGGAGTCTAGCTCGGAGTAACTAGCCGTCTCGACCACTAGTACATCGTCGACGTTCTGATTACCCCAGTCGTCTACAGCCACCACCCCTATCCAGTATACCACATCGTTTTCGAGTGTTGAGTTGCCAATTGAGTCGATTATGGCCTCGTCGGTCGTGCAGTCGGTTACGAACTGTGCGACGGGCCAACCATCTACCGATGTAGGGGCCGTCCATCCCGAGGCGGGGAGGATGTAGATGACGTGGAATGAGCAGTCCTCCTCCTGGTTAGGATTCCATGTTACGATTATCCTACCTCCCTCGTCGTTGGGGGCGTCACTGGCGGTGGTGCCAGTAATGGGAGAGGGGGCTATGCCGTCATTGAGTCCTCCTGCTGTGACTACTGGGCCCACCACTGTGGCATTTGCAGGATCGAATTGCCCTGCTTCGTCCACGCAGACGATTGCGAACCAGTAGGGGACGTTTCCATCAAGTTCGAGAACGGAAGAGTTGCCTGCTGCGAAGGCGAAATCGATTGGGTTGGAGAGCGCCAGGGCACTGGAGATCTCCTGCTGGACGGCCCAGATTCGAGTAAACTGAGGATCTAGTTCCTGACAGGCTGACCACTCGGCTGAAACCGTCCCGGGAATCCCGCCAGAGACTGGTTGTACGTCTAGCCATTCCGGGGGCGAGGGAGTCTCGTCTGTTGGGGTTGCGTTCCCTTCCCATGAAATTGGTTCTCCAAGGCTACCGTCGGGATACTCAATGGCTACTGCAGCTCTATATTGCCTCTGGTCTGAGAGTTGGACCTCGGAACCATTGCTGTTCCCAGTGGTGAAGACTGCTGTGGTCTGGGACCAATAGGGGACTCTCTGGAAAGAAGGTAGGTCGGAGAGGTCCTCCTTGGATGGGGTCCACTGCGGGTTGTCCGTAGAGTCCCACAGGTAGACCCTGTAGGCCGACCAAGCCGAATCCTGGGCTGGTAACCAAGACGCGTGGAGGACACCACCACCGTCGTTGGGACGGTCGTATAGGCCCGTCATCACCGTAGGGGCCTCTAGCCTCTCCCAGTCATAGGAAAATCGAATCTTGATTCTCCCATCCTGCGGCGATTGCATTTGTAGGTGAACTGTCGAAGATAGAGATCCAGGTGGGGTGTTGAAAATAGCAGTCTGGAAAGACTCCTCTATTCTCGGATCAAGTGCTGCTAGGTCCCAACTCCCTGTGTAATTTAGGTGGGTCGACTTGGCCCATACCCACGAACCCTTCGAAGGGGAAGAGAAAGTCAGTGAGCCGGGATAAAGAAGCAAATCGGATGAGTTTGCCTGATTCTGGTCGATAGGGATGGAAATCGGAGATTCGGGTGATACCAATGTGGTTGACATCCCGGGTCTGGTGGAATCGGTGATGTCGAGTGTTCTGTCTGCGAAAATTGCGTTTAGTGGGTATGCCCTCCTCTGGTTCTCCCTCGGGACCTCCCTGAGAGTCTCCATCGGCTTGTAGATGTGTAGCCCGTCTTCCCCAAGAACCGCCAGACCCATCCATGCATCGGCATCAGCAGCCAAAGCACCCGGCATCTCCCCTATCGTGACTACATCATGGTCTCCAGTTGCCATGACTACACTTATCTTACTCGCAGAAATTGCAGCAAGGTGAGTTCCATCGGAAGCTAGGTCTATGATGGGCCAGGCCTGTAAATCAATTGCCCCTTGACCGGCCTCCATGGCCATGGAGGTTCCATTCCAGTGCACTAGAGGCTGGTTCGAAGTTGCTATATGGACGCCCCAAAGATCTGTTTCGACGGCAGTGACGTCGTTACTGGGAATCATGTCGATGTTGTAAGTGCCATTGTGGCTGTCTGTAGAGACATCCCATGCAGCGACTCCGGGCCTGGTCACTCCTTGGCCGTTGTGCGAGATGAAAATAGCTGAGTCGTGATGCAGAGTTATAGTTGAACCAGTTGATGTGTCATTGAAGGTCCTGGAGGTCGAGTCAGCATACACTATGCCTGAAACAAAGTCGCCGACCAATCCGTCGGCCCTTCCTATCGTACCGACGATTCCGAGGTTCTGGTCTAGGACGACCAAGCCTGTTGGGCCGCCTACGAGGACTGTCCCATTGCCGAGAATTGGTGCTGGCGGCACGAATAGGTGGTTGGAGATTGGCGTAGGGAGGCCATCTACCGTTGTAATTGGATCGTCCCAATCGTATTTTGTGAGATTCCAGAGTCCTATACCGCCGTGGGTTGAGACGAGGATGTGCTCTCCGTATTCCACGAAGTCGGTGACTATGTTGCTGGGGAGTCCTGCCAAAAGGCTGCCTTGGCCCCATGATCGCGTCTCTGGATCGAATGTCTGGAACCCGGCAGAGCTCCCAGCCCAGCCCATGAGGCCAATGAACAAGTTCTCCCCATCGTGGATCAGGCCGTCCATCTGGTTGTGCAACGCAGGTGGGGTCTGCTGGACGGCTCTCTGGCTGAGGTTGAATGAGAATATTCCGTTTCCAACGGTCGTAGCCCAAATCTCCTGCTCCACCAACATAATCTCGTTGATGGACTCGGAGAGGGCATCGAAGCCATATTGCCAATTCACCGAACCATTGTCCAGCAGCTCCCCCTGCAGTACGGTGGATGCAAGGTATGAGTACTCAGATGATCCAACTGTTACCCAAACGTGAGTCTCGTTGGAAATCATCTCGTGGACGACTCCTGAGGGAAGACCGACCAACTCGTCGAACCCTCCCTCGATTAGGCCTGTGCTGTCAAGTCTGTCTACCCTGTTGATTCCGGAGAGGTCTCCCGACCTTCCAATGGCATAGGACCTAGAGGTAGTCGGTGCCCTGACTATTGAGCAAGAGTCCATGCCAAGTCCTATCACCTGCCCAGATGTTGCCGATGAGCCCGAGGTGATTACCCGAGTGATTCCCCCGTTTCCGTCATAATGCGAGACAAGAAGGAGGTCTTCTTCGTAAAGCATTCCACCTGGGAAGACCGGATTCTCGGAAACTCCCATGTCGGGGGTGAGCGTGTCGAGGAAGTTGTTAGCGGAATAGTCGAAGCGATCTATGCCTACATTGTCAGTATCGAAGCCGATGTACATTATTTCATTCTCTTCGTCGCACGCTAGTGCTCTGACGTCCTTGTCTGCCATGTTTGAGTTGTCGTTAGTGATGGGAGTAATCCACTCCTCAGTAATTCCATCACCGTCATGGTCACCTAGATCGAAACGTGCTATGCCCCCGCCCACTGCCCACCACTGCCATGCGCTGAATCCTATTGCCACGTGGACAATGTCTTGGCAGAGTACTATGTCCGCTCCGTACCCGTCGGGGATATCACTTGTATCCACATCCCAAATGGTCCAGTTGCTGTTGTTACCAGATAGGCGCATCACATGGCCATCGTTTCCATTACCGGATGCAGTCCAGAGGTCGTCTCCAATTACCTTCAGAGAATAGAAGTCTAGCTCCGAGTCGGGGGGGAGTCCGTCTCCCGGTAGCCACGACGATTGCCATGTCTCATTTGATGGGTTCCAGCGGAGTATTCCATTCATGCTGGCGAAGAGGTACTCGCCCTGGTACTCGACCATCCCTCTTATCCTTCCGTCGACATCGTTCCATTGGTCCAGGAGAGTCATGTTTGAGGCTGAGAATCGTCTGAGGATATTATCTCCGTATGCCACCCACATCTCGCATGAGGTGTTTAGCGGGAAGCAGTCGCCCAGGTATTGGGCGTTGACTCTGCCAACATCTCCGATTGTCTGGAGGTCGTCCTCCCAGCCTTCCGATGTTGTGTTCCATCTGAGAATTGTCCCCGGGTCGCCCGAACCGCCCCATCCGGATGTCTCTACGACACTTATCCAAACCTCATCTCCGATTTGGTTCATCCCGTGTATGACTCCATTGAAACCTAGACGTTCTCCGGCATCGATTGTTTGGAGGGTCGAGTTGTTGTCAAGGTTGATCCTAGCTACCTCGTCTCTAGAGTTCCAGGGGTTCCCTCTTTGGGGGGAGTAATACATGACCTCTTCAACAATTAGAATCTCCGCTGGGGAGTAGTTTGGGAGCGTGGGTCCGTCTTGGTTAGCGCCTCTGTCCCATTGAATCAGAGACGTTTCGTTTACCAAATCTATCAGGGTGAGGCCGAAATCTCCTCCAGCCCACATTGTTCCCTCCTCCCTTCCCTCTATCAAGACGGTGACATCGTCGTCTCCCAGAATTCCCTGAGACCCATCCCAGGGGGTAAGCCAAGTCGCAGAAGTTAGGTTGAATCGTGCGATTCCTAGGTTCTCGAATCCGAGATAGAGTGTCTCGCCGAATTTGACTACGCGTGCCCTCTCTGTGTCGTCTCCTGCTGTCCAGACCTCCACAACGGTTCCATTTGACGTATTGATCACAGCTGCGCCCTCGGTTGTACCGGCGTAGAGAAGATCCGATCCGATTGGTTCCACGGAAATCACAAATCTGGAAGGCATGCCATCGCCTTGCCCCCCTCCTCCTCCGCCGCCTCCTGATGTCCAGCAGTCCTCTAGGGTGAACTGGGATTGGGGGTTGTTGGGGTCGGGCCAGTTCCACATGCATGCTCCCCTATTTGTACCGGCATAGACGCCATTGGCATCGCTGGAGACGTCATAGAACTCGAAGGGGTCGTTGTTCCAACCAGGAATGCTTGTTGGGAGCAGGTCCCATGTTGAACCGTCCCATCGAGCAAGCCCTCCATTCGCATTTGCTCCGGAGTTCTGAACCTCCGAGCCAATTAGTAAACCTCCGTAGAAGTCCAAAGAGAGTGTGTTGACATCCTCGTCTGGTATGCCGTTTGGATCGTCGGGAGTCCAAAGATCGATGATATCGCTCGTCAGTCTGTCAATGAGGAGCACCCCAAGGCCTGGGAGTCCTAGATAGATGACATGCCCGTCAACTGCAACTGGGGTTGCTTCTAGGTTGTCCACACCCAGGGACTGCCATGAGCCTATGATTGCAGGAGTGCTGAGATCTATTCTCATTACTCCTGCCTCCTCCGTGGCGATATACGCTATTCCGAATCTGGTTGCGATATCTCGAGTCATGTCTGAATCCAATCCTTCCGACTCCGAGTAAGTCTCGATTACGTTGTTGGAATCCGTCGAGTAGAGTGAGATTCCCGATTCCAGATGCCCGATGACTAGGGTTTCTGTATTCGAGTCATATGCCATGCTGGTGATCGAGTTGGAGTTCAGTCCCTGGATTGTTTCAAAGTATGAGCCATCCACATTGCTCATCCTGTGAACGCCACTGTTTGTGGTGCCAACCCAGACCCAACCGTCCTCATCCTGCTGAATTGATGTGATATCCCCGGGCTCTAGTCCTGAAGTGAGCCAGTCTCCGATGTCGATTGGATCCCTCCATAGGTTGTCGCCCTTGTCCATGATGTCGATGATGGTTCCAGAGGCTATCCAGAACTCGCCAGATTCTCCATCGTCAATAATTGCAGTGACCTCAGCGTCTTCAATTGAAGGGCTGCTAACTAGGTGGAAGGAGCCGTCCGAATTGTCTTCAAGAATCCGTCCGAATGTGCCGGATGAGTCCCCGATGATTGCCATTGACTCTGAAGGAGCCCTGGGAAGACCCCCCGGCCACGCACTGATGCTTGAAGCGCCGTCGAGCCCCAAGCTTTCCAATTGGATGTCTGAACTGAACAACAGTAAATCTGTGTCATAGGGTTGTATTTGCTCCTCCCCTAGGATATAGAGCCACCCTGGAGCTGCTGCGAGGCCGACTAAATTGTCTGAGGAAAGCCAATTAGAAGAAGTCCAAGAGGGCATCCAGGAGTTTGAAGAAAGGTCGAACCTGTCTATTCCAGAGTCAGAAGTTGCAATGTATAGGATGTCGTCAGAAACCGTGACGTCTGCTATTGAGTTCCCGGAGAGGTAGTTGGAATCGTCCCATACTATGTTCCTTTCAACTTCAAGGGATGTGGGGTCTGAGGTCGAAACGTTGTATTCGATTACACGTATGCCGAATTCATCGGTTGCTAGGAATATTTCCCTATCTTCGATATGGATGCCGATCGGTGTCTCTATCTGCGAAGATGTGCAGAACTCCAATGTCTTCCAAAGGGCTCCCTTTGATGGCATTAGGTAGTGCATATTACACTCGGAGACAGCCCAGAGAACTCCGAAAACATCTACTCCCATTGTAAGGATTGGATCTGAGAGTGAAGAGTTCGTGTCCACCGGAAAATCCACCAAGGGTTCGGAGTCGGAAAGACCCATTGCGGTGACGTTTCCACTGTTATCTCCTATGTAGAGCAGCCCTCTATTGGGGTCTGAGACAATTGAACGCCCCCCAATACCAGGGGAGATATCGATAATGCGCTTGTTTGCGTTGTCATCCAACTGCAGGAGGTCGTCATCAACTAGGATATGCATCCTCCCATCGATTGGGTTGTATGCACTACCATGAATTGACACCTCTAGGGGGCTGAATGAGAGTTTTGGATCGACTGGGCGGAGGGCCTCCATTACCAAATCGGTAATCTCGATTCCGGTGGGAATCTGCCAAGAAGCGTCGCTGATCGTGTTTGGCTTCAATGATGCGTCCAAGATTCCTCCTACTAGGCTTGGGGGGTTGTCTGCGAAGTTGTTTTGTCTACCCAGATCCCCTCTTCCGCTCCAGTCAAGTACGCTTGTCTGGGTATCCATTACTGCGATTTGGGGTTGATTGACCCAATACCCATCGCTTCCGTTTACAGATATCTCTAGGGTGAGGTTGTCAATGATCGCCCCAGGTGCGAACTCCAGGAAAAGGTCGGCCAATGCGGGTGTACCATTGGCAGCGTCTGCACCGTTGGCATCCAAGACTAGCCAGCCTGTTTGGTTACTGCCGTTTACCCCCCACGACTTTCCGGATGACTCTTCTCTTAAATCGAAATCATCTGAGAGGGGTTTGGAGTCGGATGAGGGAGGGAGACTAGTGCCCCACGGGAGTAAAATCATCAGTGCCACAAGACCGATTGCCTTGGCTCTTCCAGGAGGGGAAGTATCACTAGCGCACATGGAACGAAGCAAGTCCCTCATTGTGCAATTTATGAAGGGTAGGGGTAGTCGTCCATTACTTGCTCACAGCATTAGTCAATGAAGGGGGGAAAGATGGGAAACACGGCCATATAGGCCGATAATCCCACAATTAGCAATAGGATAGCATCAAAGGAGATGGTGGGTCCGGCAGCATCGAGGTGACACAGTGGGCAACAAGCAACTGCGCGAGGACGCGTTGAATTACCACTCTTCAGATCCTCCAGGAAAGGTGACTGTAGTACCGACCAAGCCTCATGGAACTCAAAGGGACCTCTCTCTAGCCTACTCGCCCGGAGTAGCGTACCCTTGCGAGGAGATAAGGGATAACCCCGATGATGCATACCGATATACCTCCAAAGGCAACCTAGTCGCCGTAATTAGTAACGGAACTGCAGTATTAGGGCTCGGAGACATCGGAGCTCTCGCAAGCAAGCCTGTGATGGAGGGGAAAGGGCTTCTGTTCAAGGCATTCGCAGACATTGACGTATTCGATATCGAAGTAGATAGGACAGACGTTGATGAGTTCGTCGAGGCGGTCAAGGCTATTGCACCAACCTTTGGAGGGATAAATCTCGAGGATATCAGCGCCCCTGAATGCTTTGAGATTGAGAGGAGGCTGGTGGAAGAACTGGATATTCCTGTAATGCATGACGACCAGCACGGTACTGCAATCATTTCAGGGGCTGCTCTTCTAAATGGTCTAGAAGTTGTCAACAAAAAAATTGGCGATGTGAAAGTGGTAATCCTTGGTGCGGGCGCTTCTGCAATCTCGTGTGCTAAGCATTACGTCAGACTCGGTGTGAAACTAGAGAATCTAATAATGCTTGATTCGAAGGGGATAATGACCTCCAAGAGGATGGCGGATGGGGAGTTAAACGAATACAAATCCCAGTTCGCTAGAGATATCGATGAAGGAGGTATCGAGGATGCTCTGAATGGTGCTGACGTTTTCTTAGGACTATCAAAGGGAGGATTGGTTTCTCCAGAAATGGTGGAGAATATGGCGGAAAGACCTCTCATATTTGCGCTCGCTAATCCAGATCCGGAGATAACTCCGGAGCAAGTTGCTAGCGTTCGAGAAGATGCGATAGTGGCGACAGGGAGATCTGATTATCCCAACCAGATAAACAACGTTCTTGGTTTCCCATACATCTTCCGCGGAGCACTAGATGTGAGGGCCAGCGAAATTACTGAGGGAATGAAGATGGCTGCTACAAAGGCAATAGCTCAACTGGCAAAGGAGCCAGTTCCAGACGATGTGGCGTCCGCATATGGGGGCGAGCAGATGTCATTCGGTCCTGAGTACTTGATTCCAAAGCCATTCGATGCCAGGGTTCTGATCTGGGAGGCCAGTGCTGTGGCTGAAGCAGCCGTGAATGAAGGAGTAGCGCGGGTATCCAAGAAGGATTTCGATATTAACGTCTACAGGGAGAAGTTGGAGTCGCGTCTAGGACTTACAAGATCAATAATGAGGAGAGTGATCAACCAAGCCAAGAGGGATTTGAAGAGGATTGTTTTCTGTGAAGGTGAGGACCCGACTATTGTAAAGGCAGCTTCTCAGTGCATTTCTGAGAAGATTTGCGTTCCGATTCTTCTCGGACAGAAGAAGAGGATCGAGGCTGTTAAGGAAGAATTGGGTCTGGAATTCGATTGCGAAATTATTGATGTTAGGTATGACTCAAGGAGACGTGGGGAGTATGCAGACGAATTACATGAACTACGTGGAAGAAGGGGGATGACCAAGGAGGATGCTGTAAGAGAACTGAAATCAACGACTTTCTTTGCACCAATGATGGTCAGAATGGGTGATGCTGATGGTTACCTAGGTGGAGTTTCCCATCAGTACCCAGACATCGTCAAACCATGTTTGCAAGTAATTGGCCCAGACCCGAACTCACACAGAATCGTGGGCATGTACATGATGACCGTGAATGGGCAATTGATGTTCATCGGAGATGCTACAATCAACATTTATCCCGACTCTAGGACTCTTGCTGAGATTGCGATTCAGACAGCCAAGGTGGCAAGGAGGTTTGGAGTCAAGCCGAAGGTGGCCATGCTTTCGTTCTCGAATTTCGGTACTTCCGCTGAGATGAGGACAGACAGGATTGAAGAGGCGATAGAGATAGTGAGAGGAATTGAGCCTGATCTGGTTATTGATGGTCCAATGCAAGCAGATACGGCTCTAGTTCCAGAGATTCAGCAAGACTACCCGTTCATGTCCTTCGATGGGCCAGCTAATGTTCTAATTTGCCCGAATCTTGCCTCGGCAAATATAGCATACAAGCTTCTTCAGAGGGTTGCCGGAGCAGAGATGACTGGCCCCATATTAGAGGGTCTTTCGAGGCCCGCCCACGTGCTTCAGCGTAGGGACAGTGCCAGAGACGTGGTCCACATGGCTGCAATATGCTCTGTAGATGCGCAGAGAGCAGCCAAGCAGAGGTTGATTGACTAGACTGGTTTCGGTCCGGCGCTGATTACTTCATCAGTGCAGCCCTCAGCGTATTGATCAAAGTTCTCGATAAACATCTGAGCAAGTAGATTGGCAACGTTGTCGTACCTATTCCCATCGTCCCAAGTTCCCCTAGGTTGTAGAATCCTGTCAGGAACGCCCTCACAGGTTGTGGGGATTTCGAAACCAAACCTCTGATCTTTGACGAAGACGACGTCTGCCAAGTCTCCATTGATGGCGGCATTGAGTAGATTCCTGGTCCAACTAATCTTAATTCGGCTGCTAGCATCTGCCCCACCTGCAATCCAGCCAGTATTAATCAACCAGCACTTGGCATTGTTTTCTCTGATCTTTTTCGAAAGCAAATCGGCATACGTGCTTGGGTGTCTTGGCATGAATGGAGCCCCAAAGCAGGTTGAGAACGTTGCTTGGGGTTCTGTAACTCCCATCTCTGTTCCTGCGACCTTGGCAGTGTATCCTGACATGAAGTGGTATGCAGCCTGCTCTGGGCTTAGTTTGGAAAGAGGTGGCAGGACTCCAAAGGCATCACAGGTAAGGAAGACCACGTTTTTCGGGTTCCCTGCCATCGAATCTGGAGTTCGATTCTGTATGAACTCAATCGGATATGATCCTCGTGTGTTCTGAGTGAGTGAGCCGTTGTCGAAGTCAGGAGTTCCATCGGCATTCAGTACCACATTTTCGAGAATTGATCCGCGCATTTTTGTGGTAGCGAATATCGCAGGCTCATCCTCTTCTGATAGTCTGATTAGCTTAGCATAACAACCGCCTTCGAAGTTGAAGACTCCCTTGTCGGACCACCCATGCTCATCATCTCCCACCAAGGCTCGGTTGGGATCGGCAGACAACGTCGTCTTTCCTGTTCCAGAAAGACCAAAGAAAAGTGCAGATTCTTCTCCATCTGTATTGGCTGAACAGTGCATTGGAAGAAGCCCCTTGGTAGGAAGAATGTGATTCATTATCGTGAAAATGGCCTTCTTTATCTCCCCAGCATAGTGGGTTCCACCAATTATCACAAGGCCCCTGTCAAGGGCGATAATGACGAAGACGTCTGAGTTTACTCCATCGCTCATACTGGATTTCAACTCAGGAGCATGCAGAATAGTGAACTCTGGAATATGATTGGCAATCTCTTCCTCCGAGGCGCGTACGAACATGTTGTGCATGAAGGCGGCATGCCATGCCTTCTCTGTGACAAGTCGGACTGGCATCCTGAATTCTGGATCTGCCCCACAGAAGGCATCTTTGACAAACAGGTTCTCTGCATCGTTTAGATGTGCTCGAGTCTTGACAAGGAGCCTCTCAAAAACAGCGGGTGCGGTGGGCCTGTTCACCTCCCCCCACCAAACATCCTCTGCCATTCCGGCCTCATCAACGATGAATCGATCATTTGGTGAACGGCCAGTCCGCTCTCCTGTTACAGCAAGTAGTACCGAGTCCGATGTGAGTTTTGCCTCACCGAGTTCGACTGCTTGAGTGTGGAGTCCTTCGGAATCTATGTTCCAATGTACCTTTCCAGTCGGTTCTAGCCCATGCTGGGATAAATCTACGGCCCTTCCCTGAGAGGTACTCTGCACCCAACTTACCCCGTCGTTCCGACAGGCATCAAGTCTTCAAGCATTACGGCTCGGAGAAAAATTCCTGCTAAGCATAATCGTTCGTATGAAGACCATTAGGGGATGTGATTATGCAATACATGCTCTGTTGCGGAGCGATGACAGGGGAGGAGGCTCCAGACAAAATCATCCGAGAAAGGGAGTTCAAGCTTCCTTCTGGAATCAATATCGATAACCTCGATGTCCCCTCTGAGGCGTTGCCCAAAGAAAATTCTGTAATTGATTCTGAGAAAAAGGATGAAGCTATCGGAGACGTCTTCGATCCTTTCTCTGAACCTAGTGAAGAGGCGCCGGGCAAGATTAGGAAGGATGGAAGCGTGGATAATGCTCCTGAGAGAGATTTGGTTTCTCAGATTTCGATAGAGGGAGAAGAGAGGGTAAACTGGGTGATAATGGTCTCAATGATTGTTCTATACAGTGCGATTAGCATCCAAATTGGTAGGACCTTTGACTCTGTAGTTGGGACTTTCTTGCTCATTTCTCTAGCAGCTATAGGATTTGGATTGGGTGAAATCTGGGTCCCTAGGGAGCGGATGAAATTGCTGGGAGTAACATGGGTCATCATTTCAATGAAGGTCTTGTATGGTCTTGCATTAGAGCTCAGACACTGGGTGGTGATTGGAGACGACCTGTCACTAGGAGTGGTTTTACTGCTTCTGGTTGGAGTCAATATTTTCGTCGCCTACAGGCATAATCATGATGCGATTGCTGCGCAATCAACTCTTGTTCTTCTTGCTGTTGGTTCCACTGCTGGAACTGAGTTCGATGAAGTTGGCGTTGCTGGTATGATTCTGATTGCTACGGTTGTTCTCCACGGAATTGCTCTGCACAGAAACTCCGGCAACCTGGCCTCACTTGGAATAGCATCATCTAATCTTTGGATTGGAATGCATGCGGTAACTTCTCGTTTTTCTGTCGGCCCTCTTGACGTTCTTCCAATTGAGGGGGACCTGCTGCTTTTCCTTCTGTTAATGTCGGTGACGGCGATGAATGCATACATGGCCACGAAGTTCGCTAAGGAAGAGAACTGGTTCTCAAAGGGTTTCGAAACTTTGGGGTTGGGTAAGCCTGGACTATGGGGAGTTTCCATTTCACTCGGAATGATTGGGGCGCTGCTGGCTGTTGCTTCCAATAGAGACGATTTGGGGTATGCATTGGGAATGGTTACATTCCTTGGAGGGGCCTTTGGTGGGTCTTATCTTGTCGTTAGGGGCGTCGAACCTGAACGAGTGTATTTCCCACTAATTGTTACTGCATCTATTCTGACAATAATATTGCTAAATGGAAATTCTGTAAGTGAGGTTCTCAATGTATCCGCATATCAGATCTTCACTCTGGTGGGTTCATCCGTCACAGTTATGATAATTCTCAGAGATCAGAATAGTGTTACAGATAGGGTGCTTTGGATTGGTGCGGTCGCCATATTGGCAATATTGGTCCTTCTTGTTCCGACGGGTGCCGGTGATGGTGGGCATGGGGGGGTCATGCTATTGGGGTTCCTTTCTTTACTCCACATTGGAACTGCAACTTTGGCGATAAAAAGGGATTCTCCCTCGTTGTCTGGAGTGACTGTTCTTCTACCCTGGTCATGGATTCTTGCTGAGAAGTTGATTGAAGAGGCCATTAGAACTGTCATGCTGGCTAATGACCTGACAGACTTCAACGGAGGCATTCAACTAGGAACTACACCCCTGGCAATTTACCTCGGAATGGCATCCATCCTTCTGTTTATTGTCAACTCAAGAATGGGAGAAACTGGGGTAAATCTAGCTTCTGGTTTCTTGGGAATCACTGAGATTTCCGCTACAATCAGGGATTCGGGGCTGCTCAATCTCTGGAGCATCGGACTCTGGTTGCCTATGCTGACAATCCTCATAATGGCGCAATTTGGTGGTTTCACAACAGTTTCTCTTGTGGCTTTGCTAGCTCTACTATCAGGATTGCATGTTACAAGTTTCATTCAAGGCCTTCGGACAGGGGGTGCGGATGGAATTGTCTGGGCATTGGCGCTGAGCTTCTTGGTCGTCCAGTGGAGGCATGGCCTCGATGAAGCGATGATAATCCTAATGTGCATCTCAATTGCTCTGATTCTTAATTTTGGAGATGATCGGAACTTCACTCTGGGTATGGGGCTGATGTCCGTCCCAATGCTTGTTTTCAGTACGGGTAGAAGTTCCAGTCTAGAGTTGGAAACCCCTGGTTGGTTAAAGGATTTTAATTGGGAATCTATCGTTGGAAACATCCCCGAAACGGAGTTCTTCGCACTACTGAGCAGTGTGGTGATGCTGGCAATTTTCTTGCCGAGGACGGAGAAGATGGAGGCCATTCTGAAACCAGCATCCTCAGCATTAATTCTAATCGTCATCACAAATATTCTATCCATGAATTCGAACAGTTTCCTACTCCAAGTTGCTTCTGGGTCAGTATTTGCAGCTACTTCAATTTGGTTGATTTCGAGGGGGGAGATTAGATCTGAGTTGCGAACAATTGCAAAGAGGGACTCAATTGTCAGTATGGTTTCTGCTGGTTCTATTTCGCAAAGCGGATCCTTGTCTTCATACAATCCAAGGGTTGCCAAAATGGAAGATCTTCGGAAGAAGAAAAGGGAGCTTTCCGAAACCGATGATGTGGCTGAACTATTGACCTCTGAAATAACCCATACACCAATCGTTGGGCTAGTGATCCTGGGGATTGTATTGGCTGGAATTACTCTAAGTTCTGCAATGGGCTCAGGCCCTCTGATCCTAATTGTCTCGGGATTTTTCTGCTGCATCATAGTTTTCCTGATTAGGGAAAGAACAAGGGGTCTGGAGCTCGAGTTGCCCCATTTTCTGGGCATGGAGATGCCCATTGCGGTGTCGGTGTTAGGGCTCTGCATGGTCCTCGTTTCCGGGCATGTTTTCCCTCCTGGGAGTAGTCCATACGAATTGCTAGACATGGCGGTTGTGATTGTTCTGGTTCTTGTCCTACTGATGGCTTCATTATTGCACCAGAAGAATCTCCTAGACAGAATAGCGATTGCGATTGATTGGTTCGTTCTTCCATTATTGTTGGCTCGCTTTGTAGCAATTGCTCTGGGAGGGGCCTTGCCAGCTCCACTGACAGTGGATCCGTTTGCTCATGGCATGTTAGATTGGACTTTGCCATGGATAATTCTCGAATCAATACTAGTTCTGTGTGTCTTGGTTGGTTTCTGGGTGGATGAAAAGAAAGGCGTTCTTGGCAAGGAGCACGGTTTGAGTGGGGTGGGAATTGGCTCTCGTAGTTTGGCGATAATGATGTTGTCTTTCGGCCCGGCGGGCTTGCTTGCTGCATCTAGTGCGGCATTTCGCAGCATTAGGGTTTCACAGCCATCTGGACTTGGGATTGCTCTTCCTGTTGGAGTTCTGGCTTGTTTTTCGCTAGTTCACTGGAATGATGGTTTTTTGCTGATGTCTGATTATCTTGATTGGCTTGTGTTGATTCTAGGAGTTATGGTTATGTTTTCTTGCGCACTTACCGTCCCACTGAATCTGGAGAAATGGACAGTTGCTCTTGCCATTGACGGGCATTTATTCATCATCTCTGGAGCAATAATGTTGGGGATGGTGGGCGGTTTCGAAATACCACTACTGCTGATTCTAATGTCTACCACAGTATGGGTTGTCGGGATTCTTCAACTCAGGAAGTCGCTAAGGATTTGGGGATTTGCAGATTTGATTGCTGCTATCCTCTGTTCGTTTGTTTTCGCTTCCAAGGGGTTCGGCCAATACGAAATGCTGCTTGGAATGACTGCTCTGGCATTGGAGTTGGGCTTGATAGCATGGCTTGGATTAACAAATCAGGATGAACTGCGCAGAGACTAGTCCTGAAGTGCCAACGTTGATGACGGGCGGACAATTCTAGGCACTCGTGACGAGGTCGTGGATATCCGACACCCCTGACGAGGTTGAGCATCCCCCGATACCATTGGGGCTGAACAAGATGGCTATACCCAGGGCAGCTCTAGTCCTATCCGTAATTACTGGCCTTGGACTGCTATTTTCATCCATCTGGGTTGGTCTTTCGGCGATGTCATTCTTGGAGGAACTCGATGCTTCCTTCGGGACTACTGATGTCGATGTTCTCAAGGATGATGGGCGATGGCTGTGGGAAGTTAGTTTGCTTTTTGATACGTGTTCATCCCGTGAAGATAACTGGGAGTGGCCGGATTCGCTTGCAAGCCAAGATGGTGTATTTCTCCTACCTGGAGAGGTTCGCTGCGACTGGCAGCACCAGGGAGATGGCGATTCGGCGAGCATAGTGGTCCACAATAGAGGAAATCAGACTCTCAATCTCGTTATGGAAATTAGCGGTGGGGCCGTAGTTTTCGCTGCGAATAGTGAACCTTATCTAATTATCAATGAATTAAGTGCCAATGAGAGCACCATTATGGAGATCAATCTGATTGAGTCAGTATCCGAACGCGAGATTAGTGTCACGGCCACTCACATTTCCGTTCTTGAAGCACAGGTTCGGATGGATGTATCCATCTTTCAGGGTCCTGAGAGTAGGGATATACACATCCAAGATGGTGATTCCGTAGAGGTTCACTATACGGTTTGGGACGCAGATACGGGTGAAGAGTTGGATGACGGAACTTGGGTAGAAAATGCTGGCGAGCCTTGGTTCTCAATCGAAGGTTTTGGTTGGTCAGCAATTGGGCTTGATATAGGAAACGATAGGGGTGCTGCATTCCCCCTTACCCCTGGAGGGAATACTGGGACCTCGCACATAACTCTCCTACCCCCTGCAATAGCGTATGGGAATAGCGAAGGTCACGAGCTAGAGGAAACTTGGCTGAGGTTCGAATTGACGCTGGAGAGAGCACCGGTCTCTGGGTAATTGTCGCGAAAGTGACTTGACTAAGTTCCAACGGGAATGGTCATGGGCGAAGAGGAGCATAAGCCAATAGTTCCTTCGAAGAGGGGGGTTACCTTTGCGAAAAGGAAGTTCAAACCAAAGTCCTCCAGGAAGGGTGAACCCGAGTTTTTCATGGACGAAGGGATGAGGAGACTATCCACTCCATGGTCGGTTGCTTCAATCAGGGCTAGTCAGATTGACCCTCTTTCACTTCCTGCTGGAGTAATTCTGGATGCAGCGGCGGGCTCTGGGATTCAACTAATCGCCTTTTCGAAGATATTGAAGAGGCCTGCTCTGGGAATTGAGTTGGACGAAGATGTTGCCAAGCTTTGTGCTGCAAATATGCAATTGAACTCCGAAGGTGAGGTTCAACGCTCACTGGATAGGGTCCTGGTGGGAGATGGAGGTTCTGCTGAGTCTGCAATCGCATCTTATTGGGCCAGTCTGAGAGATGCTGGCACGCGTGCTCACCCTCCTGTGGCTATGTTGCACCTTGATCCAGCGAGGCCGAGGGATGCGCAAAACCACAGTCTCGAGGAAATGGAACCAGACATCAAAACGGTACTGAAGGCCTGGAGCAGTCATTTGCAGATTGGTCCGAAGGGTCCGGCTATTCTCTTGGATCTGTCTCCAAGACTGGATGCCGTACAAAGAGCAATGGTTGATGGAATTCTTGAGACTACCTTTCCCGGATCCTCGTGGACTTGGGAGTGGCTCAGCAGAGGCGGGGGAAGGGTCGACAGGCTCGCAGTTTGGGTTGGTTCTCTGTCATCAAATTGTTCGAACAGATGCATGAGGGTTGGGCGGAAGAAGATCGTAGCAAGTATCGAAGGAGAGGGTTCGGGGGCGGTTGAGGAATCTTTCAATAGCGTGATGGAGATTCCAAGGGGGGCCTACCTAACAATAGTGGACCCCGTGCTAATTGAGAGTGGACTACAGAACTCGTGGCACGATAAGGCAGTAGGTATTGACTCTGGTTCATCGTGGGTCAGAATCGAGGGTAGGAGGCCGATGCTTATCCATACAGATGAGTTATCGCAAGATGACGAGGTCAGAGGTTTTGTCGTAGCGACAGGGAAGATAGTACAACACAGACTCTCTGCTCCGGAACTACACACAATAGACCAAGTAGCATCCTCGGTTGCGAAAAAGGGAATTTCTAATATCACCCTTAGATGCAGTCTTGATCCGGAAATTCACCCAACACTTCAGAGGAGGATAACTAAGGAGTTGAAAGGTACAGAGGGGACCAAGGGTTTCATGGTAGACTTGGATGTTGTAAGACCGACTGGAAATCAGAAGGTGTATGTTGTTTGCAAGGAATAAGGCACTTTAGTCAAAATGACGGTGTCCAATCGGTTCAAATAGGAACTGTAGTTCGCGAGGATGCCCAAAAGGCCACCGAAAGGTGAACACGGGGGAACCGTAATGCC
>Ga0066841_10000018_pt1 | contig 22209 bp, 11 predicted proteins | sample ETNtaG_21_FD_66732 | JGI IMG/M metagenome (GOLD analysis project Ga0066841, IMG submission 66732) | Marine microbial and viral communities from oxygen minimum zone, Eastern Pacific Ocean - ETNP201302PF91A | ecosystem: Environmental > Aquatic > Marine > Oceanic | place: Pacific Ocean: Eastern...
CGTAATAAGGAGCTATGTTCAGGTTTGTATTCTGTGCCATTTAGAATTCAATTACTACTTTGAGCTCTTCGTTTTGATCTGCCGAACGAGTGATCGGGATCCTATTATCTATGTAAAGTACTTCACCTGAGTTTAGTTCAATCTCTTCGTTGGCGTAACCAGTTACGAATGAAAGACCTAACTCATACACAGATACACCAATAGTTATCTGAGTAACTGGAACTTGAGATGTTCCAAATGTTGAATCGGGGGTTGCTGTATAGGAAGTCGTACCACCTGTTATCTGATTTGATCCAGAGAACGGAATTATGTTTCCGTTAACAGTACCATCAACTGAATCCTGATAATATTTCAAGAGTTTAGTTGTTGCATCATATGAAACCACAAATCCTTTTGCCCCTGTGGTTGCCTGTGTTATTGTTTCTCCTGTTTGGAAAGCACCAGAAGGAGTACCAGTACCAGACTGAGGGAAGATCATTGCCTTAACAGCAGACCTTGTGTTCTGACTACAAACAGTTGTAGTGTTGTAATCATATGGATTTAATACCAAACCAACTCTTCTGTATGACAAGTCATTAGGAAAGTCGATAAATGCACTAGTAGTTTCTAACTTACTAGTAAACATCAAACGATAAGAACCCAATTCTCTTACAGCATCAGCACCATGTCCTTTATTTGGTGGAAGTACAACGTCAAGATTTGCACCTGTGCCATTACCTATATTTGGTATAAGTGAGGCATCAATTGAAGCAAAACTATATCCAGTACCTGCCTGAGTTATAGTAACAGCAGAAACAGAACCAGAAACAACAGTTACTGTACACAGTGCTTGTGTTCCTCCATTAATGGAATAATCTCCACGAATGGGAACATTGGTATAAGTACCGTTGTTATATCCAGCACCAGCTGCTTCAATGACAACAGTGTCAATGGAACCTGGGTTTGCTGCAGATACAACTAAAGCATTTGTAAGAACTGGAATGAATTCCGAAGTAACAAACTTTAGAATGTTGTCAGCGTCAATAGTATAAAGATACTTCCAACGATAGGAGTAAACGCCAGGACTATCAGATGTTTCAATGATAGTTGTTGACGTACCAGTTGGTTCTACCAATGAGGGTCTTCCTCTTGGGTAGTCTGGATTTTCTCCATTATAAAGACATTTGTAGACGTTAAAGTCTGAGTTCATTACATAGAAGTTACTATCATACAATCTGGACGCACCATTAGCGGTGGTCTTAGTAGGAGCATAATCTGGTTTGTACATTGAATATGTACGACCAACTCCACCAGTTGTTTTAGTAGGATCAATCCAATCAACTCTGGGAACTACTAATGCAGTATCGGAAATATCAACACGCTTAAAGGCAACGGAATCTTGATAAACGTTTCTCGCATACTCGAAACTATCAATTGGTTCACCCTGTGGAGGTACGTCAGACGACCCCCAGGTCTTTGCCCTACCAACGAACATAAAAACTTTGTTAGTCGTTAGAAGAGTGTTCCTGAAGCTTTCCGCAGCGTAGATTCTAAATTTATCAGTGACTAATGCCATTGCTTGTAAGCTTTATTGGTTATTTATAATGATCTCAGACGAACTTCTGGAAGAAGTGAGACGTTTCCGCTGGTACTCCGCGTAAATGGGTACTCAACAGTGAATGTAGTAGATGCAGTGACAGTAACTGTGTAAGAACCATCAAATCCATCACCAGTAGTGTGATCAAGATATATGGACATTCCAGTAACTAAATTGTGGTTACCACTAGTAGTTACTGTACATGTTATACCTGTTGAAATGTATGTTCCTGTCTGAACAGTTATTGCAGAAGCAGTTGTTCCCATATACCCTCTACCGCCTGTAGCAACAGTAAGAGTTCCTGGTGTACCTACACTTTTCGCACCGTAGAGTATTCTTTCTACAGTCCATCCTTTAACAGCATCATAATATGGAATAAGAACTTCCCCTTCGTCTGGGAAACCATATCTCTCAGTATTATCATACCAAACCCTCTTAAGATTTAAAGTCGTATCAGTATCACTAATAGTTGTAGTTAGGTAGGAATTAGCAAGCAAACCAGAATTAGAAATAATTCTATCTCTTTGCTTCCTTTCAACATCTACAGGATGTACTGGAAGTACAGTTGGTACTTGTGTATAATTATTACCACCTTCAAGGTTAATAACACTAAGAACTTTACCACTTCCAACTTCAATAGTTGTTTGTGCAGTTGCACCTTCTCCACCACCACCTTGGAAGTAAAGAATTGGAGGAACTTCGTAATTGGAACCAGGATTAGTTATTTGTATCTGTGTTACCTTTCCAGCTGTCACAGTAGCAACGAACTCAGCAGGTGTTGGTTTCAATCCAGTATATTCATAACTGTCAATAGAAGTCGAACTAGAAACAGTTGCAATCAAACGATCTTCACCTTCACTATTAACTAATACTCTGTCTCCAGGATCAAGTGAATTAAATGTATTACTAATTAGTACATCAGAAGCAGATCCAGTAAAGATGTATAGAGAACATTCAGATCCTGCTCTTGGTGCTTCACTAAATTCAATAATTGATCCTCTCAAATCATATGCAACTCCTGGTTCCTGGAAGACACCGTTAATGAAGATTAATAAGTTGTTTGATGCTTCAACAGCAGCATTATCACTTTCAAGTGAGAATGGTTCATTATCTTGCTTCATAGTAAATGTCTTCTTATTATTATCAAAGTAAGGTGCAAGATCATCAAGAAGAGTCATCTTACCAAGATAGAAACCATAGAAGTCCATTCCTGGAATAGGTGCCTCTGTAAAGGTTATTGTGCTACCACTATATGTGTAAGCATCTGTACTACCCTTAACCTGAAGAGTACTATTCAAAAATATTAAGAAGTTATCACTCGCTGGTAGTACTTGTGTACTACCGCCTACTTGAGTAGTAAATGTTGTATCAGTACCATCAAAGTTTACTGTTCCTACCTTAATCTGGAACTCTGGTGAGTTACTCGCAGTCCTAGTAACGCTATTGAGGTTTCCAGAACCACCAGCTGTAGTACCAACAGCAGTAGTAACAATAGTAAAGAGAGTTGAGATGGTAGAAGCAATATTTTGGCAGTCATTAGTATCATAAACATTATTTCCACTATCATTAGTAATTGTAAGATCCTTAACTTGAGTTCCCTTAGTGAATGAGTTAGTAGCAACTGTAATGTTACGCATTACCTCACGAGAGATATCTCTAGCATGATTGAATACCTGCACAGACTGATCTTCCTCTCCAGTTAAGTGAACTGTAGAGACATAGTAATTTGCTGCATCATAAGTAGCATCATTTCCACCAAATTCAACGTTATCTGCAACAGCATCAACGATTAACTTAGTATCACGAATACACTTCGTATAACTTGGTACTTGGAATAATCCATTATTAGCAATCATCCTACCATACGCAGTTGTTGCAATAAATTCAAGGTTATCACGCATCAAATTACCAGCATCAGCACCTTGGTCATATTCATATACACCAGTAGTTACAATGCCTCTTGTGACAGCTGTAGAAGTGGCACTAACAAATGTATGCCTATCACCTGACTTAACAGCACCAGCATTAGCAGTTATGAATTTATGTGTATAATTGCCACCTGAGATAACTGAGTTACTCAATGCTGATTGGAACTTATGCTTGTAAGTATTAGAAGATTGAGGAGCTGCTAATATATCAAGACTAATTGTTGTACCTGTAGTTGCAGTAATAGGAATTGCAGTATCGTAGAATGGATCACGTTTCTTAACGAATGGGGCAATAGTAATACAATTAGGTGTAGCACCAAGATATGTGTGAGTAGTTGTATTAGTTGAAGGTGTTTCAGTTAGAACCTGAATATCGAATGTATTATATGTAACATTTGATATCTCCACAAATTCACCACTTGCAGGATCCTTAAGAGTGATACCGTCTGCAACACCACTAACGAAAGTATGAGGTGCAGTATTAGTAGAAGGAACTGCATTAAGAACTTTAACGTCAACTCTGTTTGGAGTTACTCGATATACCTTCAACCACTTACCACTTATATAATCAGTTGATCTTGGATATGCAGTTGCACCACTTGATGCAGCAGTTCCAACATTAACTGTAATTGTAGTAGCAGTCTCTGCAGTAATTTCTAATGGTTTGTTATATGCAGGATCAGTGTAACGAGGATATGAGTGCTGTGTAGCATGTTGATCCTCAGCACAAGTGAACTTCAAAGAACCTGCAGCAATAGTTGCCTTATTGCTAGTAGTAAAGCTATGTGATCCTATTGTTAATTGTAAATCACCAGTAGCAGGAGTATAAACAGCAGCTGTTACATTTTTCTGAGTACCATCGTCTATAGTAACAGCATTTGTTGCTGTACCACCAACATAGGTATGAGCAAATGATCCAGCAGTACAACTGAATGAAAGAGCACCATCATCAATCTTAATTAAATCATTTTTCTTAATTACATGATTGACAGATGTTTGAATACTTAAGATACCTGTATCAGGATAGTAATGTGTACCACCAACACTAACAGCAGCAGTAGATGTTCCACCATTCCATGTGTGAGCATACCCACCACCACTTTGTACAGCATTAGTTGCTGTAAATGAAGGCTTCCATCTATGAACTGATGTATCAGTCGATACACCAACATTCATTGTAATGGTTGTAGCAGTTACTGATTCAATTTGTATTGAAGTATCATAAAATGGGTCAGTAGAACGAGGATATGTGTGATCAGTTGCATAGTTGTCTGTAGCACACTGGAATGTCAATGAATTAGCAGTAATCTTAATACTATCTAAAGGTTTGATGCTATGTGCACCAATTGTTAATGTTAGAGCACCAGAAATGGGATCATATGTACCATCTGTAGCAGTATGATTAACAACAGGTGATTTACCAACATAACAAGTCATTGTTGTAGCAGCTACTGCGGTAATTGGGGTGTCTTTACCGAAGTATGGATCTGTTGGTCTTGGATATAACTTAGTAGCAGTATTTCCATCCATTGCACAAGTAAATGACAATGAATCTGGTTTAATTCTAACTGTAGATGTTGCTCTACTAATTCCAGTAGCAGTACAAGATACAAATGTATGAACTGTGGTATTGGTAGAAGGAATCTTATCAAGTACCTGTATTTCAAATGTATCTGTAGTTACATTAGAAATCTGTATCCACTCACCACTAATAGGATCGGAAGTACGAGGATATGTTGAAGTACCTCCACCACCATGAGTACATGAGAATGATAAAGCATTATCATCAATCTTGATATAATCTCCTTCAGCAAATCCATGACCAGTAACAGTCAATTGCATAACACCCGTAGTTGGGCTATATGTACCAGCAGTTGCCTGATGAGTTGATGGGGCAGTGAGAGCGTGAGATCCTGTTGTTAATACTAAAGCACCAGTAGTTCCACTGTAAGTAGCACCTGTTACATTGAAATTGGTAGCAGCAGCTGCAGCAGTATAAGTTGCTCTAGATGGTCTTGGATAGGTCTTTGTACCTAGTCCTTGAGTACAACTAAAGGATAATGCATTATCATCAATCTTAACAAAATCACCATTATTCAATCCATGGACAACTTCAACACAATCAGTTAGTGCACTTACAAATGTATGTGGAATATTAGTACTAATAGCAGTATTTCTTGCCTGGTTAACATTAACTGTAATTGTATTACTTGTTACTCCTAAGATTGGAATATTAGTATTATTAACATAGTCACCAGATGATCTAGGATAAGAACTTTGGTTGCTATTTGATGCTGATGCTATACCAACATTACAGGAAACTGTAGTTGCTGTTACTGAATTAATTGCTAATGCTATATTATATGCAGGGTCAGTAGTACGAGGATAAGTATGACTTGTAGTATTGTTATCTGCATCACAAGTGAATGAAAGTGCATTTGATGTAAATGCAATCGTATCAGAAGTTGTATATGAGTGACTACCAATAGTAACTTCTAGTACACCTGTACTAGGAGTGTAAGTAGCATCGGTTATATCCTTCTGAGTAGATGCAATAGTACATGCATTAGTTGCAGTACCACCATTGTAAGTATGATTACCTACAGCAGCATTACATTCAAACGTAATTGCATTTGGAAGAAGTCTAATACTATCATTGATACTTAAATTATGAGTACCAATGGTCATTACCATATCACCAGAAGCAGGATCATAAGTTGCTGAAGCAACGTTAAACTTCTCATTGGTGATTGTCATAAGACCCGTAGTTGGGTTATATGCTGCATTCTCTGGAGTTAACTTATTTGGAATTGCATAAGTGTGAACATTAGTATTGGTTGAAGGAATAATCTCAAGAACCTTTACAGTAAATGTATCACTTGTAACACCAGATACTTTTAACCATCTATCGTATGCATAATCAGTAGATCTTGGATATTGCTTAGTAGATACACTTCCATCAAGACCACACTTAAAGTTAAGTGCCTTTTCCTTAAATTTAATCCAATCGCCATTGACAAATCCATGTGACGGTGATGTAACTGTCATCAAACCATTATCAGGATTATATGCAGCTCCAGTTACTGCAAATCCATCTGCAGTCGTTCTTGGATAACTGTGAGTTGTATTATTACCATCTTGATCACAAGTAAAGGTAATAGCACCATCTGAGAGTTTAATACTTTGTCCAGCAGATAAATTATGAGATCCAATGGTCAATTCCATGAGACCCGATGTAGCGTCGTAAGAAGCGTCTGTGGGGGTATAATTGACTAGAGGAGACTTACCAACATAAACTGTAATCGTGTCGCTTGTAACCGAATATACGCCCAATGCAGACTTATATGCACGATCACTCTTTCTAGGATAAGAATGTAAGGTAGCCCTATCATCCATCTCACAAGTAAATACTAATCCATTCTCATCAATAGTAACAACATCTCTTGCTTGCTTAATACTATCAGGAGCACCAGATACCCATGTATGAGTTGTGGTATTAGTGGAAGGAATAGTCTCTAAGCACTGAATAGTAAATGTATCAGTAGTTACATCAAATATCTCTACAAACTTACCGCTAATTGGGTCAGTTGTTCTTGGATATGAGTGATTGCCACTACCCTGTGTACATGTGAATGTTAATGCACCATCATCTAATAAAACCATATCACCATTGGACATTCCATGACCAACTACAGTAATTACTACCTTACCATCAGCAGGAGTGTATGTTGCACCTGTAGGAGTATGATTTGTTGCACCTAATAAGGAATGATCCCCCACAGTTAGTGTTAGTACACCTGTACTAGCGGTATATGTAGAGTTACTTGGTGTATACTGGAATCTCTGACTTTCACCAACATTAACCTTAAATGAATTGGTAGTTACTTCAGAAACAGTTATCCAAGATCCAGCAGCAGGGTCTGAAGCACGAGGATATGTATGATTAGAATTATTATTATCTTTAGAGCATGTAAATGTTAAGGAATCGTTAGCAAACTGAATTCTATCTCCCTTATTCAATCCATGAGAAGCAACGGTACATATCAGATCTCCTGTTGCAGGGATATACTTAACCTTAGTTGGTTGGAATTGATATGTACTCAACCCTTGGAAGGTATGAGTAGTAGTATTAGTTGCAGTAGTACCATTAAGTGCATTAACTGTAATAGTAGTTGCAGCTACAGCATCAACAGGGAAGTCTGAAAGGTTTCCTCTAGGATCTGTTGATCTTGGATATGTATGATTACCAGCACCCTCAGTACAACTAAAGATCAGAGCATTATTTGCAATTCTAACGTAAGATCTTGCATGTTTGATTGCATTCGCTGCTGCAGCAGAGAATGTATGAACTGTAGTATTAGTAGAAGGAACTGTATCAAGTACTTGTATAGTAAATGTATTAGCAGTTACATCAAAGATCGGAACCCACTTATCACTAATTGGGTCAGTAGAGCGAGGATAAGCATGAGTACCACCACCTTGAGTACAAGTGAAGGTAATAGCACCATCGTCTAACTTAACTTGTTCACCATTCTCAAATCCATGTGTAGTTAATTCAATAACCAAATAACCTGTCTTAGGATCGTAAGTAGAACCATTTCCAGCAGTATGTGTTGTTGGAGCAAGCATACTATGTGATCCAATGGTCAACTCCAGAGCACCTGTTGCGGGTGTGTAAGCAGCAGCAGAAGGTGCATAGTTAATAGTCAATGATGATCCAATATCAGATACACCCAAAACATCATCCTGTGTATATCCATTACCAGCAGCATTCAATACTACGTTAGTTACTTTCTTTCCACTAACTGTAATATCTGCAGTTGCTCCATTACCAGATCCAAGTCTGTTCTTTAGAGGAACTCCTGTATATGTACCATCTGTATATCCATAACCTGATGTCAATCCATTGGCAACATCAAAGGTCTTAATCTCGTCACCAATTTGATCTAACTGGAAACTATCAGTATATGATGCACGATCATAGTACATCGCAAGAACCTTAGTCTCAGCAAGAGGAGGAGTGGCGAAAGTAATAATATTATTAGTAAAGGTATAAGTTGCTGGATTAGTTACAATACCATTAGTAATAACAAATAACTGTTTCTTATCAGCAGTTTTAGCAATTTGTGTACCAATATCAATACCATTGGTTCTAACTCTAAATGTATCATTAATACCATCAATATACATTCTGATTGAATGTCCTACACCAGTTCCAACAGCACTCAAAGTAATTGCAGGTCCACCAGGAATATTAGTAAGTTCAATAGTATTAGCATCAACATAGTTGATATAATAAGCAGCAGAGTTGGTTAATCCACCAATAGCAGTTCCTGTCCTTACTAATGGATAGTTACCAGTATTTGAAGCAGGTAGAGTAGAAGGATTATCAATAGCATCTGTAATGATCTTACCTAATGCTGTAATAGCACTCTTAACATCCGCACAACCATCAGTAGGTGCAGTGATACTTAAATCTGTTATTGGAACAATATTTGTATATGTACCAACTGGTAAATTATTAACAACAGCTAAATTGCAAAGATCTTTTGCTTTATTAAATGCAAAGATTGTCTCAGTTTCTTCCCCTTCAATATGTTGAATGTAATTGGATGGATTAGTTCTCGTTACGGAAGCAAGGCTATTAGAAGAAAGAGCAGTAGTAATGATATTAAAGAGAGTGTCCATTGCAGCGTCCACTGAAGCACATGTAGCAACAATGTAAGTGACGCTAGTATTAGTGACTTGAGTAAGACCGTGATTACCTTGAACAGTGATTGCATCATTGATTATTGCTTGTGCACAAAGTTCCTTACACTTATTGAAACACCAGATTGCTTGTGTCTCTTCTCCATCAACAGGAGCAGGATTAGAGTATACTCCATCAACATAGAAGTTTGCAGCATCCCATGTCTCACTATTGCCACCATAACGCAAGTTATATGCAATAGCTTCCATTCCATCAACTAAGTCATCAATACAATTGTCATTATGACCAGGAACACCTGGATAACCACTTGGAATACCTACAGTAGGATCTTGTAACATTTGATACACTGCTTCAGCAGCAATGAACTTCATGTTGTCCTTAATTAAGTTTGCAGCATCAATATGAGCATTACTCTGAGATACAGTAGCACCAACATACTTGTTAGTAGCATCTACAGTGAAATAGTTACCACCATATCTTAAATCATTAGCCCATGCAGCAACTACAAGTCTTGTATCTCTAGCACATGTTGCTGAGTTATACACAAGACTTGGATATGTTGCATTTAATGCACCAATTGTTTCCTCAACGATATAATCAATATTCTTAATGACTAAATCTCTCGCATCTTGGAATCTGTCTCCACCAGCATTATAAGTAACACGTTGGTTATCAACTAATCCATGATTAGTTAATGTAATTCTATTATTAGATGTGTTTACAATGGCAGAAGATGATCCATCAAACGAAATAGATCTATCGCTAATATCATCAATCTTATATGCGATACAAGATAAGATCTTCTGAATGTCTAGTAACTGTCTACCATAAATCTGAACTTCAGTAGGTACTGCAGCAGAGTAATCTGCTTTACCAAGAGCAAAGTTCTTAATGACAGATAATTTACCAGTATTCTTAGCAGATGGCTTAGGAATTACGTAAGTAGTACCATTAAAGGTAGTTCCCAAACTATTAGTATTAGATACCCACCAATCCGTAGTATTACCAGCACTTAAGTTAATAGTGGGTTTAGCTCTATAATCTTTCTTAGTTGCTTGTGATAGTACTTGTGTACCAACAACCTTAAATCCTGCAGGGTGAGCAGCAAATTTAACTGGATTCTTCCAATCATTGATATTGATAGAAGATGAGATATCATATGAGAACTCTTGGAACCTGTTACTGTCATAAACTCTCTGTTCATTAAGATCTAAGAAACCAGTAGTACGTTCCCATCTTTCTGCAGATGTACTAATTGGAGAAACATCAAATACAGCATCTGCTTTATTAAATGCATGAATTTGACCAAATGCAGCAGTCTCTTCACCAAATACAGGTTCACCGACTTTAAATTCACCTTCAATAATCTCTACACTAACAACACGACCAGAAGCATCCCAATTCTTAACATAACCATATGCAGTATATGATGTATTAGATGCACCCTGATAAAGCCTCTCTCCAATAGAGAAAGTAGCTGGTTTCATATATGCAGTAATAATATCTCCAAGATCACTAGTCACAAGTGTGAAATATGTCTGACCTGTATTTGGATCTCCAACTGGATTTGTAGTAAATGCAATCTTATTAGCAATTCCAACATTTGCATCAGCAAGAGTAGCTGCAAGGCAAATCTGATTATCTGCTAATCCATTAGTACCATTAGCAGCAATAGCATAATAAGTTGTATTAATTACTAATGGATCTGGGAATTGTCCACTAAGCTCTTTAAGAGTAACTTTAGTACCATTAGGTATCTTTGTATTATATGGGAAGTTTAATGTACTACTAGACTGCAATCCAACCCAAGAATGAGATACTTGCGCTTGAACTGTAGGTCCAGATGTAAATCCCCTTCCTGCTTTTATAACTTCAACTGCCTGTATAACTTCATTGTCAATAATGGGTTCTAATTCATAAAGGGATCCCTGTCCACCAACAAGAACGATTTCTGGTTTAGCAACGAAGTTAGCACCACCATTAGTAACATCAAGATAGTCAATAACTTGAGTTCTTGTTAATTGAAGGTTATATGTAGTGTTTAATTCTGGTTTAAGAGTTCTATCGTGAGAATAGTTAAATGTGATGTTATCTCCACCAATTTTAAGAATTTTTCCTAAATCTGAAGATTTCAATAGTACAGAAGCACCCTTTCCTGTTGTTTGAGTAATATTAACTACAGGAGCACTTTGATACTGTTCTCCATTTGCTTCAATAGCAATTGATGTAACTCCTTCATTTAAAATCGTAGAATTGAACTTAGCGTTAATTCCATTACCACCACTAACTGTAATTGTTGGTGCTGAGAGATAACCAGATCCACTATTAGTAACAGTAACTGTATCGACAGATGCATTTAATAAAGTTGCTATGGTCGCTTTATCAGCATGGGACAATCCATCAACTGTCACAGTGAAATCTTCGTTAGAAGCACCACCTGCAATCTTAGTTCCATCAAAAGTGATGACATCACCTAATGCATATGCACTACCACCGCCAGTGCAAGTAATTGAAACAATTCTTCCGTTACCATCTGTAATAACTGTAAATTCAGCACCTGTTCCATTAACAGGAGCAACACTAGTTTGAGTTACACCAGTAGTTGTTGTATCTGCGGTATATGTACCATTTCCAGCTGGTTGAACTATAGTTCCAATTGAATCAACAGATCCATAGTAAGGATCATCAAATATAATAGAAGGAGCAGATCTATAGTTAGATCCTTGCTGAGTAACTGCACATGCAGTCAACTTTCCACCACCTGATACAGTAGTAGCAACAGTTGCTTGAAGTCCACTTACTGCAGTAATAGTTCCTTGAGAATCTGAACTATAAACAAATCCAGTATTACCACCACCAATGGTAAACATGATATATCCTTTCTGAGCAGCACCAGTTCTTGTATTTTGAAGTGGCTTGACCCTCAATATTGATGAAGTAGCATCCCAAGAAATAACCTGCCCTCTAGCAGTCTGATTTCCTTGAGTTGTTTGTGATATAACAATTTCATTTTTAATAAATGAACCAAATACATTATTAAGAGTTAAATCAACAAAGTCTGGTAATGTTACAATACCAGTTGGTAAGGATGACTGGTTGTATCCAGATCCTTGATTAGTAATAGTAACAGGATTAACTAAGTATCCAGAAATAGTTGCTTCAGCAGTAGCACCAGATCCAGATCTAGTAGATCCACTTAATTTTGGAAGAGATGAGTAGTTTCTTCCTGGGTCACCAACTGAAATGGTCGAAACTCCACCTGAGGGGTATATTGAAGTTGTATCGTAAGTAATACCTGTTGAATATCCACTTTCAGGAGAAAGAGCAGTATAATAGCTAAAGTCAGTATCTGACCTTGAAGCAATAGTCTGTGATCCAGCAATAGGGTCATTCATGACCGTAAAGTAGTTTCCACTTACGGATCCTTGAATATCGAAGTAATAGAAGATACCAGGTAAATCTTTTACGAAAATAGTGATAGAATTTTGAGCATTCGTAATTGTGTCTCTTTCTTCATCACTAATGTTCTTATAAGTGAAAATATCGGTATTTGATGGATCTAAAGTAAATGCAAGTGTTTTTCCATCATTACTAGAATCTGAAGTATCGAACTTGTACTTATGACCCAAAATAAGTTGTAATTTGGGTTCTTGGACGTAACAAGTGGCAGAAGTAATATTTGCAACTGCAATAGACGCAAAATTGCGTTTTACGGTAAATTTGCGAAGAGTTTCAGTTCTAACAACGGAATAGTCGGTTTTATTGTAACCAGAAGGAGTAATTCCCGAAATATTGACTATATCGCCAATTTTAACTTGATGTGCCTTATCACAATGAACTACAGCTTCTATTTCGACTTCAGTTAGTGTAATAGTGAAACCTGAACCTGCAGAAGGTGTTAAGTTGTTTCCAAGGTTAACATTAGCCGCAGAAATGGTATCACCAACATCATATCCAGTTCCAGCACTCGTAATCGTTACAGTAGTGACTGCACCACCAGAAACTACGATTGTTGCCTTACCTCCTAATCCAGAACCATTAGTAGACAATGGAACCTCTAGATATGTACCATCTAAGTAATTACTACCACCAGTAATGCTTCCCCAACCACCTTGGTACAAATTACCGTCTGTACGCTTTCTGAGATAAGTCCAACTCAACGCACCATCAGATGCAGTGCCAGATTCATGAGTTGGAGCTGAAGTACCAGAAGTTCCACTTGTAGCTGCCTGATAAACTCTATTTCCAGCGAAAATCAAATCTTGTTCTACATATGCAGTCGTATTAGCGTATTCTGATAACAACTTCATTGATGTTATGTCAAAATACTCAAAATGATACTTTGAACTAATTACTTTGGATTTAATTGTTCTTGTATATAAATTATCAGTTAAAGATATAGTAACTGCATCGCCAACTTGCAAATAGTGGTTATCTTCACAAGTTACAGTTGCTAAGAACAGATCATTGTAAGTTCCAACGAAAGTTCCAACGCTACTAACGGTTCCACCTGTAATAGCAGATACAGTAGCACTAATTCCCTCTCCGTCAGTACCAGTATTATCAAATGTTAGTCTATCATTAACTTTATAACCTGCTCCACCACCTTCTACGAGATATTCATCAACACCAGCTGATGAATACTTATTAGTTGAAGAAACAACCAAGGAATCAGCTATACCACCTCTAATTACAGGATAGTAGCTGAAATACCCAATTCCATCTTCAAGATAAGATAATATTTCACCAGTTTCCATCACAATCAATGTTGTGGTGTCTTCTAGTGATAGGAAGAAGTCAACTTTGTTATCTAACTCTTTTCTCTTGGCTATAATGTTATCAGTACCGATAAATGGTGCTTTATATCGAGTTGCGTCTTCTGTGAAGTTTTTCTGAAGACCATTTCCATCCCAGTTAGTTTTATCTGCTTCTGAGTAGAAATTTGGTCCTACAAAGTAAGGGAAAGCTGGTTCTCCAGCAGATCCTTTAATTGTAGAGAAATATGCATAAACTCCATTTGGATATTCAGGAGTAACACAATATCTGCCATTATATTGATCTAAATCACCAGATCCTTCCGTATACTCATAATCTTCAATATAAGTGCCCATAGGGTCTGTTAGACCGCTTAGAAGAGCATCTCTAGTAGTCTTTACAGAATAACTAGAAATCATCAACTTATATGAGTTATAAGGATTGGTATTCTCTGGATCTGCAAATCCGTAAGGTCCATATATCGGATGTCCATCATATGCCCAACCAATAATCGGTGAATGAGCAGTTGGACTTAATTCTTGTAATGAATCATTAATATTATCCTTTAAGAGGTATCTTAACTTCTTAGGGTTATAAAGATAGCAATATTCACCACCATATATCAAATAGTTCTCTCCTTGGAATATTCCACCACCAGCAGCATCAGTAAGCTTTCTATTATTGAAGCTGTTTGAAGAAACTCCAAGTTCTTGATATGTTGCCGCTTCATTGAAAGATAATTCTGTTAAATTAGTCTGGAATGATGCACCTGACCCTGGATATACAATACTAATCCTTGTTCCACCTGCAGTGTACCCTACACCCTTATTTGTTACAATAACACCAGTAACAATGTTACTAGAAAGGTCTACTTGAGCAAATGCAGTAGCACCAACTCCGTCTCCAGTGATAATAACGTCAGGAGCACCGAAATATCCACTACCACCAAATGTAACAATGATACTTTCAATCTTTCCGTTCAATATGGATGGATATGCAACAGCACCACTACCAGAGATCAATTTGATCGTTGGTTCGTATGTATATTGAGATCCTGCATCAGTAATAGTAATAGTATCAATTGGTCCTCGGCAAATTGCAGTTGCAGTTGCACCTGAACCACCTCCACCAGTAATTGCAATAGTTGGAACACTAGTGTATCCAGTACCTCCAGAAACTACAGTAATACCAGTAACTTTACCAGAAGTGATCTGTGCACTAGCAGATGCCTGAGTAGTAGACCCTCCACCAGTAATAGAAACAATTGGTTGAGTTGTATATCCTGTACCACCATCAGTAACGTTAATTGATATAACAGAACCAGTTACAGATACAGTTGCAGCGGCAGACTCTCCTTCGTACTCCCAATCAACAGTTCCTAAAGTGAAAGCTCCAGTAGTGTGGGTTGGATAGTCGGTTAATGACGTTGTACCAGTACCATTTGCCTGATACCTATTTCCATTATATTTTACTTTAGTGTAGATGGCATATTTCTTACCAAGTACATAATCTTCTTCAAATTCAACTGTAGGTGGGTTTGTGATATCATATCCTGATCCACCGTCATTTTTAGTGATTGATTTTAAACCACCAAACTTTTTAATATCTTTTCCCTTATATGAATAGAAAGGAACACCATTCGCACCAATACCAACCTGTCCAACTGGAGTAGCAGTCTTAGTACTCTTAGTAGATGGTGTAAGTGGTATTCTCTTAAGATATCTCTGGTTTCCTGGTGATAAGTCTGCTGAACTAAATGGACCTATCTTATGTGATGGTATACCTGTACTAGCAGCAATAGCATTATCTGTTGATTTGTAGGTATTTTGAATATCTGCAGTATAATCCTTAATTACATTATTAATTGAGGAATAATCACTTACTCCATAAGCAAACTCTCTTGAAATGAAGAATTCAAAATTACTAATACCTGCAGAAGGTGAAGATGAGAATTTAAACTCAAATGTATATGGATCAACAACACCAACAACATCATGGAGGTTATTGTAGATATCTTCAGGTGCATTTAGTATTCTAATGACATCATCTCTTACTAGACGATGCTTTTCTTTTGTTTTGACTGTACAAAGAACACTATTGTCTGCAGCAGGAGTTGCTAAGGTTGCAGACTCCCCTCTGAGTGCCCTTCTGACGTTATATTGGAAACTATCCCATATTGGGTCAATACTATCGAAACCAGGTGCTGCAGGGGTCGTAACCTTACTATTAGGAAGGTAATATTTTCCACCGTCAGTTAATTGAACTCCTCTAGTTCCACCATAGACCTTTAATTGAACTTCTGACCCATCTACGTTGGATGCTCCGTAAATCTTGTATGCAGCAAATACTTCTTGACCTGCATCATGTGCTACGTTGCTTGAATTCTCTCTAGCACGGCTACATCCCAAAAATTGAGTTACTGTTTTGTCTGTATAAGTGATTAATTCATCTTCAATCCTAAAACGACCATTTTGCTCTGGCCAACCAAGAGTAGAATCGACTGTTACAACTTGGTCACTTAAGTTCGCTCCCAAATCAGCTGCAAGGACGGTTTTATAAGGAGTAACAAATGTACCACTTGAATTATTGGTATCTACATCAATTTCAAAAACTGAACCACTTGAAGTAAAGACTTCTACAACACCTTTAACATATATTCTCGCTGCAGCGACATTTGGGTCTGTAGTATCATCTTCTTGATATAAAACTTGTCCAACAAGTGAAGTTGGGTCTCCAGAAACCGCTACGGCACGAATTACTTCCCTAGAAGTGTAATATGCGTCCGATGGTTTGAAAATTCTGTCTCTTGGATAGGAAACATCCGATTCTACGCCAAATAGTGTTCTTAATACGAACTGAAAAGACCTTGTAGACCCTTTAGAGGCATAAAAGTCCTTAATTCGCTTAATTATAGTTGATTCAGTAACTCCAGTCGCAAAATTCTTCGGATAAGTCGCTAAGAACTGCTCTTTGAACTTTCCAAGGACATAAATTGGGAAAATATTGTTTAAATTGACAACTGTAGCACCAATTGCATGTGCAGATGCTGTCGTTTCTTCAAATTTGAAAATTCCTTCCTGTCCAAGTGCCCTTACAGCGTCAAAACCCCTTGCACAAGTGTTAAAAATGGTAGATCCTTTACTTTGGTAGTAAATTATCTCATCACCGATTAGAAGTAGACCTTCATTTGGAAAATCACGAGTAGATTCAACGTCAACAGCTGTTGAAGATGTTGTTACAGCAGAAATTAGCTTAGTTTCAGTAACTAAACCACCATAATTGTCAATATTATAATAATCACCCCAGTTCTGGATGATGTCAAAGCAATATCCTCTTAGTTCCTGTGACTTATAATACTCTTTTACAAAATCAATAAAGGTCGCATAGTCCTCTTGGACAAATTGTGGAAATTGTCCAGCAATACTATGAGATATCTGTGATTTGGATTCTGAGGTGACCTCAGACGGAACTGGTGGTACTGTAACCGTAGTGGTCGGGGTAGTCCACTGACCAACTTTCCAGGAAGAATTTGTCATGCCTTATTAACTATAGCTGGACTCTGGTACAACTCCTGTTCCAGAGAGATTTGAACCGCTACTGATGGTGTCTTCTACAACACTTACAGCTGTATTATCTATACCTATTGTAAGATAGGTCTCACGTAATGATATTAAATCATTTGATGTAGGTACTGCAGATATTTGCATCAAGTTACCTGCAACCAAAGTTGAGGTAATAGTTAAGTCATTGATAACAATTTCACCCATATCATAATCAACTGAACCCCACAATCCATCAACATACTCCTTTTCACCAGTTCCTTTAACGTAATACAACCTTAAAGTCTTGGCACCATCATCATCGAGGTAATATGTATTGAGAGTATCTCCCACAATCTTGAATCCAGAGGAAGAAACAGAAGGTTCTGTTGATGTTCCTTGCTTAATTCTGTTACCGTAACATATTTTATAGTTAACACGAGTGTTTAAATCAACTGTTACGTTCTTTCTCATCTTGAGACGAGTGATATTAGATGTAATTGAAGCATCTGCTTCATCAATCACCCTCTGAAGTTTGGAGAATTTGAACTTTCCACCAAATTTGTTAAATTCAGATCCAATATTAAGTAATGTCAGGGTATTTGTAACCACAGTTTTGATTTCATCCTGTGTTCTAGTAGTAACATTAGGGTTATAATAAACAAAACTCGTCAAATCAATGTAAAGTATCGATGGATCGACGATTTGTGGTTGAATTGCCGCAACAGAGTACTCTCTAAGCTTAGTCAGAATGACATTTTTCTCAGAAAGTGATAATTTATCCGCATTTTTTGGTTTGATTGACAAAAATACCTTCCCAAATTGAGGAGGAGATGCTTCTTCACCACCATAACACGCAATTGAAGCGACGTTAGGGTAAATTTGCGGTACAATTGCCTCATAATCCCGCGTAGATACTGCTCTACCGAACGCAGAGTAGAATTTAGGAGCTGCAAACTTAATAGATTCCGTAGTTTCTTGTCCAGCACCTCCATCTGGCTTACTTACAAGCGTAATTGAGATACCAGAGGTGATTGGATTACCTACATTGTCTCTAAAATTACCAATATTGGTGTAACTTTGAAGTCCATTTGCACCAGTTCCTGAAGAAGTGGTGTAAGTAACTGAAACTACGTCTCCATTTGCCAAATCTTTACCTACAGTTCCGTCTCCAAAGAGTACTTCTGGGATTTCCTGTTCGGATTCTTCCAAGAAGAAGACTTTTGAGGTGGAATCAATCTTAGTAATGTCTGTTGCTTTTAGGTATCTTTCTGTAATCTGTCCAGAACTGACCAAAACACGCATACTAGTTGTATCTGCATTATTATTCGTAAGAATAAAACGTTGTCTCTGTCCAGTATTACGTACAAAGGTATCTGTAACAAACACACCTTCAAATAATTCTAAGTTATTAAAGGTTGCAATACCACTTGTACTATCTACAGACTGTACAACATCAGTTGCAGTAGAGAATACAAAGTTATTAGCATCCAATCCAATGAAGTTTAATACTAATCCAGCATTAATTGTAACTGTTTTTGGGTATGGGAATGCAGTTTGAACCGAAACATTAACTACAGCACGTGCAGAACGAGCTGACTTTGGTGTATAACCAATCATTCTTGCTAGTTTTACAACATTCTCACGTAAAACAGCAGTTTCCATGAAGCCTTCATTAACCGCAAGGTTGGCATTCACGGAAGTATAGTAAGTATTATATGCTAATGTATCAATTAAGACAGTTAAAGAAGATCCCTCGAAGTCATAATCCGAGAATTGCTCCTGTGCTTGGAGGTAATTTTTTATTTGTGCCTTAATTTGGTTAAATTCTAAGGCGTTTACCTGCTGAAATGCCATTACGGTTTAAACGCGAGTTCTAAGTTATTAATCCTATTAGGTATACCAATAATAAAATAACTGATACTAACGTCTAAAGAGTTATTATCGGGTTCAAATTTAGTTTTGACATCAAAGACAGTCACTCTCGGTTCATGTCTGTTAATAACAGTTTCTAAGTTTTCTGCAACTTCATTCTCTAATGAGGGACTATGGTTCTCAAATAGTAAACCAATGATGTTCCCACCAAATTTATGATCAAAAGGCTTCTCATACCAATTGTACATAACAATGTTTTTCACGGAATTCTTAATGGCTGCCTCATTCTTCAGTGAAAGAACATCGTCAGTCACTGCATTTTTTTCAAATGTCAGGCTGAAGTCACGGAAGGACTTCGATACTATGGCCATTCTAAGCAGAATATACCTTCAATATATTTATACTGCTTTTTGTAAACTAATTGTTATCTTCGTTAACAGAGTAGAAAGTATACTTTAAGAATAGCTCTTCACCCTTCTTTATATCTTTAATAGTTCTCATATGATATATCTTACCCCACTCTTCTTCTTCAAAGACTTTAACACAATTTGGGTCTTCACTATGATTAACGAACCCTCCTAGAGGTGTCCTCATAATCTCTTCATCTACTACGACATGTGATATGCCGAGATACACGTCATCAGGTATATCGCTTAAAGCAAATAAACCCTGTCCTGCGACAGGGCTATCTTTTACGTGTATGCATTTAGGTAATGCTTGGTACATTATCTACCTTGTCCACGATATCTCTTCTTTGCCTTGTTACGTGAGGTAGCAGAGTACTTACTGTGTGAACCTGTACCTTGTCTTGTCCTCTTAGGTATTGCTTCTACATGTTGATGAGTACCAAACCCACCAGTCTTTGTCTTTGCCATAATTTAACCTGCGAATACGTTAGATGATCCCTCAGCGACTGAGGTGCATGTTGCATCTCCTATTCTACCACATCCTACACCATTTACAAATACGGTTGTACTTCCTGTAGCTATAGGGGCACTATGGCCAGGACAAGGTACACCAGGTAGTAGGTGTCCAGTATTATTATCTCCCTGACGAGAGATAGGTATGTTATTACAGAAGACATTAGGAGATCCCTGTGCTCTAGTCATACCACTACAATGAGATACGTCTGCATCTCCTATTCTAGTTACTGCTGGCATTGTTCGCTACCTCCTGTATGGAAACCCTCAGATCCCCATGGATTATGTTTCTCTGTTGCTAGACGATACATCTTCTCATGCATCGTTATCTCTTCTTCTTCGTCAACTCCTGGTGGTTGATATTCGCACGGTGCTGTATCAACAGGATCGTCTTTATAAGTCGCTATGGGCATACTATCGTGTGGATGGGGGGTGTGTAGTGGGGGCATGGGAAACCAATCGTCGTTTTGCCCTTTTTGATCGTAGGCCATTACTTTCGTTCTCTGGTCATTAATTGTTGTAAGTAATCGGAATACTTACTCATCTCATTATGCTGTTCTTCAGTATGAGGTCCAGGCGGTTCATCTACTTTGAATTTGATTAAGTGGTCAAAGTCTGCAGGTAGATCCCTAGCCTTGGTATAAGTTATGAGTTCACCGTTTTCTTTAATGATGAATTCTCCTTCGAGTTCGTCCATTTCTAATATCGTATTAGGAATTATTTAGAGACCTTCGCGCTATTTGGACGCGATTTTTTAGAACGCCGTTTTTTTGGTCGCGAAGTATCAATCTGATAAAACACGAACATACACACAGATGTCCAAAAGAATATAGTCCACCAAAAATTACTCATTCTTGTATCTCATCTAATCTTAGGTAGGTATTAACATTACCCGCAGGAACGTGTAGTTGTTCCTCCAAGGCAGTCAATCTCTTTCCATGGTCTGTCGTAGGTGCTTTATGTGCCATACCTTCGAGATCCCTGATAGTGTTCTCGTGGTCACATACCACATCTACTAGTTTCTCATATCCCTCGGAGCCAGGTCTCTTCATCATTAAATTAGACTTGGCGACCTTTTCTTCAAGGGCAACAAGCCTAGCGAGTAATTCTTCGTTTGTTAAAGGCATAATAAAAAAGTGTCAGTTAAACGTTTGCAGTTGCAAGTCTTTCCTTATCTAGGAAACGTTCTTGGAGATCATAGTTCAATCTCCAATTAGAGGTATTCACATAATACCCAATAATTCCAGATCCGTCACAGTTATATCCATATCCCGTAACAGGTTCTCTGCAACCGTCAAGGTCGAAGGTCTTACCTGACATCAGATAGTCGTGATACTTGGTGTCTAGTGAGATCATTGGTGAAGCTGGGAGGGAGGTTTAGTATATATGTACATTATATCACGATCTCAACATAATGTCAAAAAAGGTCTGGGCGAATTTTACAGAAAAAAATATATTTGTTTTAGCGTGCACCCGAATGCAAGACTTTGTAGCCTAGCTCGATAGGGAACCTTTAGCTACGGGCACCGACCGAACCGCCCAAGGGGGGCGGCACTGTCTGACTGTCTATCTGATGTGGGGCGGGGCAAGTTCGGCACGCCATCCGAGTGAGATAAAATCGCTTACTGTTTGGATCGCTTGCTCATAAGTTGCGACTGAGATGAGTCTTGCTCTTTGAGGTTCACGATTTGTCCAGTAGCGGATGCAGTTGGTTGATGATCGCATAGGAAATAATAACGGATGAATGGGTCAGAGGTGAGAAGTTCGTAAGTTGATGCGTTCATCGAGTGTAAACTGTGGTGACTGAAACAATGGGATGACCTGAGTAATTCGGTCTAAAGATCATGGGGTCCATCATGTGATAGATCCGATCGAAGAAAATGTAGGAAGCGTCTTCCCATTTCTT
>Ga0066841_10000020_pt1 | contig 20626 bp, 21 predicted proteins | sample ETNtaG_21_FD_66732 | JGI IMG/M metagenome (GOLD analysis project Ga0066841, IMG submission 66732) | Marine microbial and viral communities from oxygen minimum zone, Eastern Pacific Ocean - ETNP201302PF91A | ecosystem: Environmental > Aquatic > Marine > Oceanic | place: Pacific Ocean: Eastern...
AAATCCAGTGGATTTGTTACCATCAGCGTGCATACCCTGCATACCCCATGTACTACGGAGTGAGCAGTTGAATATGTATGGTGATGAACTGTCTACGTTATCAACTTCAACCTCAACAGTTGATCCAGTTGCAGTTGGGTTACCAGATGGTGCACCAGTACCAGGATCTTTAATTACATACCTGAAGGTTGTAGTTGTTGGGATCTCACTAATATAGTATGATCCATTAAATCTTGAAGCATCAGTTCCTGTTACACCACTAACAAGTACTGGTGTGTTAACTGAGAAACCATGAGGAGTTGTAGTTGCAACCTCAGCAGTTGTAGTAAAGACGTTTGTACTTACATAGTCAGTAACAATACTGGATACTGTTACAGGACCAGCAGTGTTAGGTCCAACAATTCTGTTTTCTTCTACACGTTTCTGCAATTCATCAGCAGATAAAACACTAGTAGAATCAGGAATATCAGAGAATGCTTTAGCAACCTTCTGATAGTATAAGTCTAAGTCAGTTACTGTTAGTGCATTACCACCAGTATCATTTATAGCATTCTGTAAGTTCTTACCATCAGCATACTCAAAACAAGTTAACTTATGGTGTGAGAATGTAGGTGGTGATGATGCAGATGGCTGTGCAGGGTCTTTATATACACCTGAAGAAGGTCCATCAAAGAAACTAAACTGCCAGAAATAGCAACCACCAGTTACCCTGAAGATTGCAGCATTAGTAATAGCACCAGCAGCAGGATCAGGGATATAAAGAGGACGTATTTTCGTCTTTCTTAAGTCCATACCCACGATAGAGGTACCTCTAGGTACAACTACACCACCCTCTACCGAGTTAAACTGATAAAGTACGTTATTTGGATTAGGATTACCACTACCATCTACCAAGCTCATGTCGCTGGCAGCACTTAATTCATTAATATCAGAAGGAATATATGCTTGTCCTGAGGAATTCTTACCTGGTCTATTGTCTATAAAATAGTCACCAGGATATAATACGATACTAAATGACTCAAAAGCGTCGTTATACTGACCACTACGATATGAAAATCTAGCAGCTTCTAGTAATGCCCTTTGTATACTTTTAAAAGGACGGTTGGGTGAGTTACCTCTATTATCGAATGCGTCTGATGCATCAAAATCATCAGAGTTGACATAAAGGCAACGTCCAGTTTTTGATGTAAAGACGTTCTTAAGTCTTGTTAGTGCCATCTTCTATGATCTCTAAAGTTATGAAGGAATTTCAGCAGTCTCTTCAAATCCAACGAAGGAAACGTTAACTGCAGCGGAAGAACTAATAAAGAGGGACTGGTATGTACCAAGAACTATACCATTCAATTCATAAACACCTTGGTCTGCTACTGACTTGTTTTTAACAAGATGTTGCTCTGCTGATACCTTAGTTACGGCAGATACAAGCAACTCAACATTATTAGCATCAATAAATTCAGTTGCAGGAGTTGTATTACCAGCAGCAGCAAATCTATTTTGAGTTGTAGCTACAACTCTATGCATTCTTGACAAACTTCTATTCAAGTTATTATTATTCAATTCACGGTTTTCAGTGTTAGCATCACCAAAGTTTTTATAATCAATATTGTTTCTAAACTCATAATTGTTTAGATATATCTGGCCACTCAGTGAATCATAGTATTTAATTCTACCTGACCAACCTTGAGTGCCACCAGTACCAGCATGTGAAGGACCAGCAGCGATAGTTGCACCTGAAGTTCCACCAGTAAATGTGGTATCACCAGCAGTCTCCAATCCACTTGGATGAAGCATGTTTCTCAACCACAATTTCTTATTAGTTGCATCCCATGCCTGAACAATTGCAGTCTGTGCATTAGGTGTTAAGTTAGTATTATTCCAAGTAACAGTCTCACCGACTTGGAATGTACCACTATCAGATGCACCTTCAACAACTACAGAAGATGTATATTGACCAGCAGGGAATGACCATGAACCATAATTAACAGCGGTAGCTCCAGTATTAGGATCATTTGGTTGTGATGCTAATGCATCTAATTGAATAATATCAGTTTGTTCAACCATTGCAATATCTACAGTGGCAGCACCACCAGTATTATTTGCAACAACAATCTTACCACTTGCCAGAGTTGCAGCAGGACATGTGTAAAAATTAAATGCCGTTGTTGTCAACTTATTGTTTGGATGAGTTGCGTTAACGGTTAAATGTGTGTATGGCGTTACTGTTGGAGTAAATGTTCCCAGTACACCGTTCTGCTTGACAGCCATGACGTTAGTTTAGAAAGAGGAATAGAAGAATGCTTTTGCTCTACTTACACCACCACCTGTAGTGGAATCTAATGTAACAGAAGCTTGTGTTTGAGGATCAGTAAGTACGATCTCTCTGGCAGTTATTTTACCACCAGTTTGGTTGGCAGGATTGGTTGTAGTAATAGCAAGGTCACCATCGATGTTACTGTCGCCAGAAACTTCAAACTTTTTAGTTGGAGATTTACCAATACCAAAGTTACCAGATGCATCAAGTACCGCTTGATCAGTACCAGTATTATCAGTAAAGTGCAATCCAATACCAGCAACACCTTTCTGTAGGATGAATTTACCACCTGCACCAGAGTTACCAGCGATGATAGTAGATCCTGTAGAATATATAGAACCTTCAACCTCAAGGTTATATGTGGCAGCTGCTCTACCTACACCTAACTTGGCAGAAGAACTAGATCCAAATTGGAATGCAGTCCCTGCAGTAGATGTGACATCTCCTCCACCTGTGATGGATCCACCGAATACAGCGTTACCGTTAGTAGCATCCAGAGTAAACTTGTCAGTAGCAATAGTAATATCACCGCTACCAGTGATGGATGTGACAGCATCTATAGCTCCTGTAATTGTGATTCCTGTTGTGGTCGTCTCCAAAGTAGGAGAAAAATCATGGTATATTTTAACTGAGCCATTGTCAGTACATTCAATATATGGTTCATTGCCATCTTTATTCTGTAACCATAATTTATCAGCACCAATCTTTAAGACTGATCCAGATGCTCTAGTATCTACAATTAAACTATCACCCGTTGCATCAGTATGAGATATTTGTAAGTCGGCATCAGTACCTAGTTTGATGATCTTATCATCAGCAATAGCAATGTGACCACTTGCAGTTATATCACTCGTTACCGAGAGAGTTTGCTGCATGATGACAGTGTTTGAAAATGTAGTGGATGCAGCAAATGTAGATGCAGCATTTACAGTCAAACTATCTGCAGCCTCATTACCGATCGTAGTGTTACCTGTGATAGACATACTATCAACAGATAATAAACCAGTAAATGTGGCATTACTTAGTGTCTTATTCGTTAAGGTTTGAGTAGCACCAAGTGTTACTATTGTATCACTAGCAGCAACGGAACCATTAGAAGGTAAAACATAAGTATGCATTACACCTGTTGGTATATCTGCAGTACTAAACTTTGCTATTTTAGAATTATCAGATGCATTAGGTATAACAAATAAGGTATCAGTGATCGCTAGGACAGATCCTAATCGAATAACACCAGTACCCTGTGCTGATATAGTAAAGTCTAAATTTGTATCCGCAGCATCTCGTGCTTGAATATTGAGAGTAGTACCAACCTTCTGAAGGTTAAGTCTAGCGTCTCCCATCGACAGACCAACCTGCCCCTGAGACTCTGAGAATAAACCCGTTGCGGTTTTACCCTCGAATTGCACTCCAGGTGCAGAATAAGTACCTGAAGGTACTGCTTTAAATATACTACCAACTGCTGATCTTTTATTCTGATCCGTAGGATCGGAGTTATCAAGCAAAAGTAAAGTATCAGAACTTGATACTTGACCAGATGATAGTAAGGTCAGGTCAGATATCTTACGAGTTGCCACTTAATATCCGCAATAAAACGTTCAAGTCTATTTATACTTTCTTTTCAAAGATAAAAAATCCTTCCGCACCATGCCAGTATCCAACGTCCCATGTATGGTACTCATCCATCATCAATTTTGCCTTACTTGTTAATGGTTTATCCTTCCATGTGCATCCTGGAGATGACTGTCCTCTGAACATATAGTTATCCTTATCAAAAGTAAATATCATATCACATGCAGGATTTTGAACTATAACAAGATCATGTGAAGGAGATATAACTTCTACTACTTGTTCCCTGTATGGTTTATCAGTATAGTTATACCGAGATTTAGTTAGGAACTTACGATCATCTATCTTTTCATGCGTTACTATTATATGTGCCCACTTAGTAGGATTGGATGATGCTTGGCTCCAGTTATCAAAGGTTCCTTCAAACCATTGGCAAAATAAATCTAATTCCATTTGAAGGGGCACCTCGCCTTTGTCGATAATCGTTGCTGTATTATATCCCATGATTTGAATTTTGAAAAGAGACGTAATGTATTGTGTTGATTTAGTTGTTTCTTCAAATACTCTGGTGGATCACGTTGTTCCAATCTTACTGTATCCTTACAAGGAAATCTTATATGACTCAAGGGAGTCCCCCTTGGTAAAAATATATCATTATCTATAAGCTTCATGCCTATGACTATAGGACGAAACCATACAGATATAGGAAACGTACCTGATACTAGTTCTACACCTGCTCGTGATAGTAATGGTGGTGCTAATTGTTCAATCCACACATCCTTCTCCTTAGTCCAGAAGAACCAGTTATATTTTAATTGAATTTCTGGATGCTCTCCATCTAACCATGTATCAGCAACATGAACATATTGATCATATGCTTTCTGTGGTATATTAGTCTCAAGTCTGTCATCTTTAAACTTAATACCAAAGTCAAATGGTTGTTCAATTACCCAAGTATTATTATGATATTGTTTCCATGCAGGACATTTAGCATGATCATATGCCATATCATACCCAGAAAGATATTTTTTGGGACCACTTACAAACTCAATAGGAAATGTGTCATCAGTATCACCAATAGTATATGACCAATATACTTTCATCTCTCGAAATAATTAATGTTAATTACTAAACGTCTCTCCTGTGTGGTACAAGTTGTACCCCTATGATCTAAATTAGTATCAAATATAACTGCTCTATTGGATTTACTCTCTACTTTATCCCCATCTTTAAACTCAGTGTATCCATCATTATCATTTAGATAGATAACACAAGTTTTACTTGGAGTAGATAAAGTCCAGTCCCTATGCCATGCTTGATGTTCTATCTTATCACTATAAGGAGTTGCATTGACCTTTATCCTAATAAGACAAATAGCATTTAACTTCTTAGCAATTGTCTGGAATATTCTTTTCAGTTTGGGTGTCATCGCTGGTTCTAAACCATATGCGTTACCACAAATCTGATGATCATAATATAATAAATTTACATACTGAAGTGGTTCCCCTGGTGATTTGGTATAAAACCAAGGAAACGTATGAGTATCAATCTCTTTAACTAACTCTAGAAATGTCGATCTAGTAAGAAAGTCATCAACTATCTGCATCTTCTTCTAGTGCCTTGTCAATCTCTTTGTCAAGTTCTTCTCGTTGAGACGCAACAGCATCAACAGCAGCATCAAATTGTTTTGCTTCAGTTAGAGGAGCACCAGGTGTTTTCTTCTTGGTATACTTAGAGATATTAACCTTTCTCTTCTTACCTTTATTGGCTTTGCACTTTTTGATAACTTCAATGGCATCACCAACTGTTACAATAGTACCAGCATCCTCATCAGGTATCTCAACACCAAAACATTCTTCCAAGAACATGACAAGTTCTACCATGTCCAGACTGTCTAGCATTAGGTCATCACCTAACTTACTATCCCATTCAATCTCTACCTCTAGAGCTCTTTCAGTACCAAGTGTCTCAACGATAGCCAATTTGGCAATCTTGAGCATGGTAATTTTAGAGATCCTCTTACTGTCCTTGAGGATCTGCTTAATTTCACTATAAGTTTTGTTATAAGACATTAGACGTAAATTACTTCATCATTGACGCAAGATTCTCGAACAACATCAAGAATACGTATGAATTGGTCACCATCATCACATTCAATGACTTTGGTATTCCCATCACTACTTAGTAGTGTAAACCTTTTTCTAGGAATGTCAACCGTTACTTTATCAAGTACTTCTTCGTCTTCATAAAGATACATAAGGCAACTCCAATTACAAAGTAAATTATAGCAGGGGATCAGAGATTTGTAAAGTAGGGTGTGTCACCTTGACGACTGGCACGTCTGTTAACCTCACCTGCTTTCTCCAAAAGAGAAATACCAGCTTGACGTGCTTCCTTTAAATGTGTCATCATATGATCTCTATCTTTATCTTCTCTAACTAATTCTTCTACGTAATCGTCTAAATGCTTTGCAAGAATGCTTTTAAGGAACACAGCCTCTTGCTTTGTTACTGACATGTGAAAAGTCATTTGTGTTTCTGAAAATCGACATTCAATTCAAATAAATTTCGGTTGCATCTATATCGACATTGCCACCGACATTTAACTTGTAGTCACCAGTGGTGACATTAAGGTCATAACTAGCTGCGGCGGGTATGGCTAGCATTCCTTCAAATGCACCTCCATTTATACAGGTATGACTATTGCCATCGACATTAGTTCTAACCTTACCGCCAACATCAGTGATATAATTACCACCAACGTTTTCGTATCTACACATATCTGCGTTGATACGGACATCACCTTGGCTCTTTACAGAGAAGGTTGCTGTCTCTTTTTGGATCTGTACTTCATAATTACCTTTGACGTTTTCCTTAATGGAACCGCCCTCACTAAGATCATTTAATATAAAAGTAGTCTTATTCTCATATGAATTAGACTCTAGCTTCATTTGGTTCTTGGATTCAAGAGCCATATTTTCTTCAGCAACAACTGAATATACTCCACCCACGGTAACTTGGTAGTTGCCATCTACCTGATCATAACGATCACCTTCACATTCAGTGTGCATGTCACCTTCGACAGTTATGTTGCAATCACCAATAATTTGGATACATGCTCTGTCGGATTTAACATCCTCACCAATTTTAATGACTAAATTATGGTCTGATAAGATATATGTATCATTATAAGAAACTAAGTTGTTGTTATTTTTCTCGTCCATGTCGAGAAAATTACCATTTCCATTCTGTAAAAGTACCCTTTCGCCTTCCTCAGTATTGTTAAACTGCAGTACATGACCTGCAGAAGTACACTTGACATTATTCTTAGGATACTCTACTTTTGCTTGAGGAGCAGTGTTTTCTTGGGTAGATCCACCCGAAAACTTATTAATATCAGCCATTATACTTCATCCTCCAGCATTGGGTGACCTACACAGTCTACGTATTCTTGTAGTTGAAGAATATTCTTCTCACTAATCTCTCTAGGTCCAGAGTAATTGTAAACAGTTGTTAACTTTGCACCAGTGCCCTTAGCACCTTTATCTTTTATCGTTGGTCTAATAAATCCAAGGATAGTCTTAGTGAGAGTTGGTTCTAGAAGTCTTCCTTCATCATCCACACTATATTTTCCAATCTCTTGTTGGTCTGGACCTTCACCAATTACAATCCTCGGATCAACATAATTTTTACCAACATTAATCTTCTTAACTTGATCAACAACAGGTATAAGATCACCACAATAAGCATAAATTGCGGATGCATCAGGTGGTATAACCAATTCAGCATATTTCTCAGTGAAATTCAATGTAAACTCATGTCCAGATTGTGTTCTGACCAGTAATCCAGGGACTATTTTTGGTGCATCAGATATATCAATAGTTGCAAGATCAATATAATCCTGACTATAATCACTTTCAACTACCTGTAAAATATCAGGGCTAGTCTCACTAACTTGCTGTATCAATTCTCCATCATTCACATGAGCATAAAGTTCAGATCTAGGAACTAATATATGATACTGTTCATTAGGACAATATGTAGTAGCAGGATCAAATCCATACCCAATACCAGTTGTCAATACATCAATTGATTCTAACTTACCATCTACAATAGTAGGTCTGAATGTAGCACCACCACCTTCGGGTTCACTACATGTAAATTGAGCACGAACATTTGCCTCAAGATTCATATCAGAACCTCTATTCCTTATCAAAACTCCAAGAATAGAACCAATATCATCTACAATAGGTAATGCCTTAACGAAAGTAGTAGACTGTAAATTATCCCATACCAATTCTGGGAAGCATGGTTTCTTATTACGGTTAGAAGAAGAGCAATTAGTAGCCTGACTACTCATCTTACCATCACTTCCATAGAAATTAATACCTTCAAACTTCTCTAGTGGTCCATTAGTCAAGAAATCAACAGCTTTGAGTGCTGACTTCGCACCAGCAGCAGATGAAAGAAGATTTGCAACACCAGTTTTGGCATTAAAGGAATACTTCAATCCATCACCACCAATCATAGCAGCTGCACCACCCTTAAGAATACTACCTACGATTGCACCACCCTTAGGAAGTTTATTACCGAATGGAAGCATATTTAATGCTTTTGCTTTTGCCTCATTACCTAAAGCTTTTACTCCAGATCCAGTCTCAAATGAAGATCCACCAACAGCACATGTAAGTTGTCCATCACAGAATAGATCTAAGAAATTACCAATCTTACCTATTAAATTCTGGATCATGCCAGCAGAACCCTTAAGAGATCCAATAACACCCTTAAGCATATCCAGTGCACTAGTAATCTTATCCATAATCTTAGCCATAAGACTACCGATAAAATTCTCAATCAAACATAGTGCAGCATCAAGAACATTTGCAAGCAAGTCATTAAGCATACCCTTAATGAAACCAGCTAGATCCTTAAGTAAATCCTTAAACAAACAAGATATTAACCCACCAACATCTTTAAGTTGCTTCTTAACAGCACCATCTAAGTCTGGGTTTGGTATATTGAGTTTATCGAGACCTTTCTGAACAAGTTTGTTGGCCTCACCCATCACAACACCCTTAATATTAGCAGTCATTCCAGATACTTTCTTCTGGACTCTGTATGCTACATTATTAATCTTCTTCTCTAAGTTTACTAGTCTCCCAGTTCTCTTATCAATCCATTCTCCAAGATCATTCTTATCAAGTTGTTGAGTAAATTTTATAAGCTCTTTTATAGGAGCTGCTAATTTTATAGCAGGTTCACCACCACATTTACCATTACCCATCTGAACACTAACTTTCTTCTTCTCATCAGCAGCCTTCATTGCTTCTGATAATCCTTTTGCGTTAGCAACTTTATTACTACTAGAAATAGTTCCCATATCCCTAGCAGGGATGATGGTTGGGTTCTCCTTTGTTCCTGTCTTAGGGTTAGTACTTACAGTTGATTGAACTCCTGGAGGTCCACTACCACTAGCTACATGATGATTTTCCTTATAATTAGCAGCATTTCTTTGTGCAAATGGTTTCTCCTCTGAAGAATCTTCACTAGTCTCACCTTCAGTAGCCTCACCTTCAGTATCATCTTCTTCATCAGCAGATGCATATCCACCCTCAGGGTTCTCATCTCCAATAGATCCCATCACAATAGGTATCTGAGAAGATGCACCATCCATAAAGAAACCAATCACCCAAGAATTAACTTCAAGTTGATGAATTGTTCCAATACCAGATCTTTGAGATTCGGTGACAGGCATTGCTACCATTGACCATGGTAAATCAAGAGTAGGAAGTTCTTTCTTACTTGGATTATGGTACCCCATAATCCTGACCTTTACTTTATTGGTATAATCTGGATCTTTAAGATTGCCACCATCATTCTCGACTTGCCCAACCCACCAGTTGAACCCGTCTTTACCGATAAAATTAGCGACTGCTTCTCTCATTATACTGTTGGACTATCCGTATACAATAACATTTTAGTTGTCATTTGATCATTTCGAGAATAATACTCTCGTTCAATTCGACCGATAATATATTTACCACTTGTGCTATCCACATCTTTCTCTGGACCAGCAAATGTAGATAATTCTATCACATCACCTACTTTATGATCAAGTTTACCTATAAATTCAACCTCTACGCATCTATTATAAAATAATTTTTCGCGTAATGTGGATTGAGATATATGCTTAGTGGTATCTTGAGTAAATGTACCTTCAGTAAACAAAGCAGTATCTAATAACTTAGACATTACTCTAGTATAACTGGTCTCATCAAAATTACTAAAGTACTTAGGTACAGGTGTTTCTTGATTTAATCTCGGTACACTCTCATAATATTTATTGATATCAAAAGGATGTTCCTCATATTTCATATCTTTCAGATCCAAAGTCATTACTGTACTAACATAGGATCCATAGTTCATACCTTGTAGAATATCATTAGAACTCTTAACTGTCAACTTATCAATAGGCAATTTATTCTTCAAATCCTCTAATTCTCCTGCAATATATCCAAGAATAAATTTATTTGCAGCAGTCTCTGTCAATTCTTGCTTTGCTAACTTGTCAAATGACCAGAATACATATCCATCTTTATTTTGGAAAAAAGCATATCCAGCACTAGAACTTGGTGCTCCACTCTCTTCAGGTGCAGCAATGGCTTTAGTCGCAAGCCATCTAATCATAGTAAGAGGAGTCCAATATGGAGATATATATGAATACTTATTTAATGTTTGTTGAACATTAATAGGTACTTGTGTTCCCAAAAGACCAGTTAAAATATCATCTTTAACCAAGTCTCCAATATTAGTTCCTTCACCTTTACCAAAACGTTTGGAGACTTTTATAGCAGTGTTGTTTATCAGATCTCTAGTGCATAATAGTATAGTAATCTTTGATGTGAGTGGTGTCATAACTCTATCCTGCACATCATAAATTACCATTTTCGTTGAGAGGATATTTTCATCCTCATCTGCAATCGTAATAACTACTGGTTCCATCCCCTGAATTTTAGATAGAATACCAGTTTGAGAATCAGTTATCTGTGCTTCCATCCTAATAGTAGCACTTTGAATGTCCTCTACATATCTAAGCATTAGAACTTGATTTAAGGTGAATTCATATCCTTTACCACCTACCTCAATAGCAAATTGTTGAAGTGAAAAATTAGACTGCTTCATGATACGTAGTCAAATTGTGTCATTTTAGAGTACTCATCAAAGAAAGGAGAGTGAATAACCTTAGATATAGCCTTATCATCCCCAATTTCCATAGGTCCAGGTGGAGTCTTATCTGGTGGTTGTGGCAGTTGTGCCACAGCTTTCTCTATAATAGTATTCTCATCAAAATCAATACGATTTTCAGTAAGAACTTGATCTGTAAGTGTGGTTAAGTTATTAGTAACTGTATCAGTAATAGGTACTAATGTTTCTGATACATCACTTATATATGTACTACCACCTTTACCACCAAACGTTTCACCAGAACCTGGAAGTCCTCTAGGATATGTCTTTCCATCAAATGTTATTGTTTTTAGATCTCCTCTTATAGTATTAGAGCTAAGCATTTTCATATACTCAGCATTTCTTTGATTGTAATTTAATATACTACCTGGTACACCCCTATCCTCGTTATTAATAGTACGTTCACCACTACGAGCTTTATCTGCTTCATCCAGTATTGCTGGCCAATGAAATGGATTAAGTAAATTTAATTTCCTATTGGTTTTTCCCTGTGCAATCTGGGTAGTAGTAGATGTATTCAACAAACTATTGACCCACTTATTAACAGTCTCACCATGATCGGTAGTTGTCTGCTGTCTATTAATCGTTTCTTGAATAGAATTATTCCTTTGTAAATGAAAAGCACTAGAAACATTAGATATATTCTCATTCAATACTTCCTTCTGGGATGCAGATTGAACAGGTATCTTGGATATTAAATCTGATAAAGCAGCTGCAGCTGCTCTGACTGGTAATGCCATAGCATCACCAAATGCTTGCTTAAGAACATCACTTATCTTAAAGTCATCCTCTATACTACTTGATATATTCTTATAGAAAGTATCATCAAATCCAGTTTCTGCTAATGATTTTACACCAGGAGAATTGAAACTACTAGTTATCCCACCTGCCTTAAGTTTCTTGGTCTTATCATCGCTCGGTTTATTCTTTTGATCATAGAAATCCTTTCTCCTTTGCTTATCAGTCATTCCACTTCTATCCTTCCTTGGTTTAGATGATGTCGTGGATTGGTTTTGGTTTGGTATATTAATAATCTTAGGATCTATTCTACCTGCAACATTATGCCTAATCTCATTAGGTAGTAAATTATTAATAGGACTAAGATCCAAAGTACCAGCCTTAACTGGTTGAACATTTAATCCAGCAGCATCTTCCATTGACTGAAGTTTCTCAGCCATTAAAAAGTCTTTATACTGATCTTCCTTGAACATAAAGTTCAATAAGGTATTACGATCGTCAAGTAATCCTACAAGACCATTAATATTATCATCTAAATGTTCTAATTTTGTTTGAGCCATTTTACACCCTTACCCCCTTTCCGAATGTATCCACTACTAATGGTAGTTTACGATTTACCACCACTTCAGTCTCTACTGGTACCATTTGAGTTGGTCCTGGTAAAGGTATTACTATTGGTATAGGTAATTCAACAATAATATTCTTCTTAGCTAGCTCTACTGGAATATCATTAATATTCTTTTTGGAAAGAGATTGAAATGGTTTTATCAGTAAACTCTTCAGATTTTCAGAAACAGGTAATATTTTCAAATATTCTTTAAAGGTTTCTTGAGCAGATCTGGTAGTTTGTTTATTTTCCATTGTCAAACTAGACCATTTCTTTCCAAGCTGCTTGATATCTTTTATAGTTAACTTCTCATTGATATCTACACCAGACTCCTTAGCCATCGCTTCAATTAGAGCAACTTGGAATTGTGGAGTAAACTCCTGCTTACTTGGATCAATACCCAATAGTCTCACTGCATCAGATTTTAAAAATATAAATTGACCTCCACCAACAGCAGCAGATTTATTTGTATTACCTTCAAGATCCGTAAAATTAGATTGAGGATCCTTTAAGAACTTAGTCTGTAAATCATGAACCTGATCAATAGTCTTGCCTGTTATATCACCATATTTTGCTCCATCAATAGGATTATCCCCAAACCATCTACTAAATCCTGTCTTTCCTTGAGTACCCTCTAATTTTAAAATCATTTGTATAGCAGCTTTCTTCTCTGGATCCTTAATAAAGGATAACACATCCTTGCTGTCTATCTTATCAGATTCTACCTTCTCCTCTTTCTTATCTACATTCTTCTCCTTCTCTATCTTTGGAAGACTCTTAAGTATATTATCTGGTATAGTAATAGACGCTATTTCAACTGGACTACTTCCCAGAATGGCAGATATTTTGTTAGCATCACTCAATACACCTCTAGCAGCAGGACTATTCATATTCGCAAGGAATGATTGAGTAGCACCAACCATTAAAGAACCACCTTCTCTATATACTGCTTCAATAGCATCAGTAACTTTAGATAAAGGAAGTACCAGCTCAGGACCAGCTTCTCCTGCTAAAATATTATTAGATCTAAATGGGGAAGTTAATAAACCACCACTTGCCATTTTAACTGGAGAAGTTTGTACTGACCTTGCACCCATAGAAAACAGATCATCAGCTACCCCAAGGTTCTTCAGTTGATTCATGACCCAATTTACAGCGTCATCACCAAAAATAGATATTATTGGTCTAATCATCCCCCATGATACTCTACCTTTCATCATCAAATTAGCAAGAGAGACGAGAGCACCTGCATCTCCAGCTGGAATAGGTCCATCAAGAAATGGAAGAATAACAGTTCCTATTGCTTGGACAACATCCCACACTGACCATCCACCAGAAACTTTAACTGGTTCTGGGAATGTGCCTCTAAGTTCTTTCAAATGTTGGGCACTCATTTGATTGTTTATTGATAAAATCTCTGGTATATTCAATCCAGCATTAAGAATAGCATTTAATGCCATCCCATGATGCGTACTACCACGTTCATATAAAGTTTCAGGTAGTCCAGCACTACCAAATCCATTCTGCATTTCAAAATTAATACGTGCTAGAAGTTCTGCACCACTCAAAAGTTGCCATGCCATAGCAGGTTCTGGAATAAACCCACCCTCTCCTATTGTACCAGATTCTTCTTCATTAGTCTTTTTATTTCTTTGCTTCTCAATTGATTCTATTATTTTTCCAAGCTCTGATCCAACTTGACCACCAATATTAATCTCTGGAACAAGTTGCTGACCAGGATTAATTAATGCTCCTCCACCATCAGGTATAACTCCTGGTAAACCTCCAGGTACAGTTCCAGGTTGAACATTAGGAATACCTCCTGGTACAGTTCCAGGTTGAACATTGGGTATACCCCCAGGTACAGTTCCAGGTTGAAGATCGGGTATAGGTATAGTTCCAGGAACTGTCTGAGTTTGAGTTTGAGGTACTCTTACTGGTGCTCGCTGAGGTGCTCTTTCATATGCTGGATCCCATGCTGGTTGCTTTACTCTACTTCTCCTTCTAGGCCACCATGGTGGTATTAAACCTCCACCTCCACCTGTTTTCGCTGGTGGTGATTGTTCCATCATTAAGAGAGGAGTAGCAGCTACACTCTTAATACCAATAAAATATTTGTCTCTATTCCTAAGATACCTTATATACTTTAATTCAGTATCCAGAAAGGATTCCATTGACACAAGAAGATCTTCACTAGATTCAACTAGTGTTCCCATGTCAATAAGCTTACTTTCTAGCATTACTTACGTTTGCGACGTTCCTCTTCAACCCTATCTCTTTCTTTTTGGAGATGAGTAGCTAACATGTTCACATATACATCCCTTTCCCAAGGAATCATATTTTCTATATCTGTCAAGCTATATTTATGGTGTTGAACCAAAGCAAAGTTAGTCTGATAAAAATTCATCAGGCCCTCATGAAAGAGGGCTACCCGAAAAAATCTGCTAGACCTTCAATAGGGATCTCATTTTCAACCTTAGTCTTAGGGTTTCTAACCTTAAGAATGTGTCTAAGAGTTGGCATTGTATTGAAAAATGTCTGAATATCTTCAAATTGACTACTGGTGAGCGTCTCCACCCAATCTCTAGCCTCCTTAAAGGTAAATGAACCAGTATCATCTTCTCCAACATAAACTTTAGAAATACACTGTGCTACTAAGTCATATGGGTCAACTGCCTGATTGGAGAAATTTACTTTAGTGAAGTACTCCAAATTAGGATATTTCATCACAACAGTCACATCATCATTCAGTTTAAATTTATTAATGTGACCCTTAGGGAAATCAACTTGAATATCATCAACCAATATTTTAACATTAACTTCAGTCTCTCCGTCATCAGGACAAACAATTTTTAACTCAAGTTCTTCACTAATTGATCTAGCACGAATTTGAAGAAAGATATATTCAATATCAAAGAGTGCAAGGTCATCAATCTTAGTTCTAGTTAGAATGCAATTTTTTAAATTCTGTGTAATAGCATCAAGAATCATCTGTTGATCCTGAGATTCCATCGCAACAATCAAAACCTTCTGTTCCTTCACTAGAAAGGGTCTGTATTTAATTTTCTTTTTTGTAGATGGCACCGTCAGTGAATACACTGGCGTAACAAGTTCAGGTAAAGGCATAATAATATTATGATATAAATTTATTTATTCAAGCAACGTAAGTCTTAGGGAAAGGAGAGGTTGCTGGTTTTTCATTACTTGACTTTTCTTTTGAAGTTCCCTTATGCCAAGTTAGATGACTGTACTCATAGTAAAATCCAACTGAAACTTTTACAAGTTGAGATGGACCTGCAGAATATGGTATTGATGATACAGTATAAGGATATGCTTTAGCTAGTCTAGCTTCATATGCACAACGATAATCTCCTGCATAATTATCCTCTTCACTAAGATTATATTTTTCTAACTTACGTAATACTATATCACAAGTATAGTCATTATAGTAATTCTGAGCAAATCCCTGTTGGTCATATCTATCATATGGTCCTATCTCCTCAAAATATCCTTTCTTTTGAAGATCATAACCCAATGAATGATTAACACCAGCACCCATAATAAAGTCTTGCCAACCACGGAAAAACTTTAATGGTGTAGATTCTCCATCCAAGAAAAAACTAACATCAAGTTCATTGAATACTTTACCACCTGCCATTTTCTGAGTAATGCCTTTAAATGGCATTTTCACATCAACACCAGCATAAGTAACACCTGGAAGTTGAATCTCATTGCAAAGTAATTGCAAGTAAATATTATTATCACCCCACTTCTTTTGCCAAGAAAGATTGGGTTTGTTCACATGACCTTCAAACCAAGATGTCAATGCACCTGGAGGTTGTATGAACCATTCATATAAATTAGAAGCAGAAATTCCACCCGATTGCTTAACAACTGACTGTATGAATTCTTGTATACCGCGTGTTGCCATAAATATTACTTATGGTGTGACCATCTTTATTTATGCCTACTTACAAAGGAAAGTACAGAGTAAGAAATTATCGCAAGTATAAAGGGGATCCTACTAACGTAGTATATAGATCTCTTTGGGAACGAAAGTTCATGAACTACTGCGATAGTACAAAAAATGTCCTTGAATGGTCGAGTGAAGAATATGTTATTCCTTATAAAGATCCAGTATCTAAGAAGTGGAGAAGATACTTTCCCGACTTCTATATGAAAGTCAAAGAGACTAATGGTAAAATACAATCATACTTAGTTGAGGTTAAACCAAAAAGACAGGTCGATGGTCCAACTCCTCAAAAGAAGCACACCAAACGTTATATAACTGAGGTAATGACGTATGCCACAAACAAAGCGAAGTGGGAAGCAGCAGAAGAGTACTGCAGGGACAGGCTTTGGGAGTTCAAAATTATCACAGAGCGAGAGCTCAAGGTTTGATGCACTAATCGAACGATTAAAGGGTAATAAAATAACCAAAACCAAACTACGAGACGAAATATTCAATAAATTATATGATGATGCAACTGATCGACCTGAAGAAGGTAAGTGGTATCTGTTTGAATATGACCCAAAATTCAAAACTCAATTGAAACAATGGGATCAATATCCACTAATACACTTCCTAGATGTCAAAAAAGACAACATGTTGGGGGCAAATCTCCATTATATCAAAGCAAACTCACGATTAAGTGCGATAAATAATAAAAAGTTTCCTGCGTCTACGCTACACTACTATATACCGAAAAGAGCTGATGCTATTTTCTTTGAAATTAAAGAAAGCGAAGTACAATTGTTAAGCCAACTACCCATTGAAAAATTTCATAGAAATTCATGAGTGAAGAGAAGGTCATCCACAATTATCCAAGTAACATAAGTAATATTGGATATGCATCCTTTTTAGAAATAAAAAGGTGGTCATACGATAGAGCTAAGGCAACCGTCATGAGGGATTTCAATGACGCAGCTGGAAGTATACAAGATACCAATATTATGCAACAATCTTCTGTATTTGGAAAAGGAGTATTAGAGAAAATTAAGGGAATTAGTAGTGGAAAGAGTTTAGTAGATGAATATGAAAGAGGAATAAGACAGAGTGCTCAAGCAACAATCAATATGGGAGGAGGGAAAAATATCTTTGGGTTGAATAAACCAATGAAGGCATTCAAGGGACCATTATTAGACCCTGAGGAAGCATATGGTAAGGTAACTCCAGATGAACTACTTGGTGGTCTCGATGGTTCTCAAGATATGTCCCATCTGGATCCTACCATTGCTGAGACTTCAGCAGAACACAAAAAAGCATATGAAGCTCATATAAAAAGAAAAGAAGACTTTGCTGCTAGCCAAAAAGGTCTTACCGCTACATCAACAAACTTAGCACTACCTAACGAATTTCAATATGAATATGGTGCTAACTGGAACAATGAATTCAAATTAGGAACATTAGCATTACTAGCTGAAAATTTTACTGCTGGAGCAACAGTTGCTGGAATGGGTGCTGCAATGGGTTTAACACAATTTCTGGCTACTGCGGCAGCAAAAGGAAATGTATCCCAGAGTGCTGCTGCTGAAGCAAAAGCAACTGCAGGTGGTGTCAATAGAATGGTTGATCCATTTAACGTAGGTACTCAAGTTAACCCAAGAAATTTAGTTGGTCTTGCTGGACTTGCACCAAATGAAAATGCCATGCAGTTCTTCAAGAAGATGGACTTCAGAAACTTTGATATGACATTCCAATTTGCAGCAAGAAGTTCAGGTGAAGCACAACAAATCGAATCGATTATTCAATGGTTTAAAGTTGCTATGCATCCAGGCCATATAGAAGGGTCAGGTAATGCAATACTACTACAATTCCCAGATGTATTTCAATTGATACCCAAATTTGTCAATGTTGATCCAGAAACTAGGGAAACTAAAATTAGTAGACACCCAATGCTACCCAAAACAAAATTATGTGCTTTAACTAATCTTAGAGTAAATACAACACCCATGAACCAACTAACAACTACTTTTGATGGTTCATTCCCACTTATTACTTTAAATTGCCGATTTACAGAACTTACTGCTCTCACTAAGGGCGACTTTGGACAATTGATAAACATGCAAGACCAAAGAAGAGGACATAAATTACACGGCGATCCTAGTGGTACATATCGAGGAGATATGGCAGATTCACAATACTATTCATACTAATGTTAAGATCACTACCCGATATGTACTATAATATTAGCGTCAGTCCAACTGATGCTAAACTTATAACTGCAAAAAATTTATGGAGACGTGCAGAAGTACTAGGTGATATCAAAAACTCCATGGTTATATTCAATGAATACGTAGTCAGAAATGGAGAAAGACCAGAAGATCTAGCAGTAAAGTATTATCAAAATCCATTCTATAACTGGACTATACTTGTAATTAATGATATTGTTAATTACCATGAGCAATGGCCAAAATCAACAAGGCAATTAAATGAGTATGTCTATTCCAAATATGACAATCCGATGGCAACTAAGCATTATATAACTACAGAAGTTAAGGATGCTAATGAAAATATTATATGTCCTGCAGGGAAAATAGTACCATCAAATTTCCAAATATCATATTTCGATGGCAGTACTACAGTTACAGCAAGTCCCGTTGTATCAGTAACGAACTATCAATATGAAGCAGATAAGAATTCAAAGAAAGAAAAAATAATTCTGATTAGACCAGCTTATATAAGAGAATTTGTAGAAGTATTCCAAGCTAGACAAAACGCAGGTGGATCAGTAACAATAGGTAACTCCTACTCAGGAATTACAATGGAATAAAAAAGGAGACCCATTACGGGTCTCCCAATATTCTGGTTCTCTTGGATCATCTTTAGGATCCCAGTAAAAGAATCCAAGTTGATCAAGTCTGACGTGCAGAAGTGGCTTAATTTTCATTAGCTAATTTAGCAAAGTATGATAGAGTATCATCTTCACCAGTGCTTGCTGCAGCTACAGGTGTTGGAGCAGGTGCTTCGACACCACGACCTTCGCTTTCATCCTCAAGGGACTCATCTACCTTAGCAGAATAGTTACCTTTAAGAGTTCTCTCAAGACGTTCCTTGAGTTCATCATAAGATTTAAACTGATCTTCGGCAGTGTATGCAGAGAGACTATGCTCTTGCTTCCAAATGCCCTCTAACTCCTTATCACTATAATCACCTAGAGTTGATGCTTTATCAAACTCGGACTTATCATAATTCCAAAAACCAGCAACCTTCTGAATTTTGAGTTTGAAGTCAGCACCCTTCCATAAATCGAATGGGTTTACTGGTGTCTCATCCTCAAATGCAGGCTGCATTGATTCCATAACCTTATCAAAGATCTTCTTACCATAACGGTATAGGAAGACTTTACCCTCATTTTCAGGGTTTGCACTATCCTTAACAACGTAAATGTTGCTGTAATAGTTTAACTTACGTTTCTGGTTACGTGCTTGAGTTCTTGCAGCAGAACCTTCGCCACCAGAGTTCCAGAGTTCCCTGTTCAAGTCAGAAACAGGATCCTTTTTACCTAAAGTCGTTAGACTGTTCTCAATGTACCATCCACCTGGTCCTTGGAAGGCATGTGTCCACACTTGTGCCCATGGAAGGTCTTCTCCATCGGGTGCAGGAAGAAATCTGATTACTGCGTAACCATTCCCTGCCTTGTCTACCTCTGGTTTCCAGAGACGCTCATCAGGACCAGTTTTTTCGGTCTTGTTGAGATTTTCTGCTTTAGAAAGTAAATCCTGAAAAGAGGACTTCTTAAGTGAAGCAAATGACATACGTATTCTCCGTATTATTGTATTGTGTATATTACTGGTTCCTATCGCCGCTTACCCTAAACCAGCAAGGGGGTAACCGCAGTTGAATGAAAAGTGGGAGATTGGATTCCTGTTTACCAATAAGAGAAGGGCATTTCTACAGTTAGAAATCTTCTCTGCCTGAGACCCGACTGGTAAGTCGATTCTTCCGAAGAAGCAGCACCACCTGTGTCTCATCACCTTAACCAGCTATATGCCAGTAAGTTTATTCAGTCACTCCCTGCGTTGCGTCCAACATATTATTTATAGCACACCCTGAAGGGGTTTGTCAAGCTATATACTATTTTAACTGTAAGGGGTGGAGTCGAACCACCAAGTCCCGCAAGCAGAACAGCAGGGAAACAGCCTGCCACGTTTACC
>Ga0066841_10000038_pt1 | contig 15672 bp, 15 predicted proteins | sample ETNtaG_21_FD_66732 | JGI IMG/M metagenome (GOLD analysis project Ga0066841, IMG submission 66732) | Marine microbial and viral communities from oxygen minimum zone, Eastern Pacific Ocean - ETNP201302PF91A | ecosystem: Environmental > Aquatic > Marine > Oceanic | place: Pacific Ocean: Eastern...
TTAACAGTACCAGCTGCATCGGTGAGCTGAACATCAGCACTACCAACAGTTAGTCCAGTAGATGTATCTAAAATGGAAGATGTATCACCACTGTTTGTATATTTTATTTGTAGATCGTCGTCAGTACCTAGTTTGATGATCTTATCATCAACCATGTCAATGTGACCACTTGCAGTTATATCACTCGTTACTGAGAGTGTTTGCTGCATAACAACAGTGTTAGCAAATGTTGCTGCAGCACTGAATGTACTAGCAGCATTTAATGTAACAGAATCAGATGCACTGTCACCTAGAGTTGTGTCACCGTTAATCTGAATGGTTTCAACGGTTAACGTTCCACTAAATGCAGCGTTGTTAAGAGTTTTGTTTTCTAATGTTTGAGTGGCACTTAGAGTGACCAATGTATCAGCAGCTGCAACAGCACCATTTGAAGGTAAGACATAAGTGTGTGTAACACCCGTCGGCATGTCTGCAGTACTAAATTTTGCAACCTTAGTATTATCAGATGAGTTTGGTATAACAAATAAAGTATCTGTAATCGCTAAGACAGAACCTAAACGTATCATACCAGTACCTTGAGCAGATATGGTAAAGTCTAAGTTAGTATCAGCACTATCCTGTGCTTGTATATTGAGTGTACTTCCTACCTTTTGAAGGTTTAGTCTAGCATCACCCATTGCTAGCCCAATTTGTCCCTGAGCTTCAGAGAAAAGACCTGTTTTTGTTTTCAACTCAAACTGCACACCTGGTACAGAATATGTCCCAGACGGAACTGCTCTAAAGAGACTACCGACTGCGGATCTCTTATTCTGATCAGTTGGATCTGAGTTATCGAGTAAGAGAACAGTATCTGAACTAGATACGCTTCCTGCTTCTAATAATGTTAGGTCAGATATTTTACGTGTTGCCACACTAAATCCACAATAAAACGTTCAAGTATATTTATACATTCTTTTTGAAGTGAAAGAATCCTTCACTACCTTGCCAGTATCCTTTATCCCATGTATGATAGGCATCAGCGTATAATTTCGCTCTACTATCCAATGGTTTGTCCTTCCATGTACATCCTGGTGCTGAAACACCAGTAAAAGACATGTCTTCTTTATGAAATGAGAAGATCATATCACATGCAGGGTTCTTTACTATTATAATAGGTACACTAGCACCCATAACATCAGGTTCTGTACATTCAACTACTTGTTCTCTGTATGGTTTATGAGGTTCATAGTTGTATCGTGAACTGGTAAGGAACTTATGATCATCTATCTTCTCATGCTTCACAAATATATGAGCCCACTTAGTAGGATTAGATGATGCCTGTCCCCAGTTATCGAATTCACCCTCGAACCACTGTTCAAATAGATCTAATTCCATTTTACTGGGCACTTCCCGTTTGTTGATACTCTCTTCTTTATAATATCCCATGCTTTAAATGGTGCGAACTCCCGTAATATGCTAGTCTGTCTGTGCATCCTATGCCACTCCTCTGGGGCTTTCTTTTGCTCTAATATAAAATCAGGATCACTCTTCTTAGAGTATAGTCTGAAATAATATAATGGAGTACCTGCCTTGAGTTGTAAATTCTGATCAGTATCCAATACCTTAAGACCCACTACCAATGGTCTATGCCAATGTGATATAGGGAACGTTGCAGGTATCAGTTCAAATCCATATCGTGACAATAAAGGATGTGGGATCTGTTCCACCCATACATCTTTCTCACTTGTCCACAATATGTAACTCAATTTGAGTTGGATCTCTGGATATGTACCACCTAACCAATTCGGTCCTACATGGAAATAAGCATCGTATGCTTTCTGTGTTAGATCAGTAGCAAGTTTTCCATTCTTGGTATCGCATTTCATACCAACATCGAATGGTTGTTTAACCACCCAACAGTTCTCTGTCCATTTCTTCCATGCAGGACATTTCACATGATCATATTTGGAGTTATATCCTGCCCGAAATTTTTTTGGACTTTCTATGAACTCATTAGGGAACTTTGTATCAGGACCATCACCTATAGTATAGTCCCAGTATACTTTCTTCATAATGGTGGATACTCACTCTCTAATTTTACATCATCACTCATGACTTCAAATTCTTTGATCAATCGTGCTACTTGTTTCCTATCAAGTCCTGCTAGATGTTGACAGTTATCAAGACATTTATAAATGCATTCTCTATCAGAGATGGGTGCTCTAACCTCCCACCCCTGATCATCATAATACTTCTTACCCTTAGTGACAGATGCCTCTACATGCCCAAGATCTTGTTTCTTGGAAGGGTTTTTATAGTTATGAGTTTTCTTCTTCGATGGCTTTGTCAAGTTCTTCTGCGGTTGTTGTATTCTGGGAACCAATATATTTACCTGGTGGGTTCTTCATGTAAGGACTACCAGCAGCAGGTTTTTTATACTTGGATGGGTTCACCTTTCTCTTCTTACCTTTGTTTGCCTTAGCTTCTTTGATCTTTTCAATAGCATCACCGACTGTGACAATATCCATTGCCATGTCATCGCTGATCTCAACACCAAAGCATTCTTCTAAGAACATGACAAGCTCAACCATGTCAAGACTGTCAAGGTTAAGGTCATCCGCTAGAGAACTGTCCCATGTAACCTCAGTTTCAAGGGCTCTAGTTTCACCTAGGGTTTCAATGATAGCTAACTTGGCTACCTTCAGCATGGTAACCTTAGTGATCCTCTTACTATCCTTAAGGATCTGTTTAATTTCAGAATAAGTTTTGTTATAAGACATTAGACGTAAACTACTTCATCAGTACATGATTCTCGAACAACATCGAGAACTCGTATAAATTGGTCACCATCAGTACACTCAACGGTCTTGACAGATCCCTCACTACTTAGTAGTGTAAACCTTCTGCTCTGAATGTCAACAGTTACCTTATCAAGCACCTCTTCATTTTCAAACATAGTGTATTAATGCAAAGGACATAAAGTAACTATAGCATACTAGGACAGATTTGTAAAGTATGGGTGGTCACCTGCACGACTGGCACGTCGCTTAACTTCACCCGCCTTCTCCATGAGAGACAGTCCAGCATTTCTATTTGCTTGAAGGTGTGCCATCATTGTTGTATTATCGTTGTCTTCTCTAGCTAATTCTTCGACGTAATCGTCTAAATGTTTAGCGAGTATGCTCTTTAAAAACTCAGCCTCTCGCTTGGTTACTGACATGTGGAAAGTCATTTGTTACACGTGAAATCGACATTCAATTCAAATAAATCTCGGTTGCATCTATATCGACGTTGCCACCAACATTTAATCTATAGTCTCCAGTAGAGACATTTATATCATAACTATTACCTGAAGGAACCGAAAGCATTCCATCGAATGCCCCACCGTTAATACAAGCAAAAGAACCACCGTCTATGTTGGTTCTTACCTTACATCCAACTTGTTGGATTACATTACCATCTGTCTTCTCGTACCTACACCCGTGTGCTTCGGTACGAATATCTCCATCACTTCTGACAGAGAACGTTGATGTTTCCTTCTGGATTCTAACTTCATAATTACCTTTGACATCCTCCTTAACGGAGCCACCTTCAGTCAAGTCATTGTATAAGAAGGTAGTTTTATTCTCATAAGAGTTAGATGATAGTTTCATCTGGTTCTTAGAGATGATAGCCATGTTTTCGTCAGCTAAGACACTATAGACACCCTTGCATTCTTGTTGCCAGTTGCCATTCACTATATCATAACGATTGCCTTCGACTTCAGTATGCATGTCACCTTCGACATACAAATTAACGTCACCGACTACCTGTAAACATAATTTATCTGTTTTAGGATCTTCACCACAGCGAATTACAACATTTCTGTCAGCCAAAACGATCAAATCATTGTAAGAAACAATGTTTGTGTTCTGCTTTTCATCCATATCAATGGTGTTACCCAAGCAATGAATCAGACGGAACCTCTCACCTTCTGGGGTGTTGTTCCTCTCCAATACATGACCTGCAGAACTGGTTATTACCCAGTTCCGAGGGTATCTAATTTTAATTAGAGGTAGAAGATTACTTACAATCGAACCACCTGTGAATAAATTAACTGCCATTTGTTATCATCGGGTGTCCTACACAATCTACGTAGGTTTGTAGTTGAAGGATTCCAGTCTCCTTGATCTCTCTAGGACCACTGAAGCTATACACTGGTGATAGTTGACCACCAGATCCACGTGCAGGTGTGTCTTCAGTACCCACATCTCTGATCTTAGGTTTAACGAAGCCAAGGATCTTAGTAGTTATGTTAGGTTCTACCAACCTACCTTGCTCGTCAACAGTATATGTTCCGATTTGCTGTTCTTTCGCACCACTACCTATCGTTATGATAGGATTTACATAGTTAGTACCAACATTAATCGTCTTGACATTATCAATGATAGGAATCAAGTCACCACAATTAGCATATACTGCCTTAGCATTGCCTGGTACTATAAGTTCTGGATACTTATTTTGGAAGTTCACAACGAACTTAAACCCATCCTTGGTCTTCACAGTCATACCTATCTCAAACTGTGTATTATATGAAGGATCTATAGTAGCTATCTGTATATGACTATCATCATAGTCAACATTAACTACTTGTAGCAGGTCTGGACTGGTTGGGTCTTCCACTCCTGCAGCAGTTGATACCAACATCAGGATGTCACCATCCTTGACGTTATTAACAACACCTTCCTTAGATATAAGTGCAACATACTGTTCTTTCGGACAGAATGTATCGGCAGGATCAAATCCATACCCTATACCAGACTTCTCGACTGTAACAGAATCTACCTTACCATCTTTGATGTTAGGTTTAAGTACTGCACCACCACCTTCAGGTTCATTACACGTGAACTGTGCACGAACCTTTGCTTCTAAGTTCACATTCTTACCCTTACCTCTCATCCATACACCCACTATAGCACCAATATCATCAATGATAGGTAGTGCTTTCACTGGTGTAGTGGACTGTAGGTTATCCCATACCATTTCAGGGAAGCATGGTTTCTTATTCAATATACTATTATTACAGTTAACAGCACTACTTGCTATCTTACCAGAACTATCGTAAAAATTCAACCCCTCAAACTTCTGTAGTGGTCCTCTTGTGTCAAAGTTCTTAAGACTTATACCACTAGCAAGACCTGCTACAGAATCAAGAGCAACTAATGCACCACTCTTGGTGTCAAATATTTGTTTGATGCCATCCTTTGCGAACGGTACGAAACCATTGATAGGTTTACCATCACCAATAACTTCACCAGCCTTGGGTGGTTTGACTGGATACTGATCCACTTCCTTCTGCTTGGCATCATTACCCTTTGCTTTTGGACCATGGCATGTTTCATATACTGATGCACCAATGGCACATGATACTGCACCATCACAGAATAGATCTAAGAACTCACCAACCTTACTCAATAAACCTTGTATCTTATCAGCAGAACCTTTAATTGCACCCGTTACCCCTTTCAATATACCCAACGCACCTTCAATTTTATCCATCAAGTTCTTCATGATGTCACCAATCATGTTCTCAATGAGACATAATGCAGTGTCAAGTACATTCTCTAGTAGATCCTTAAGCATACCAGATATAAAGTCACCAATATCACCAAGTAAATCTTTGAATAGACAGGAGACTAGACCACCAACATCTTTGAGTTGTGTCTTAACTGCGTTGTCAAGATCTGGATTAGGTATGTTAATACTATCAAGACCATCCCGTACTAATTTGTTGGTCTCTTCCATGACAACACCCTTGATGTTGCCCAGTAAACCATTGAGTTTAGATTGTATTCTATTCTTTGTACTATCAATCTTCTTCTCAAGGTCAACAACAGCACCTGTTTGCTTGTCAATGAAGTCACCAATAGCATTCTGTTCTATACCACGAGCAAACTTCATGAACTCTGCCATAGGTGCTTCAAGTTTGGTAGCAGTCTCACCACCACACTTACCATTACCTATCTGTACAGTCACACACTTCTTCTTTGCTGCAGCTTCCTGTGAGGATGTCTCTGGTTCTGCAGGACCACGTGGGTTCTTAGTACTATCTACACCTTCCTCTTCTGGTACACCTTCATTATTCTTTGGTGCTTCCTCTTGTCCAGTCTCTTCGTTATCAGCTACTGTACTACCAGTACCACCAACACTAGTACCTTGACCACCATGCTTCTTCTTATCATAGGTAGGGGCAGATAGTTTATCAAATCCTACTGCTGTGCCACCTTCAGAACCGTAACCTGTCTGTGGGTTTTCATCTCCAAGTGCACCTAGAATAACAGGTACTTGTGCGTTAGCACCATCCATGAAGAAACCAATCACCCAAGAATTTATTTGTAGTTGATGTAGTGAACCAATACCAGATCTCTGTGGATGTGTCACTGGCATCATTACCAATGCCCATGGCAATTCTTCTGTTGGTAGTTCTGCCTTACTTGGACTATGATAGCCCATGATTCTAACCTTGACCTTGTTAGTCCAATCAAAATCAAAATCTGTTCTACCAAATAACCCTAGTGCTGTATATCTCGTGGCTATATTAGCAGCTGCACCAGCAACGTTCTTGGCAAGGTCAGATACAAAATGACCACTACCATCGTTCTCAACCTGTCCTACGAACCAGTTGAAACCATCTTTACCTATAAAATTTGCGTTACCTTCAGTCATGCTATTGGCTCAGGAGTTGTCATAGTTGGCATTGATCCAGGACTATCAGTGAATAATACCACCTTAGTTGACATCTTATCATCAGATGATAGGAATTGTTTCTCAACTCTACCTATAACATACAGTCCACTGTTCTGATAATCAGTCTCCCGATCCTTACCTTTGAATGTTAGTAGTTCTACTACATCACCAACTGTAAGTTCATTAGTTCCAATATATTCTATTTCAACAGATTTACTATAAAATAATTTTTCCCTAAGTGCGGCCTGAGATAGTTGCTTTGTCATTCCCTTAGTCATAGTACCTTCGGTGAACAACGCAGTATCCATTATCTTAGACATGATACGGGTGTGTGCGTTATCTCTATCGAACTTACTATAGTACTCTGGTGGTTCAAAGTTCTTATTCATTAGAGGCACATCTTCGTAATATTTAGTTATGTTGAAGGGGTGTTCAACGTAAGACATGTCCTTAACATCTAAGGTCATAACCATACTATTATATGATCCAACGTTCAGACCTTTCAATATATCAAAGGTACTTGTCACCTGCATCCTCTCAATAGGAATGATACCCTTATCCTTTTCTGAATCCTCACCTTCTTTTGGCTGATGTCCTACAACAAATCTCTTGATAGGTTTTTGACGGGAGAAGTAATCATAGGATAAGAAATTATATCCTCTCTTGTTCTGGAAGAAACAGTAACCAGCAGATGCAGCTTTAGTTCCTCTCCTCTTTGCTGGAATACTCTTAGCACATAACCATTTGATTATAGTATATGGTGACCAGTATGGTGATATGAATGAGAACTTATTCTGTGTCTTTTCGATTTCAATATCATATGATGTAGATAATAGATCTTCTAGTATCTCTTTCTTTACAATATCATGGATCTTCTTACCACCACCTTTACCAAATCTTCTTGATACTTTGGTTGCTCCATTATTAATGAGATCATATGTACCTATTAATAAGGTAGCTTTGCTCTTACCATCCTTTGTTGTTCTATCTTGTATATCATATATCACTCCACTAATCTGATAGAAGTTAGATTTATATTCAGTATCTTCCCAACCAACAAACACTGCTTCCATACCACTCAGTGCTGATACCATTCCATTACCACTATCAGTTATTTGTGCTTCGATTCTAACAGACGCACTCCTAATATCCTCCACATACTTTAGATACAGTACATGATTAGGGGTCAATGAAACCTGTTCGCCGCCCACTTGGATGACGAAATGCCTTAAAACAAAATTTGACTTAGACTGTTCCATTAGAATTGTGACGTTATAGCATATTCATCAAAATATGGACTGTACTTTACCTTAGGTATAGCCTCAGGACCACCCTGATCCATCTTACCACCACTACTACTAGGAGCAGCTGGGTCGGGCATTGTTAACTGTGCTGGTGGTGAAGTTGTTAACTTAGTTAGGTCATCTCTCCTCTTAGCATTTTCATTCATAACATTCTCTGTTAATTCATTGAGATTAGTCTTCTTACCTCTATTTCTAATTGCTTTTATTGCAGCACCACCTGCTGACATAGCCATACCCATGGGTGTCAACTGGAACATCTTCTTAGCAATTCCAAATCCACCTTTCGCCAATTTCCCAAGATTTTTAGGTGAGGCAGCATTCTTAAGACCCTTTGCTGCTTTCAAACCGAGACCAACAGGAGATAGATCAAAGGCAGTCTTACCTGCTTTCTTTAATCCACTACCCATCTTACCCCAGAATCCTTTACCATCACCAATATATCCTGGCATATATCCTGGTGCAGTATTGAAATCTGGTATCAATGGATCACCCTGAGCTGGTGCTTTTTCTGCCCAATTAGCATTACCTGTCGCTTTCATCCCCAAAGCCAACATCGTACCCAACATAGATGATGGTTTACTCCACTCTTTCTTCTCTTCCTCTTCTGCAGGGGGTAATGCCTTTTGTCCCGACTCCTCTGCTGCAACAAATGCAAGTGCTCTATCTAATTCTGCCTGGTCTTCTGGACTACGTTGCCCATCCTTCCCTTCATATTCATCTTCTACTAATGCAGGGTCTGGTGCTGTTAGACCATAACTCTTTTTCAGTTGCTTTAAATTCTTCTTAACGATCTTACCACCTTCCTCAGTCGTAGGTGTTTTTGAGAATAGATCTGCTAAACCTGCAGCAGCTGCCTTTGCTGGCAATGCTAACGCTGTTGTGAATGCTTTCTTAAATTTATCATCCACTTCATAGTCTTCAACAATAGCAGATGATGCCTGATCCATTGGCATGGTAGCACCACTTTCTTCTAATGACTGATATGGTTCATTAGTAGGTTCTGATCCCATACTCGTTGCATTAATATCAATGATAGGTTGTAAACCTGCAACACCACCCTTGGCGAATGCTACTTCACTATCTTCGTCAATGGCACCACTTCCTGATACTGGTGGCATCAACTCATTGACGGGAGTAAGATCTACGTTTTGAGCTAGAGCAGTAACATTCGCTCCACCCAACTCATCCATTGACTGTATCCTCTCTTTAAGTAAGAAGTCTTCACGCATCTCCTTCATCAATATAGACTTAAGGACTAAATTACGATCAGTAAGATATGAAGCTAAACCAGCAAACTTACCGTTTAGGTTCTTAAAGAGTGTTATTAGTTTATCTTTATACATACAGCACCTCTACTCTTGTACCTTTACCAAACTGATCAACCACCTGATGACGTATAACATCTGGATCCAGTGTAGTAGGTGGACTTGGTATGATCTTAGTTGGACCTGGTATCACAACTGGCAGACCAAATACAGCAGTATTATGTTTCAATTCTTGCTCTACTGGTGTGTTGTTTAATGTTTCAGTTTCTGGTGCTGGCGGTGGTGGTTCAATATTAGTTTGTTGTGTCTGTGTTTCATTAATATCAGCTGGGTCACCCTTTTTTCCAAGCAACTTACCAGCAGCACCTTTAAGGAGATTTCCAACAGCACCTACCATCTTACCACTTGTACTACTTGCCTCTTGGTTATCAGGTGCATCGTTCTCTGGTTTCCAGTCAGTATTATCAGGTTGTAAATATTTGTCTCTTGGTTCATTGTTTATGAAATCAAAGTGAACTGGATCCCTAGGACCTTCCCAATGCCATCCAAACTTATGACCATGTATTCTCATCCATTCGTTTGCTTTAGATCCTTGATCTATATCAACTGCCCATCCCTGTTGGTGTGGTGACATACCCTGCGGAGCTGGTGTAATAACATTAGGATCATCTTCATTCTCTATCAGCTGTTGCTGTTCTTCTGCATCACGAAATGCCGATGTAACTGAACTTGGTAGGTCAACACCATCAGCTGCTGCAGCTGACATTACTTTCTTCCATCCAGATTCAGCAGCAGGGTTAAGATGTATCCTCTGTCCTAACATATCTCTACCATTATCAAATGGTGTAGGTATTGATCTCTTTCTCTCTGGTCTACCAGACTTAAAACTATCAACCTTTGCCGACAATGACTTACCTGCATTACCAATAGCACCACCTGCTGACTTAGCTAGATTCATCATACCTTTAATAGGTCTTTCAAATGCTTGTCTTACTGCTGGTGTAGGACCAGATCCAGGTCCACCCTTATCTGCAGATCGAAATGGATTGAATGCTTGGTCAGGTCTACCGAGTAATGGAGGTTTCTTACCAGCAGCAAATGATTCATCACTCTGTCCTCTCTGTTTCAGATCATCCTCTATTAATTCTTTCCACGGTGCATTATTCTCATCTTTTACTCTTTCATTCCTACCTTTATTCCACCATTCCATTGGGTTAGGTATACCAAACTTACTTTGCTTAATCTTAAGAGTTGGAAGTTTGAATTTAGTTTTTAACTTATTAATCTCTCCAAGTATCTTACCCTTACTTGGTGCTGAAGGCAGTGAGTTCATGAATCCAGCCGTTGCCTCTAGCATCGTCTTGGATCCTTGCTTGTATATACTGTTAATAGCCTCACCAATCTTCTTCATAGGTATGACAAGTTCTGGACCTTTCTCACCTATGAGTGCCTTAGTTGGTTTGGTTATTGCTGCAGCATCTTGTTTCTTAACATATGCTTGTGCTCTGTCTAATTCTGCCTGGTCTTTTTTACTTCTTCCTCTTCCGAAGTTTGGGTTCTTCCTAAGATATTCTTGTGCTCTATTTAATTCTGCCTGGTCTCTTTTACCTCTTCCCTTCTTATGTGTGGTTATATGGTCATATCCTGCCCCAAAAGCACGCCTCCCAAGGTTCAACAATCCTGATCCTACTGATCCTATCCCCGAAAGGTCAGGCATCGATGGCATGTTGAAACCTTGGAAACCTCCACCTGTTCCAGGTCCACCTTTTATTGAAGCATTCCTTATTAGTGGACCTTTTGTATGATCAAAATCCTTAGATACAGCTGAGCCATCCTTCCATAGGTCCTTAGGTACATTATAATCACGTGGACCTGGTGCTGATCTACCACCTGTTCCAATACCAATCCAATATCTTTCTCTACTCTTTAAAAAATCTGTAAGCTTATCCTGTGAATCAAAAGCAGGTTCAAACGAGCTGAAGAAATTCTCACTCGTCTCCAAGAGTTGATCTGCTAAATCTTCAATTAATAAGTTAGATGCCATTAGCGGTGTCTACGACGTTCTTCATCAATCCTTTCTCTTTCCTTCTGTAGGTGAGAGGATAATAAGTTCACGTACACGTCCCGTTCCCACGGGATCATGTTTTCAATATCTGTCAAGCTATATTTATGGTGTTGAACTAATGAAAAATTCGTCTGATAAAAGCTCATCATGCCCTCATGAAAGAGGGCTATGCGAAAAAATCAGCCAATCCTTCAATGACAACCTCATTAGCTACTTGTGTCTTAGGGTTCTTAAACTTAAGCACATGTCTTAATGTAGGCATAGTATTAAAGAATTCTTGTATCATAGCAAACTGAGCATTCGTTAATGATTCAATCCAATCCTTTGCTTCATCTACTGTGAAGTCACCAGTTGGTTCTTCCCCAACATATACTCTCTTGATACATTTACCAACCAACTCATATGGATCTACCTTTTTCTTAGAGAATGTCATAGTAGCAAAGTATTCCATATCTGGGTACTTCATCTCCACAGTCATTTCATCAGTCAACTTAACGATGTTGGTATGTCCTTTTGGAAAATGTACATTGACATCATCCACTAAGAATGATACCTTAAGTTCTGTTTCTCCATCATCAGGACAAGTAACATTCAGTTCAATCTCTTCACTGATTGATCTAGCACGAACTTGAAGGAAGATATACTCTATATCAAATAGAGCCATATCATCCAGATTATGCTTGGAGAGGATACAGTTATTCAGTACACTTCTTATTGCCTCTAACGTTTGCTCTGTGTCCTGTTGTTCCAGAGCAATGATTAATGCTTTTTGTTCCTTAACAAGGAATGGTCTGTACTTCAGTTTCTTTTTTGTAGAAGGCACCGTCAACGTATACGTTGGCGTAACAATTTCAGGTAATGGCATGATTTATCAAGTAATTAAATGACTATATTCATAGTATAGACCAACAGTAACTTTTACAAGTTGTGCAGGTCCAGATGAGTAGGGGATAGATGATACAGTGTATGGATATGCCTTAGTCAGTTTAACTTGGAAACCTATTCGATAGTCTTCCTGATCTTTTGGATCTTCAGCTTTCTCTACACCATGTTTTTCCATCTTATTGATAACTAGATCACATGTATAGTAATCATAGTATCTCTGTGCGTATGCTTTATGTAGCGAGTTAGTCATAGTATGATCGCCAGCATACATGTCTCTAGGTTTTTCAATACCACCTATAATATAGTCTTGCCAAGTCCTAAAGAACTTGTATGGTATTGAATCGGCATCACAATAAAAACTAACATCTAGTTCATTGAACACCTTAGATGAAGCCACCTTCTGAATGATGCCCTTATGAGCCATCTTAAAGTCAGAAGCTGACATGGTAACACCAGGAACTTGTATCTCATTACATAACATATTCAACTGGAAGTTCTGGGCTTGATCCCACCCTAAACCTCCAGTGAAATTTCTATCAAAATGATCTCGCAATGAATACCCTTGACCCACAGGAGGTAAACTAGGGGCAGCAATAAAAAATGAATATAAATTAGATGCTGAGATTCCACCAGACCTTCCAAGGACTGCCTGCTTAAAATTCTCAATAGTTTGAGCCTGTGGCATAAATATAGAATATGGTGTGACCATATCTATTTATCATGGCATACAAAGGAAAATATCGAGTAAAAAACTATAGAAAATACAAAGGTGACCCCACCTCTGTAGTATTTCGTTCCCTTTGGGAGAAAAAGTTTATGGAGTACTGTGATAAGAACCCTAATGTAATTGAATGGTCAAGTGAAGAAACAATAGTACCATACAAGGATCCAGTTCAAAAGAAATGGAGAAGGTATTTCCCAGACTTCTATATGAAGGTCAAAGAAACCAATGGTAAAATTCAATCATACCTCGTAGAGGTCAAACCTCTTAAGCAAACTAAAATGCCTAAGAAACCTCTACAAAGAAATAATAGAAAGAGGTATCTTGCGGAGGTTATGACTTATGCCACAAACACAGCAAAGTGGAAAGCAGCAGAGCGATACTGCAGGGAAAGGCTTTGGAGATTCAAGCTTATCACCGAGCTCGAACTCGAAGTTTAGTCAATATGTAGCATCAATTAAAGGTAAGAAGTTATCTGTTAGCACAATGAGAGAACAGATACTGAATACCTTGTTTGATGGTGCAACAGATAATCCTGATACAGGTAAATGGTATATATTTCAATATGATCCAAAATTTAGAGCTCAACTTAAAGAATGGGATGAATATCCCTTGATTCACGTGATGGAAATTAAGAAAGGGAACATACTTGGTGCTAATATACATTACATGAACGTAAGAGCTAGGCTAGGTGCTATAAATAACAACAGATTCCCTGCTAAAACTCTACATTATTATATACCAAAACGTGCAGACAGTATCTTCTTTGAAGTAGATGATCTAGACGTTCCCGTGATGAGTCAGTGCCCCATAGAAAAATTCCATCGCAATAGATGACTGAAACATTAGAAGAAAAGAAGCAAAGTCTGTCGTATCCCAGAGGGATTGACCAGGTACCTTATGCTTCTTTCATGAAGATAGAAAGATATGAATACCAAGAAGGTCTAGCAAAAGTTGCTGCTAATCAGAATGATGCATTAGGTTCATTCGCACGTAGTGGTACAATGAAGACATTGGTTAATGGTGTAACTGGTGCCATGTCAGGTGTATATGGTGGTGCTGGTACTGGTGGAGATGCAGATAAAAGAATGAATGTAATAGCAGATGATATAGCAAGAGACGGTGTGAGTACAACACCAAAGTGGTGGGATCCTGCAGGAGTATTTACTGGTAAACCAAAAACTGAAGTTCCTGGTGGAGATAATGAGATAACATTACCAAGTGGAGAGAAGACAACTTGGAATAAATTAAAGGCAGGTAAGGATGAATTAATGGAGAGAAGACGTAAAGGTCTCCAAGCATCCGAACTTAACGTAGCATTACCAGAAGAATTTCAATACAAATATAGTGCTGACTGGGGTAACGAATTTAAAATGGGTACCATGGCACTCATGGCAGACAATGCTGCTAAGTTTGCTGCATTAGGATTAGCTGGTGCAGGTGCTGGTGCATTGATTACTAATACATTAGGTAGATTAAAATCAGCATCAGGTGTAGTTGGTAAAATTCCTGGTATGCCAGGACCTGATGAATATGCTGCTAGTATGGCAAAGGGTGCAGGTATGGCAACCAATCCATTTAATGTCAACAGTGAAATGAGTATGAAAAATATTGTTGGACTAGGTGGTATGGCTCCTAATGAAAATGCCATCCAGATGTTCACTAAAATGAACATGAGATCATTTAGTCTCAGTTTTACATTTGCTGCTAGAAATGCTGGTGAATCAGAAGATATACAAACAATTATAGAATGGTTTAAACGTGGTATGCATCCTGGCTCAAAGAATGCTAAGGGATCTGCTGCTATGTTAACCTTCCCAGATGTATGGGTACTAAAACCCATGTTCGTTAAGGTAGACGAAACTATGGATAATGATGGTAAGAGTCTATTAAAAATCACTGATGAACCAATCCAACATCCTATGATGCCGAAGACTAAGTTATGTGCGTTAACAAATCTAAATGTCAACACAGCTCCAGGTAGCATGATGAATACTATCTTTGACGGTAGTATTCCTTTACTTACTGTATCACTTGACTTCAGTGAGACAACTGCTCTTACAAGAATGGATATGGAAGGAGCAAGAACAAGAAGTAATAATAAACTTGATAAAGGATTCGTCGCATCCTCTGAAATGGCAAATCATCCAACTATCGGTTTCTAATGTTAGCTGCACTACCAGATCTATTATACAACTTTGGAGCATCAGCAGTTGATCCAAAGTTCCTAGTCTCTAAAAATATATGGAGACGTGCTGAGATACTACGTGAGTATAAGTCATCACTTGCTATGTTTGATGAGTATATTGTCCAGAATGGTGAGAAACCAGAGGATATTGCTCTAAAATACTATGAGAACCCATTCTACAACTGGACGTTGTTGGTTATAAATGATATTATTAACTTCCATGAGCAATGGCCTAGATCAACTCAGCAACTACAAGCGTACTGTGCTGCTAAGTATGACAATCCTGCTGCGGGTAAAGACTATATTACTACTGAAGTGAAGAAAGGTAATAATATTATTGTACCTGCAGGTAAGATTGTACCATCTACTTTCCAGATTACATACTATGATGGATCCACAACTGTAACTGCTAACCCAGTAGCATCACGTTCATTCTATCAGTTTGAAGAAGAAGAGAATGCAAAGAAGGAACGTATACAGTTAGTCAAACCAGAATTTATTGAGGACTTTGTTGAAGCATACCTCATACGAATACAGAA
>Ga0066841_10000039_pt1 | contig 15594 bp, 17 predicted proteins | sample ETNtaG_21_FD_66732 | JGI IMG/M metagenome (GOLD analysis project Ga0066841, IMG submission 66732) | Marine microbial and viral communities from oxygen minimum zone, Eastern Pacific Ocean - ETNP201302PF91A | ecosystem: Environmental > Aquatic > Marine > Oceanic | place: Pacific Ocean: Eastern...
CTCATTTTTGCTGACCTCCGAGATGAGCTCAACTGTTGGCTTAATTGTGGTTAGATCGTCTTGATCCTTCTTTCTAAGGACGATTATCTCGCGGTCAAGATCGGAGCCGAACCTATCGGCATACCTGTCCATGAGTGATTCTCCACGGCCAGTGGATATCCGATCTATCCTGTTGTAAATGCTATCTCGTGAATCACTCGATAAGGAGGGGTTTGAGGACTTCCTCTTATCCCAAACGGATTTGAAATCTGATGGTTTTTCGGATGTTCGCTCTGGAGAGCTGGAAGCGAGTGAATTAGCGGCGTCCAATAGGTCCCCGTCTGCAGATGGCTCTGGGACAAATCCAAACTGCGGAGCTGGTGGATCGGAAGGAGCTGGTGGAATCTCAGGCAATTCCATATGCGGCTCTGGCATTGGTGGCATGTTTATTCCAGGCGGGGGTGGCGGGAGAGGTGTAGGGAGCCCTTCAGAATCGGTGTCCACGTCGTCCAATGGGTCATTCACGAGCAGTTTGCGAAGTTCAACACTATTCAATATTCTGTGGCTTCGTAATTGAGATGATTCAATTATCCACTATTTTGTGAAATTGGGCTCATTTGCATATCTCAGCCCACCCTTTCAGGCACAGAAACATCGCCATTGACTCTTTCACCTCAATTTCGTCCCCCAATCTAGGTTCAACCCTGTCCCCTGATATTTCTGCTGTTACATCTTCTGCTAGGATCCTGACCTTCGTCGTGCCCCCTGTAAATGCAACAGCCTCGGTTAGAGGATTGAATTTGTTACTTGAATCGGGATCTAATCTTTCCAATGGCAATTCAGTTACTCTCAGTCCTGATTTTCCATGAAGGCTTCCGACCCACCTGATTACCCTCTTCGTGTCTACGGTAACCACCTCGTCTGTCTCCCCAGCCGTTCCAATGACCACGGAGGAGTCCCCCTTCACAAGTTCCCAGAATATGGGCGTACATTTTGGGCCAAAAACTGCAAGGCTTGGGTCTTTCTTCATTCTGGAAACTTTTTCAGCATTACCTGCCAGCTCTGCTAGCTCCACTATACTGGCCCTAGAAGTGGATTTCAGATTGACTTGCGGTGAGTTGGCTCTTGTGGAAAGGATGCCGTGCAGCTCATCTAGCAAAGCTCCCTTTCCCTTTTCGCCATTGGAAATGCTGGATAGTTTCTCCAGCGTGGAGTCAATTCCTTGCAGTGCTCTACGGCCCCACTCTGAGTTGTCCGAGATTGTTGACTGTATGTCAATGCCCTCCCCCCTGATATAATTCACAATCTCTCTTCTTGCATTTGAATCGAGATGAAGGAGGTTTGGATCTCTTACGTGAATGTGGAAGCCCCGGTGACCTGAGAATGTGAATTGGGCATGCTTTTCCTTGAAACCGAATTCTGGCTCTAGGAATTCATTCCACAACCTCCAAGCCTGCCCTTGGATGACTTCAATCATCGCTGGGAAGTCGTTATCCGTTACACCTGGTAAATGATCGCCATCGAGATCGAAGATTAGATCGGCACCAAGCCAGCCCTTTTCCGCCATCTTCAACGCCGATGGTTCTTGGTAGTATGCAGTGCTATGGAAGCATGAGTGAGGTGCTCTACTTCGTAGGTAAGAGTGCAGTGAGTTCTTGCCGGGAAAGGCTCTGTGCCGATCAGGCGGGGCACCCCCCCATGGGATGAACATCCACTCCCTGGTTCTCAGTCTTGGTGGGACCCATATTGATTCTGGCAAAATGGAGTCGTAATACTCGGAGAATCGTAATGCGAACCTGCTCCAGCCACCCGCCATGAGTCAAATAGAGGGGCGAGGGCCATAAGTTTTCAATCAGCCCAGCTTTAGACCGCCAACATCCTTTCCGTCTGTTGACGGGGAGGCTCCGGTTGACTCGACATATGCCTCCCAACAAACGTACTCGTTGTCTAGAACTATAGCCTCGGAGAACTTGAGGGCCTTTCCGGTGATTGCGCAAATTGGTCCGAGTTGCCCTGAAGCAGTGGAGAGCTTGGAGGGGTCGGGCATGAACGGCCCTCTCGGAGGGCCCATTTCATTATTGCGCGGAGAGGTGTGAACGAAAAGCCATTTCAACTCAAAACTTCGCGCATTGAACATGGATGATGGCGAGATGAAAATCCGAATTGGCCATTCACCCGATCCTGATGATGCATTCATGTTCCATGCACTTACACAAGGCCTGATTGATACGCCCGGGAGGGCATATGAACACGTATTGGTGGACATTGATACCTTGAACCAAGAAGCCCAAGAAGGTAACTTTGAGGTGTCTGCGGTAAGCATCCACTCGTATCCAAAGATTTCCGAGGACTACGCTCTGATGAATTGTGGTGCCTCGATGGGAGAGGGTTATGGCCCGATACTAATCTCTAATAGAAAAATGAGTATAGAGGAAGCAAAGACTAGAGTAATCGCGGTTCCCGGCAAGAGCACCAGTTCCTATCTTTCCCTTATTCTAGCATTGGGCGAAGTCGAAGTTGAGGAGGTGCCGTTCGATAAAATACAGCCAGGGGTACTCAAGGGGGAGTTCGATGCTGGAGTAATTATTCATGAAGGGCAACTAACATGGTCCAACGAAGGGGCATTCTTGGTCATAGATCTAGGAGTTTGGTGGAATCAGACTACTGGTCTCCCATTGCCACTTGGAGGCAACGTTGTGAGGAAAGACCTAGGAGAAGAGATGTGCAGAGAGATTTCTAATGACATCAAGAGGAGCATAGAGTATTCCCTATCTAATCCAGATATGGCCCTTCAAGATGCAATTAAGTGGGGAAGAGGGATCGATGAGGATACAAACGAGGAGTTCGTCAGGATGTATGTGAACGAAAGGACGATTGACTATGGAAAAGAAGGCCGTGAGGCTGTTAGGCTATTTCTCGAAAAGGGCCAGGAAGTCGGCCTAGTGGAAACTGGCTTTGATGCGAGGGGATTGGAATTTATTGGGGCTGATGAGTAGTGACCGAAAGGCCAGATGTAAGCGAGTTCGGTTCGGTTGATCCTGCACCCGCCAGTGACGGTCTGGCCGTAGAGAAGCTTAGGGAGAGTTTGTGCAACGAAGAAGAGAGGATGTTCCAACGGATGAGGGCCTTATTCGCTCTGAGGAACATTGGCGGAAAGGACTCCGTGGATGCCTTGGCTGCTGCCTTTGACTCATCATCGGCACTATTGAAGCATGAAATCGCATACGTATTAGGGCAGATGCAAGATGACCATGCTGTTCCACATCTAATCAACAGATTGGAGGACTTGGGAGAGGATGTCATGGTGAGGCATGAGGCAGCAGAGGCTCTGGGTGCGATTGGGAACAGAGTCGCGATGTCTACACTGGAGAAGTTCGCAGAAGATGATGAGATTGTTGTCGCGGAATCCTGCGAAGTTGCAATTGATCTCATGAATTGGGTTTCTAGTGATAGGCTAGACTACTCAGATTAAGCTGATTCGAACCAACTTGCGTCTGACTTCATCTGGCAAACTTCGTCAAGGAATATTTGCAGACCTTCGATGGAGGAATCGTCCAGTATGTTCGAAACTTCAGATTCGAAGTATGTTACTATCCTATGTTCAGGGATCGCAATCTTCTGAGACGCAATGGAAGCTACTGCTGCCTTGGTGACCTCATCATCCAAGAATAAGTTGTAGCTCCTGAGCATTGATTCTCTGGCTTCATTGACAAATCCTGACGGGGAGTCCTTTCTGACTGCAAATACTCCGAAAACCATCGGAAGTCCAGTAATCTTTGTCCACTCACTGCCTAAGTCCATTCGAACTAATTCGGGGTTGTTGAGTGCCGCGGATAATGCTCGGTCACCAATAATTAGCGCCCCATCGCATTCCTCCAACATAGTTTCAATGTCTGGACCCATGGGAGTCAGTTTAGGGTCTAAGCCCCGTTGGCCCAAGATCCACTTCATGAGCAGGTTAGATGTAGATGAGTCAGAAGGCAGAGCGATGTCACGCATAGACTCAAGGGATCTGTTACCGAAAAGAATCACTGAACCAACAGACTCTCGGCCAACTATTCCAATGTCCCTTAATAACCCCAATTCGTTGCAATTAGTTGCATAGTCAGCTGCTGGAATGGGTGCTGAAATGCAATCCCTCCTGAGCAAATGCCCCGTTAACCACGAAGGCGGCGCTGACAGAATCTGCCAATTGGGCCCTATTGAATGGAAAATTGGGTCACAATTGATGAAAGAAACTCTGCCGAGAACCCTTTTCCAGGACATGCGCTCACTGACCTATTATTGGAAGTGCCTTCGATGCTTTTACTGGATCAGAAGCAATGGTCTCGAATCGTGAATATGTAGAGTCCCTTTTCACTGGCTCCTGACCAGATGACTCAATTAAACGAGCTAGCTTATCTCTATCATAATCAACACTCGTGGTGCTCCCAGCGACATGCATTATCTCCTCGTGGCCGACAGTCCCATCGATGTCATCGGCACCAGAATTGATTGCTATCGAAGCCAGATGGTCCCCGATGTTCATCCTGTAAGCCTTGATGTGTGGAATGTTATCCAACATTATTCGAGATAATGCGATTACTCTGATTACTTCCTCACCCGATGCAAGCTTGGCCTCGGGGAGTCGGGTATTGTCCTCTAGGAATGGGTAAGGTACGAAGCACTGGAAACCTCCAGAGGAGTCCTGCTGAGTCCTGAGCAAGTCGAAGTGCGTCATCCTATCCTCGATGGACTCGATGGTGCCGAATAACATTGTACAGTTCGTCGGAATACCCATTTTGTGAGCAATCGCGTGTATCTCCAAGTATTCAGAAGACTTCTCCTTGCCCATACATATCCGATCCCTGATCGAATCAACCAATATCTCAGCCCCTCCCCCAGGCAGAGAATTTAGCCCTGAGTCATGCATCCTCTTGAGAGTCTCCCTAATCGAAAGCTGTGATCTAGAGGCAATATGCTTCACTTCTACTGCAGTAAGTGACTTGATGCTAATTTCTGGGAAGCGCCTCTTTGTCATCTCGTAAATTTCCAAGTAATTGTCAATCGTCCATTCTGGATGCAAACCACCCACAGCATGAACCTCATCAATTACTCCTCGATATGGCTCGATCCTTGAAACGAACTCCTCCGCTGAAAGAGAGTAAGCTTCACTATGCCTTGATCCCTTTCTAAAGGCACAGAAACGGCAAGCTAGAGTACAGATGTTCGTGGTGTTAACATGGAGGTTTTCGTTAAAGAATACACGATCCCCAAATCTGGATTGTTTGATCATCCGTGCTAATGCAGTAAGACCGGGCAAGTCAGAATGCCTGTGTAAATCGGAGCCGACGTCCTTTGCAATCCTTCCCCCTTCAATTAGAGTTTCGAGTGAATGTGATAGTAACGAGTCGTTTTTCACGGAAAGTGGAATTGGAACATTGGACAAAACAGTACGCCAATCTTCCTCTGATTTGGGTTGGATTAGCATCTCTGACCAATGCGGGTAAATGGTATGATTTGAATCACTCTACTGGATAGTTTGGAAATGCCATTGAAAACTATCAATAGCCCTACTCAGAATTTTCTTACGTGGGCGAAGCCGCGCAAGACAAAATTGCTGAACTAGAAGAGATGGCGAGGCTATGCAGAATTGATATCGTTAAGATGACACATGCAGCAAAGTCTGGCCATCCAGGTGGCTCTCTATCTGCAATTGACAGCATGGTGGCCCTATATGGGACGAGCATGAGGTTCGACACGAGCAACCCCGACTGGGATGATCGAGACAGGTTTGTGATGAGCAAGGGGCATGCAAGTCCTGCGATGTATGCGCTTCTGCATCAGATGGGGGTTCTCGAAGAAAGCGATATTATGTCATTCAGAACTATGGGCTCGGCTTGTCAGGGTCACGTAGATATGAATTGGACGGACGGTGTAGATTTCTCCGCTGGTAGTCTTGGAATGGGCTTGTCGTTCGGGCTCGGCTGCGCTTTATCGGCCAGAATGGATTCCAGCGAAAGGCGGATTTGGGTTATGCTTGGTGATGGGGAAACACAGGAAGGGCAAGTTTGGGAGGCGGTGATGGCGGCAAATTATCACAATGCGAATAATCTACGAGTGATAGTTGATAGGAACAGAATTCAGAACGATGACTTTATGGAAGTTCAAATGGAAATTGGAGATATAGGGTCTAAATTCGAGTCTTTTGGATGGAATGTCAGAGAGGTAGATGGACACGATATGGCTGAACTAGTGGAGGTTTTACACTGGACTGAAAACGCTGATTCGGGGCCTATTGCCATTATTGCAAACACTACTAAGGGCAAAGGAGTTTCATTCATGGAGGACAATCCCGATTTCCACGGGAAGGCCCCGAATGATAAGGAGCTGGAAACTGCCTTGGAGGAATTATCATGAGTGCTCCATCAAGTGGAGGGGCATCCCGCGATGGATATGGAAAGGCACTACTCAGGCTATCAGATGATCCTCGTGTAGTAGTATTAGAGGCGGATCTGGGAAAGTCAACGAAATCATGTCATTTTCGTGAAAAGTACCCGGAGAGGACCGTGTCGATGGGCATTGCAGAGCAAAATATGATGCTCGTTGCTGCTGGAATGGCCGCCTCCGGAAAGGTCCCCTTTGCAAGTACATTCGCGATTTTCACCGAAAGGGCATTCGAGCAGGTCCGCAACGGAATTGCAAGACCGGGGCTAAAGGTGCACATATGTGGAAGTCATGGCGGCATACATACAGGCACTGATGGAAGCAGCGCCCAGTCAATAGAAGATTTATCCATTTACCGAACGATACCTAAAATGACTGTCATACACCCATGTGATGATTTATCTGCAGAGGAGCTGACTGTCCAGCTATTGGATTACTCGGGCCCATCTTACATGAGGACAGCAAGAAACAAAGTCCCCAGAATGTATGATGACCAAAGTAAAATGGGTTTGAGAATTGGAGTTGGGTCGGTCCTAGAAGAAGGAGAAGATGTAGCGTTAATTGCATGCGGAGTGATGGTAGAGCAGGCTCGCAATGCAGCATCGGCACTTTCCAATGAGGGTGTCAATTGCACCGTGGTCGACATGCACACAATTAAACCACTAGATACATCATTACTCTCAACACTTGCAGAAAGTTGTGGATGCATTGTCTCTGCCGAGGATCACTCGGTATTTGGAGGCCTAGGGAGCGCAATATCAGAGTGGATATCTACGAACAATCCGATCCCATTGGAGATGGTTGGGGTCAGGGACAGATTTGGAGAAAGTGGCAGCACATCGGATCTAATGGAAGAGTTGGATTTGACGAGTGAATCGATTTGTGATGCGGCGAGAAAAGCCATAAACAGGAAAAACTCCTCTTGAGCGAGTCCTAAATGGGGTTCATTTGATACGTCCCATGATGCCGAGAATTCTTCATATGCCCGACCCAGAGGCTGTTAGGCGACTTCTAGAAGGCGATATAGATCCCGTCGAAATAGAGGATGATGCTGCTCTCTATTCCATGGCAGAAAGGATATACGGTTCCGAGGCTCTAGAAGAGCTGGGGGTCCAAGCACCAGAAATTGGATCCTTGGAATCTGTTGAAGATTTTGGGTTGATTTCTGAAGACGTTAGCCTCCCTGATTTCCTTCCGGACATCTCTGAAATGAAGGGCATGGATGTTGGAGTTAGGTCGCGCAGACGCTGGTTTGTTTTCCTGACTGGCTTTTTTGGGATCGTAGTAACGATTTTCAATATGGCAATAGGCATGGGAGCTGCTCTGTGTAATGTTGGAGTAGCTAACATGAGGCAGATCTGCAGCGACGATTACGGGCAGACGAAAGTAGTATGGACAGAAGGTTATACCTACGAACGTTTGCATGAGGTCGACTCTTGGGTCAAGCCAATGAGCGAGATACTCGTCGGTGACCTGGTTCTAATTGTAATTTTCACTATCGTTTCTGTCTTCGGTTTACTTTCAAAGAAGAAGAACTAGTACATCCTAGCAATGTACTGTTTCTTTGTAGTATTTTTGCCAGTCACCAAGCATTTCCTCGGTACTTCAAACGATTCATCGCATTCTCCCAGTAATGTCAACCCTGTCTTCTTCTCAAGAGTCTCAGCATCGGAGTCGTTTCCATCGAAAGCGATTTCGTAAACAATCCCGTCGCTAACTAGGGATTTGTTTTCTACTTTGGAATCTAGATCCTCGATAGGGAATTCCCTAACAAGGGAAGAAACTACCGAATTAGCCCTTTTTCTAAGTTCATCGGAGACCTCTGATAGCAATTCCCTAATTTTCGTAGGCGCGGAATCCAAATCAACCTCGATCTTGCCCCCAGTCCTCAGAGTAGCAATGCAATTGCCCGATTTTAGGTCCCTCGGACCTAGCTCAACACGAATGGGAGCCCCTTTGATCTCCCAATCATAGTGCTTCACACCGGGTCTAACATCTCTCGAATCGACTGTTGCCCTAAGTCCGCTGGCATTTAGGTCTGCAGCTAAGGACTCGACAGCTGGAATTACATTGCTGTCTGCGTGGGATGCCACAGGCATCACAACAACTTGGAATGGGGCTATAGATGGTGGCATTATCAGGCCTTTATCGTCCCCGTGCATCCCTACGACGGCTCCCAATAGCCTCTCGGACATTCCGAATGTTGTTTGGTGGCACATTTTTGTCTCCCCGTTAGGATCTTCGTATGAAAGATCGAAGGCATCGGCCCATTGATCCCTATAGTGATGGTATGTCGCCACCTGCAAAGTCCTTCCATTGGGCATCACAACGTCTGCAGCCTTGGTGTACCATGCCCCCGGGAAGGTGTCCCAGACAGGTCTCTTTGAGACCAAAGAGGGTAGGCAGAGATCATGCATTATCCTCTGGACCATTTCTGCATCCTCCTGAATCTGCATATCTGCCCCATGCTGATCGGCATGCACCGTATGAGCCTCGAAGAAGTGAATCTCCCTAACTCTGATGAAGGATCGAGTTTGCTTTGTCTCGTACCGGAAGGTGTTAACAATCTGGAATGTCTTCAATGGCAAATCTGCATGACTCCTGACCCACAGAGAGAACATTGTATACATGGGAGTCTCAGAAGTTGGCCTCAGGAACATTGGAATCTCCAATTTATTTTCTCCACCATGAGTTACCCAGTAAACTTCTTTCTTGAATCCTGATTCCTCTTCATCGATCCTTAATTCGGATGGATCAACGCCAGCCTCGCGTGCAGCCTTCAGCATAGAAACTAGTTTGTTCTCTTTGTCTAGTAGGCCCTCAGGAACCAAAAGAGGAAAACGATACTCGTGATGCCCAGTGCGCGACATCTCCCCTCTGGCCAATTGGTCAATTAGGCCCATTGCGGAAAGTCCGTATGGTTTCCATACATCCATCCCCTTGATTGGGTATCTCTTATCGACGAGGTCGGCTATCTCGACGATCGCAGGGTACCATGAATTGAAATCTGACTTGGACGGGATGCCTCTCTTAGCCCTAGAATGATTCGCCACGTTCCTTTGCCATATGGATTAGTGCTTGAATGATTCGTTTTAGCTAGAGTCTATTTTGAAGCTACAATGCCCTCAATTGTGTGGCACAATGCTGACAAATCCTGGATTTTTTCCACGGCACCATTGGAGAATACTATCCTACACCTATTCTTGGAATGCCCGTTTACCTCATCCAGGAGATTGGCAACTACTGCTACTAGATCGTTGTCGGATATTAGATTCTTAGATTTTGAAATCAGTGTTTCCTCATCCACTCCCACCTCTAGCTTGAATCCAATTCTTCTTGATCCTTCGACATGTTCCTTTAGTACTTGCAGATGTTTCTTTGTTGGCTGGAGTTTGATGTTCCAGTTATCCGCGCCACTGGGCATTTTTCCATCGCTGTATTCGGGCTCATAGTCCAATACTGCGGCTGCATGTACCCAGAATTCTGGTTCTGTATTAGATTTTGCAAGATGTATTGATTCATCCAGCATCCCCCCGGGAGATTCGGAGAATCTTACGTCGGGTAGTGGAAATTCGGGATTTTCCGACGTATGGCCAGCCAAGCATACCACATCATGCCCCATTCTATGCAGATGCTCTGCTATTGCCCAGCCAGTTCTACCGGTGGAAATGTTCACGATACTGCGGACTGAGTCAATGGGTGCGACGTTACCCCCCAGTGTAACGGCAACCCTCTTGCGATTTTCCAGTCCCCGATTTGTTAGATTGCAGAATTGTGCAACAATTTTTGTCGCACTGGGTTGTTTCATCCTTCCCTCAGATGGTTCATCCAACAAAACTTCCACTCCTAGTTCCTCCAAGGATGAAATTAGTTCTGTTGTTACCGCGTCATGAAATAAGTCATTATGCATCGATGGTACAAACATCATTGGGATTCTTCGGCCGGCTGCTGCAGAAAGAGCCATCATCATTGGCGAATCAAGTAAACCAAGGGTGAATTTAGCAATTGAATTTCGTGTAGCAGGAGCTAGTATCAGGCCATCAAAGTCACTCAATTGCGACATTTCTGGATCCCATTCGGTTTTTGCTTCGTCGCCTGAACCCCAAGACAACGCAAGGGGCGAGATGATCTTCTCTGCAGACTTACTCATTATCGGATGAACAGCTGCTCCATGCCTTCTTAGCTCCCTTGCCAACTTAATTGACTCGGTTGCAGCAATTCCCCCGGATACGGCCAGAATGACTCTTTTTCCGTCAAGGCTAGGACCTTGAACGGTGACGCCGGTATCCTCACTCACGTACTTGCTATTGGTGGGTCATTGATGAGTGCGTCGATATCATCACAAAGCTTCGAGGGCTATGGAAATGCCCATTCCCCCGCCTATACACATAGAAGCCATTGCCCTTTGTTTACCTGTTCTTTGTAATATGCTTGCGGCTTTACAAGTTATTCTTGCCCCCGAAGCACCGAGCGGATGGCCTATTGCTAGAGCGCCACCATCAATATTTACGATATCTGGATTCAATGCTAACTCCCTAATGCAGGCAATACTCTGAGAGGAAAACGCCTCATTTAATTCGAATACATCTACGTCAGAAGCGTCCCAACTAGCTCTCTCTAGGGCTAGTTTGGTTGAAGATATTGGTCCAAGGCCCATTAATTCGGGATCGCAGCCAGTCACTGCCCCGGAAACTATTGCGGCAATTGGACTAAGCGAATGCGATTCTGCAAACTCCTCACTACAAATAAGTGAGAATACTGCTCCGTCAGTAAGTGGGGATGATGTTGCTGCAGTAACTGAGCCCCCTTCGACAAAGGCTGGTTTTAGGTTTGACATTGATTCAAGGCTGGAATCTGGCCTAATGCAATCGTCTTGAGTAATTTCTCTTCCTTTGGAAGATATGGGAACTAACTCATCGGATAAATTACCTTCTGAATCGGCCTTTACTGCCTTGAGATGGGATTCTAGAGCGAATTCTTCCTGTTCTTCTCTGGAGATGCCATATAGTTCTGCAACATTTTCAGCGGTAATTCCCATGTTTATGTACGCGTGGGGGAATTCTTTCTCCAATGCCTGGTTCGGGCTCCAGTTGAATCCTCTTCTTTTGATCCTGGACATGGACTCAATCCCCCCGCACAAGAAGCAATCCCCCCAACCCGCAGAAATCTGCGCCGATGCCGTAAGAATTGCCTGCATTGATGAACCACATAGTCTGTTTATTGTAGACCCGGGAACTTCTGGGGGAAAACCCCCAAGGAATGCCATCAGACGACCGATGTTGTAACCTTGTTCTCCCTCGGGATAAGCACAACCTACGATAATGTCGTCGATTTCAATAGCTCCAATGGACGAGTGGTGCATGAGTTCTCGAATAACCTGTCCGGCATAGTCATCGGGCCTTTCGGTCGACAGAGCGCCCCGGTGTGCCTTTGTAAATGGGGACCTACGCCAATCGACAATTACTGACCGCACAAGCCCTCCTCGGGAGTCTGGCCCATAACGGTTCCCGGGAAGACGGTTCATCTAATGACCGAGGGGTTCTTGAATAATCGTCATCGAGGTGAGCACATGATTAGGGAATGCTCGATGCACGGATATTTTTCCGATGACGATCTTTGTCCTGCATGCAACTCTGAGGGCAAGTTCATCTTGAGCACTAGAGAAAGGGATGGCATGGCAAGGAAGCTGGCACTTGTGCTTAGGCACGCGCCGGAGAAGTTCGACTTAGAAATGGACATCAACGGTTGGATAGATGTCAGAGATATTGTTAGGAAATTCAAGGATGGGGGCAGGAGACCACAGCATTGGCTAAGGCCGCACCACCTTAGGGCAATTTCTGAAACTGATACCAAGGGCAGGTATGAAGTTCGAGGTAATATGATGCGTGCAACTTACGGCCACACTGTGGAAATCGAGTTGGACCTCCCCTCGAATGACATCCCAGATTCACTTTACTATCCATGTGATCCGGCTGAGTCCGAGAATCTTGTCGAAGTAGGAATAAGCCCCGGGGATCGCTCCCACGTTCATCTCTCGGCTTCTATCAGGTATGCAGCAGAGGCTGGAAGGGTCCACCACAATGACCCCACTATCATTGAAGTTGATACAGCAAGAATGGTTGCTTCGGGAGAGACAATTTGGCATGCTGGAGTTACCGTTTTCCTCACTGATAGCGTTTCTGCAGAGTATTTGTCAATAGTAGGTGAAGACGATCCAGAGCTCTCCTTGCTAAGGGAAATGTGGGCAGAAGAAGAGTAGTCAGAACTCACCGCATACTGGGCAAAACTGCAGATCACTGATCTTTTCTGCCCCGCAAGAATGGCACTCGCCGGTTTTCGTAACCGGTTTTACATCGGCATTGTTCTGTTCTCTGACAGCCGAATCCCTTTCTACGAACGGAGAAGAGGAGTTTTTTTCCAGGCTACTTAGTACCTCTCGATAGCGAACCACCTCAGATATGGCAATCTCAATTTGGAGCAGTCTTCGGTCTCTATCAGTTGTGTCTTCAATTGAAGAAGCGATTGCTAGTTCAGACTGCAGCCACCTCTGGAATCTTTCAAGTTCGGCTGTGTCAACCACATTAATTCCAGTGAGCACTATGCGTTAAACTGTATGCTGTGATTTGAAAATGTTAGAATACGTGTCTCTTGACCTTGGGGTTAGAAATGGCACCCAGGGTGGCAATAAAATTAGGCGGCGGACTAATAACTGACAAGGGTTCTATGAAGAAATTCGATGAAAAGGCAGTTGAAAAGGTGGTCGATTCACTAAGTTCGATTTCTGAACTTGGGGCTTCAATAATACTGGTCCATGGAGCTGGCTCATTTGGACATCTCCTGGCGAAGAAATGGGAGATTGCAAATGGATTGAATATTCATGAAGAGGAAGAGCAGTGGGGAGCAGTTAGGGAGATTCGTTCCGATATGAGGGAATTGAATGGACTGGTCATTCAAAAAATGGCAGAAAGGGGTTTGGAATGTAGTGGCCATCCACCCTCTGACTGGGCCAAAGGTACTGGAGCGCGTTTTAAGGGAGATATTTCAGTATTCGAGAGGGGATCTATTGATCCTATACCAGTAACATTTGGGGACGTTGTTGATACTGACGATGAATCCAGGTTCGGGATATTGTCAGGAGACGATTTGATGTTACGTTTGTCAACTGAATTAGAAGTCACTCATAGCATTTTCTTGATTGGTGATTCGGAGGGTGTTTTGACCGGCCCTCCGGATGAAAGGGGTTCTGAATTGATTACTCATTTGGGGCCTAATACGAAAATTAATGGTAGGCATGATGTTGATATCGACGTCACAGGGGGAATTGGGTTGAAAATAGACAGGGCTCTTGAGATTGCAAGAGTAGTCGACGAGGTGTGGATAATTGATGGTAGAGAACCGAATAGGGTTCTTGAAATAATGACATCTGGAGAAACCATAGGAACAAAGATTCTGAACAGTTGAGTCTTCATATACACATCACTTCCCCATGTGTCTTAATGGCCCCTGAAATCGGCGACTTAGGAGAACATGATGAGATTCAGTCAGAGATGATGGCTGAAATGTGCCTGGTTGTAGACGAACAGGATAATGTCATAGGTTCTGAGACGAAGCATGCCTGCCACAGAGATGGCGGAATTAGGCATCGTGCTTTCAGCGTACTAATTTTTGATTCAAAGGGTCGGCTATTAGTGCAGAAAAGATCGGCTGAGAAAATTACATTTCCAGGAGTTTGGGCGAACAGTTGCTGTAGTCACCCTCTGGATATGAAATCAGAAAACGATGGTTCGGATGGAGTAGAGAATGCCGCTAGAAGGAAACTTGACCAAGAGCTAGGAATACCGGTGGGAATTACTGGCGCCTGGTCTTTCCACCACATAGGGAGGATGGAATATTCATGTAGGTGGGACAAAGATTGGATTGAGAGGGAAATAGATCACATAATGGTAGTTCAGGCGGATACTGAAGTTAATCATAATGAAAATGAAATCTCAGATGTCCTCTGGGCTGATTCATCAGAAATTAGCAAAATGATGAGTGGAAGTGGAGATTGGGCGAATGAGGTCGTTGCCCCGTGGTTCAGATTAATTTGGGAGAAATTTGCCATCCCTAACGATTGTGACCCAAATGTCATGAGAAGTTCGATAAATAAGGAAATAATCTACTGTGGGGAAGTAGACATGGATGGAGGGTCAGTTAAACCCGGGCAGGCTCTTCTAGATGCGCTCTCTAACCACCGAGAACTGGTTGAAGGGGAGATAATGGAGAGCCTAGGAAAAATGGAGCAGAGTAATCTTCATGGCGCTATGACTCACCTGTTCAAAGGAGGTGGGAAGAGGCTTAGAGCCATTCTTCCCCGACTTGTTGGAGAGGCTTTAGGTAGCGCAAATGCAGGTCACTACACACTAGGTGCATCAATTGAAATTATACACAACTTCACATTAATCCATGACGATATCATCGACCAAGATCCCATTAGGAGGGGTCTTGATGCGGTCCATGTTGAATATGACGATGCGACGGCTATCAATGCTGGAGATGCGATGCTGGCGGTAGGATTCGAGATACTGGCAGAGTCAGAAGAAATTCCTGATGGTCGTCTAAGCCATCTTATTCGATCTATCGGTGAGATGGTAAGAAAGGTTGCAGAGGGGCAGCAAGAGGATATTGAATTTGAGTCTCGGGACAATGTCTCCGAACAAGACTACATCAATATGATTGCGGGCAAGACTAGTGCGATGTTTGAGACCTGTGCCAGAACAGGGGCTATACTATCCAATGCTGATGAAGAAGAAGTGAATAATATGGCAGAATGGGGTCTAAATCTAGGACTGTGCTTCCAATTAATGGATGATTTGATCGATATTACTGGAGACACTGAGACTCTGGGGAAGCCAGCTGGTTCTGACATAGTTCAGGGAAAAATGACGCTTATTGCAATACATGCAAAGAATAGCGAGTGTGATTTATCAAATTTCGATAGCGTCTTTGGCTCAGGCAACTCAGATTCTGAAAAACTATCCAAGGCAGTATCTGAATTGGAGAGTTCGGGATCGATCGAGTATGCAAGAAGCAGGGCTATGCATCATCACACCTTGGCTCACGACTGCCTAGACAAACTACCTAGTTCGCAAGCAGTTGATATCCTTAGAGAGTTGACTGACTTCCAATTGATTAGAATCAGCTAATCAA
>Ga0066841_10000049_pt1 | contig 14543 bp, 2 predicted proteins | sample ETNtaG_21_FD_66732 | JGI IMG/M metagenome (GOLD analysis project Ga0066841, IMG submission 66732) | Marine microbial and viral communities from oxygen minimum zone, Eastern Pacific Ocean - ETNP201302PF91A | ecosystem: Environmental > Aquatic > Marine > Oceanic | place: Pacific Ocean: Eastern...
CTGTTCCATCTTCACACTGAGCGAAGTGATCGTTTACATGGAATGCGCCATTTGCTGGGACGTTTACTGTTGCTGATGCCTCAATAGGCTGTTGACCTTCATTATCTGTGCCAACCACATATAAAAGAAACTCATGTACAACTTCGTCGGCGTCATCTTCCATTGACCATTCATATTGATATCGATAGTTCTCATCAACAATTGTCACTTCCCAGCAACTATTTACTTCGTCTGGACTAATCGCAAGATCGCCATCTGCTAAAGTTAATATTGGTGTAGTTGATGGGTCTTGAGGATCTACCCCTGAATCATAAAGTTCAACAACGAGATTTGGATCATCATGAGAAATTCCACACTCTGTGCTAATCTTCATTTCAGTGGTCATGTTAAACGGATATCTTGAAAAATAACTGGAAATGATATTGCCATTGCCGTCGTCGGTATTAACAATTTCACACTCTGCTTCTTGAAAGCCAATATTAAAACTACAAATAGCGCAGTTTACTGGGCTGATTTCATATTGATATGTTCCACCAACTTCAATCGGTTCATCCATACCCTCTTCGGTATCTAGAGTTAATGTGTAACTTCCAAAAAATGTTCCTGGGGTTTGGTGAGGGTTATTTATATCGTCGGTGCCATAGGGAGCCAGCCAAATTCGTTGATTGCCTTCGGGGTCATTATTAATTTGAGGTGGTGAAAATAATATATCAGGCGAAGTGACACCCGTAATAATCAATGGGTTACAAACCCTTCTCTCAACTGTTGTATAACGAATTAGGTGGTGAACGCCATCGGTGTGCATATCATCAGGATCTTCAAAATATTGTACTAAGATCTGAGTATCCCCATTATTATTATTTAAGAATCCCATAGGATTACCAGAATAGGAAGCCGAGTCAACAAACTGCCCCTGATAAGAATAATCTTTAGTTGCCACAATTTCTAGCTTAGTTAAAATGTGATAAGCCCTACGCCCAGTGCCCTCATCATCTACTGTAGAGTAGCCATCGGCAAGAAGACCGAATCCTTCACCCTCGTAAGGGTTTCCGAAACAAGTAAGCATATCTTCTGCTGTTAATACAAGATCTTGTACCCCATTAACCATCGGTTGCCATGAACCAATGTGTGGTCCGAAGCCTTGAAGGGGCGCACCAGCCGAAGTCGATGGGACAACAACCCACCTAGCAAACCACGTAGGAGAACCACCCTCATCCATCAGGGGAAGATTAGAGTTCAACCATGCCTCATCCTCGGTCATTCTCGCTGAAACAGAAAATGGAATAGGATCTGGTGCTAAGTTAAGATCCCAATAAGGATCTTGAGGGATTGAAAGTTGAGGCGCATTGGGGTCATCTTCTGTCCACGGACCAATGTCAGCAACAAAGTTCACTGTAGAACCAATATTACTGCCTAATGAACAGTCTTCAGAAACCCAGTCCAGATCTTCATAAGGTGTATTTAACACATCTTCACCGCTTGGATCTACTAGACCAACTGGTATGGAAGAGCACACGCCTTGAATGGTAATAGAATCTGAACCAACTATTGACCATAATTCATCTGTACACTCCCCTTCATTTTGTTCTGGGCAGAACTCTAGCTGAATTGTTACTGAATGTTCTCCTTCTGTCGGAAACATCCACAATAGCTGGAGGTGGCTATCTGCCGCAGATCCAGTGCTACTAGCAACAATGAGTGACTCTCCATCATATACTAACGGAGGTACAGCATTTTCATAATCAACGTCTGAAGGGATAGAATCAGAAATTAGTCTCCATCTCCAGCTTCCTTGACATCCATTATTACCTTCAGGGAGAGTATGACTCATATAGATGCCTCTCTCAAAACCAATTGCTGCTTGGTTTGCTGCAATCGTATTGGGAGGGGATTCCAAGAAACTAAGAAGCCCCGCCTCGCTTGTCTCTCCATCTAGATTACAAACCATTTCAGTACTAATTAAGCCGCCATCAGTTGGATAACAATAACAAGGAATCATAAGTTGATAAGATAGAGTTTCTTTCACATATCCCATTGCATCAAACCCATCTGAAAGGTCGGTCCAATATTCTGGGGTTACGCAATCCCAATTTTGAAGCCTTTCTTGAATTAAAGCATCGTAGCTAGCTGGATAAGCATAAAGCTTCGCATAAACAACAGTGTCTCCACCAGCTTGTGCGCTTGGGTTTCTAATTGCCCCAACAGTAAGATTCTGTGCTATTTTGCCTACGCCGCCATAATATGGGATTGTTGTTTGTAATGCAGGATCGTCGCCCGATGTATGTACTTCCCAAACCCACACATAATCACAAACATTGTCAATACCGCCACTATCTAAAAAGCTATTCCACCTTATGGAAAATTGATCATCATTCAAATAATAATTGGCAGTATTAGAATCAATCGCATGTAATTCTACAGCACAAACCTCATCCTCATCTACATTACAAGGAAGTGGTTCCATATTTTCTCTTACACCGTTTGGTCTTACTACATGGAAAGCACTCCAGTAATGAATAACTTCATCTGTGTGGAAATCAATTTGTGCAGAATTCTGATCGTAAGATGACAGAGTAACTTTATACTTTTTAGCAACCCATGCGCTAGTGGCTGCACCAGCCCCATCAGGGTGTTCACCTAGAGCAACTTTATATGTGGATGGATAATATGTATCTGTATCATTTCTAACTTCTATCGGATTTTGCGACCATACAGGTTGCCCCGAAACTGGGTTTCCTTCTGAGTAAATAACGGTATCTTCCTCGACCCGCCATTGCCAATTGAACACGCAATCAGATGCTGGGACAGGTGTCGGTAAATCTGGAAAGCTATTAGGCGTTCCCTCATTCCCAGAATACTCAATTGCGGTAAATAATTCAGAAGCTTCCTCAAAGTCTGTAAGATCGGATCCCACACCATCGTTCAAGCATGTAATATCGCAAGAAACTCCTCTGGGCTCCCAATACGACCCTGGCCATTCACAAACAGGGGTGCATCTCGACCAATATGATGAACCAATTAATGTTCCTGGCGTTGGGTTTTCGTCAGGAGCACAAGTTTCTTTTAATGCCTTAAAGCAGGCTTCTTCTGTTAGAAAAACAACATTCCCCTGCTCATCAAAAATCTGCTCGCCGTTTTCATCAAGTGCTGGTGTCGGCTGACCAAGGAAGTCCAAAGCAACGACATCGTGAGAAATTATAATACCTTCTGGATAAGAAGTGTTAGCACTCCAGCTACCCACAGCACAATCACAACAATCTTCAGGTGCATGACCACACTCTTCCGATAAACTATTTCCCTCACCCTCGCCTTGTTCGTCACATGGATAATTTCCGCAGCACTCACAAGCAATAATATCACAGCATTCAACACAAACTTCTTCTTGGTAGGGGAGGTTTAAAACATTCGGTTCTGGTAAACAGCCGAATTCCCATCCTGCATAATTCGGTGTTAATAAATCAACCTGTCTCTTTGCAACAGGGACAACACTCATATAGCGTTTCATGTCTGGCCAGTCTTCAAAACCAAAGCCAATTCCAAACGGAGTAGAATCTACAAAGGCATCAATCAAACCGTAAACTGCCCTTAAGACGCACATTTGCTCTTCATAAGAATATCTTGCACAATCATTTGGGCTGCATGGATCATAAGGAAGCTTTAAATATAAACAACTACGGTGTTCTTCGTACCAGCTTCTTAGCCATTGTGGAATTTCAACATCATCGCAATTCCCAATCGTTACAGTCTGTGGCAAATCATCATTTATTCCATCACCGTTGGCATCAAAAAGTGCTCTTGGGAATTGGGCGTTGTTAAAGAGTTCAATATCTCCTCCAACCAACGCATCTCTGAATCCACCTTCGTCTTCGTCACAATCATTCATCAAGAACCGACAAATAATAGATTCTAGGTAAGGAGAACACATCCCATCTGGATGTAAAAATCCAGCAAATACCGATCCCTTTCCATTTAATAAGCCAAGACCTTGTAGAATAGAAATCGTTTGATTAAATTCTGTGCCATAATTTGTTTGCCACCAAGAAGTAATATACTCTACAAGGATTTGAATTCCGCTCTCATCCCCGTCGCCAACTGATTCACAAGCCCAAAACACGGTATCGGAAAATGTTGGATAAATAGGAGAATGTTGCCACTCAATTAAGTTTCCATTTTCGTCTGTCCCGCCAATAACTGGAATATCCTTCCATGCATTTGGATCACACTTATCGCCAGAAAAAGGAACAAGAATCTGATCATCCCAAGTAAGTTCTTTAATTACCCCTCTTACTAAATCACCACACTCAAAGGCAGGCATTCCTGCACTTGAAAGACTTAGTGTATCATATTGACCCGAAATAGGACCAGCAGTAATATTTTGAGTATTTGCATCGATAATATTAACCCAGTTTGCACCGCCATCTGAACTTTTTTGAAATTCGATGCCGCCGACAGAAATACCGTTGAATAAATCATTTAAAAAGCCATCTTCAAATCCAACCACATCAGGTGCTTCAGTATAGCTATGGATTTTTTGACTGAATTTTATTCTAATTTGTGTTGGTGGACCGAGTTCTTCTAGGTTTCCACAATTACCAGCCTCAGTTCTTAAAACTTTCCAAGTGTTAATGGGGCTTTCAGGTGATAGGTGGCTAAGTCCGTCTTCACATATATGGTGGGTTAAGCGAGTATCAACACTTGGATCTTGTGGACCAATTGGTGCTAACCCACCGCCGAATTTATTAGCTTTGTTTGCTAACCAGAAAGAGCCAACGACTCCAATTGTAGCGTTTACTATCAACCACAACACGCCTGGCCAGCTTGGAAACTGAATACCAAAATCGTTTTCGTTACAAGGATCATCACCATCGAGGACAGCAACTTGATTAAATGTATTCTGGAAGTCGCTAAAAACCCAACCAATAAGCTGAAGTAGTTCATCGGGTTCAACCTGTAGATCTGGTAATAGATTTTGTGATAATGTTTCTAATTGATCTCTCCAGTTGGGGAGGTAATTTGAAATAACTGTATCGAGATTTTCACTAGAAAGGAGTTTATCTGTATTATGTAAAAGAATAATGGGATCGCCCAATACGACATAAACTAATGCGACCAGTGCGACTAAAACAATAACTTGACTAGGGGGAGTAATTCCCAGACTTTGAAATCCCTGCTCTACCCCAAGCAGTCCTGCAAGTTGGTCTGCTCCAAGTTCTGTCAAGACGGCTTTTGTAAATTGACATTCCGCTCCATCTTCTTGCCACCAGTCTTGAATCTCCTTGGGAGAAACTTTCTTTTCTGTGCCAATATTTGACATAGAGACGACATATGCCGAATCACTTAAGTCTGAAAGACCTTCGGGGGAATCCCAACATGCAGTAGCAATGCACAGTTCTTGACAACAGCCATAATTTGTCTCTCCAATTTTACCTAACGCAGTCTTTAAGACTTCAAGCACTCCACGGACTATTTCTCTCTGGCACGGCTTCATTAAATCAAGCCTTTCGTCCAATTGTGCTTGTAATTCCGTGATGTCTATCGTTAGGTTGTTTAGATACATTTAAAGGTTCCTCTTATATGTCTGGCTGGTGACAATTTCAATTCATCATTAAATAGTCACCTTTATCTAATAATGCCTCAATTGCTTGGTGTTTTATTACCCTTCTCCGCTGCCCTCGCCCTCGCCCTCGCCTTCATCGAAGCAAGGAATAACATCAATTAAATAGTTTTCATAATTGATGCCACAACCAAGGATAAGACCCAACGAATCTCCACAATCAATTAAAGCATCCCCTGAACCAGTTTGAATTACGCCACCATCTGAACAAGAAGAGCCAAAAGTAATATCCTCACCACACATGAAAAATGATCCCGACTCATTGGTTGCAACACCGCAGCCATTATTGAAAACATAAGCTTCATCACAAATGAAATTTATATTAGCAATGGTGTCTATTAGTTTACACCCGTCAGAGAAAGCAGAAGTTTCCTCACAAGAGAACTCAACACTTGTGTTGAATGATAATGGCTTACACTCTGAAAACATAATTTCCGCTTGACATTCAAAACTTGGCTCAATCGACCCAAGCGTGAGAGGCTTACATGATGTAAACATAAAGCTTTGTAAACAAGCTTCTAGTGATATTGAATTAACAATTAGTTCAAACGGTCCTGATGGCTCTGGCTCAAACTCTTCTGGGAATTTACATCCGTCATTTGCTCTAGCGAAAATGGATGGGTCAATCCCTCTGGTTACATTATAAGCACCACACCTCTTTCTGAGTGATGGCACACCTTTTGTGTTTAATATAAACGGGACTTGATCTAAATCATCGGACTTAAGACGAATATCATCAACGTCTTGTTGCTCTGTTAACCACTTAAGCGAAGCATTGCAGATCGTAAAATCTTTTTCTGAGCATTCCTCTGGTGGTCGCACATTTATGGTCAGTGTGGCTGAAGCTTGTTCTCCACAAGAGTCATAAACTGTCCAAGGTATTTTGATTTCTCCTTGAAATAGGGGTAGTGCATCAAAAGTAAAATAACCCGTTACTTCATCAAAATTATAAATTATACCCTGGTCCTCATCTGGGAAAGAATTTATTTCATATCGAACAATGTCTGCATCCAAATCCATCGCCTTTAATTTTTTCTGCCAAAGAGACTTATCATAGTCAACAGTAAATTCCTGATCATAAGCCACAGGTGCAACATTACAGCAGTCTATTTGAACAGTTTTAATATTCTGTTCATCCCCTTCCCCAGAAACTGTTGCCGATGTTACATAATAATCATAATATAAAGATCCGCAACCTTCGCAACCTTCGACTCCATTGTCAGTAAACATATGAAAACCAGTAATTGGATCTGGTTCGATTGCTGTAGTTATTTGACCAACCATTTCAAATTCTAAAATAGATTTGTTTTCAGATTCTCTATATGGACCTTTTCTATAAATGTTGTAGGCATCAATATCTCCAAGGTCTTCCCATTCAATCTCAACATACCCCTTGGTGACAACTGAACCAGTATCATCACAAAACTCGAAAGCTTCAACAGAAATATCTGGGTTTATCACTGGTGGGCAATAAGGCATATCAAAATTTACGGTCCAAGGAAGGCTTTCTGCCGTAACCTCATCAACACTATAAACACTGGAGACAGAATACTGGACATTAAATATATCACTAGATTCTCCTTCGCCGCCTTCTCCTTCGCCAGTCCCATCATTCCAATCAACCCAGCCAGGTGGCACTTCTTCAAACTTATATAAAGCAGAGCCATCGTTCTCGATGGACGCCACAAGTTCAGATCCTCTGTAAACATTATAACTGGTAACACCAAATACTGGTCGCCACTGAATTACAGCCAGCCCTCTTGTTTCGCTATCAGAGCAAATTCCCGCTTTTCCTTTAGCCTTCGGGCTGGGTGGCACCACATAAACAGTTACAACACCAGTGTCCTTACACCACAAGTGGGGTTTTTCTCTTAATTCTTCATCGAATACCGAAACAGAATATGTAAACGAGTCTTTTCCGATGAAGTTATCTGGTGGGGTGTAAGTAAACATACTTTGATTTACCCCACCAAAGCCTCGGCTATCTGGTCTTTTACTTTCAGTTTTTATATTCCCGCCGTTTTCTGATAAACCACTGTGACCGTTGCCCTGACTACTATTTTGGACCCAAGACCAAAGACCTAAAGCATCTCTCCTATTCTCTGCAAATCCGTATGGACGAATCGCCTGTTGGTGAAAGATCTTAAAATTATTTCGGTGTTCTTCCCCAGCCATTGCAACAATTGTAAAATCTTGTGCTATCGGTTTAAACCTACAACATGGTATGCCGCCGATCTCTTTGTTTGATTCAACTTCATTACATTTATTAATCGCAACAACCCAATACTCAAATTCTTCGACTGTTTCTTGGACACAATCAACGCCTTCGCCCTCACCCTCGCCGTCAAAAAGATCATCACACGGATCGCAACACTCATTAACTCTCGCAGGCGGGTAATCAATCCACATTGTCGGAGTAATCTGTATCGGCTTTCTATTGCTACCAGTTGTTCTGGCGTTAAAATCAATAGTAGACCTTCTAACTCCTGGGGCTGTGCCTATAATTGCTACTGGTGCCTCATCGGGCGATTTTCTATAAACAATATAATAATCGCAGTCTACAGGTGCCCAATATAATAACACGCCACCCTTATGTTTCTTTGATGCATCGCACCCAAACTGATCTGGAGTTAAAGTAACCTCTCTCATTCTTCCATACATTCTAGAAGAAACCACTGGCACTGTTATCTCACTGGAGTTGTGGTCTAACAGCAACAAGTTCGGAGCCGCTGGCTCATCACAAGGGCAACAAATTGACGGAACAATTGAATCCCCCATTTCAAAATCTTCATCATATATTGAGTGCGCTATAGTTTGGATATCAACAATATCAATCTTTCCGCTTCCGTCGCTGTCAAAGTTAATATCATATTGATTTTTAGCTGCAAGCTGCATAACATAATCAAGATTGGTTGTTGTTATATCCCCGTCTTCTTCATAAAGACCAGTCCAATTTTCGTGTGGCTCTGATGTTATAAATACATCCGTTTTGTTTGTGACATAGGAGACATCATTTTCTTGATCGTTTAATTCGTAATAGTTTACAGCAGTGTTTGCTGTAATTTTAAAATTTGAAATTCTCAGCCCAAATCTTTCATAAATCAACAACTCGTCGGTATGGTGGGACTTGAACCTTAAGTTTGCCAAAGGATAATAAACTTTCACATCCGAGGCAAGATTAACAAGATCCAACATCGGAGACTTATCATATTTTTTAAACTTATTAATCGTTATAAACTCATCGTTTAGTTTTTGTTCAATATAGCTTTCTTCAGAAGGCATTGAATCTGGGGAAACAACTAAATAACACAAAACTCCCTTACCAGTAGGAATATATTGTCCGTTGGTTGAATATGCGAAATATGTATCTTTTGTTGTTGATTCGGAAGGAATAATATATTCATCCCACATCGCAGACTGAACTGCTGTTGCGTCTGCTTGATTATTCTCGCCCTGCCCGTTCTGAGTGGAATCAATACCAATACCGCCCAGCCCCTGAACCTTAAATTGAACACCAGAAATTTCTTCAACTGGTCGGCTTTCTCTTTCCATACAGTTTATAGCATAAGACACCTCTAACAAATATTTGTCTGGGTTATCGTTTGCGTCGTTAATGACGATTAGATCAGAAAACCACAGTTTTGAAAAACACCCGACTCTTACACAAAAATTTGAGCACTCATCTGGGACGTATATTTCAGCGTCTATGTCAAAAGAAACACAACACTCTGTAGGTACAACATTGTATCTAACCTGAGAAGATACATTATAAGGATACCCCCCGATGACCCACAAGTTCCTTATTGAAACCACATCTTTAATACCCACTTGCCCATCGCCATCAGCATCAACAGTCGGTAGAATATAATCCCCAACAGAATCAATCCACGGAGTAGCACCAGTGGGATCATAAGAAACGCCAGTTAGATCGATAGAATCCAAATTAAAAAATTGTTTAACACTCCCAGCACTCGATGATGATGGTAAGAAAATTGTTTCTTCAATAACACTTTCAGATAAGCTATCTTCGGTATTTTCATCTGGGTATATAGCCAGCATTAATGTTGCAATAAAGTCTTTTGCATCCACCGTGCTAGCATCACCTACTCTATAGGAACTACCAGTCCAATCTTGAGTTGGTTTGACCAGCTTTTCGTTGGACACCACTTTTGCAGATTCTAAGGATAAATCTGAAGCTTTTATGAGGTCAGTCTCACGAATTAAATCATAGAAATCATTCCAGTCAGGGTCGATTGAATTAGGAACTCCATCACCGTCGTCGTCGTCAGATGAAGATGTATAATTCTCAATCCAATAATAAATTTTTTCAATTTCATTGCCATTTTCGTCAGGGGTGATCTCATCTCCATTAGCCCCAACAATAAATCGTGTCAATACCTGATAGTCTAAAAATTCACCTTCGGTTGATTCTGAAATGCTCTTACTTTTTAAATAACCATTGTCACTGTTTCCGTTTTCTGGTTTAGATGAAGCAGTTCCTGCTCCATAGGTGCATAAGTATTTTTTGGTGCTATCGGAATATGCTTGCAAATAATAATTAGAATCAGCATCGCCTGTGAAACTATATGAATTATCAAGTGAAAAAGTTCTCGCATTTTGCAATAACTCATCAGCAAATTCACTAAAGTCAATTTCAACACCTGATACGGCGCACATTGGGAATTTATACAAAACCTCAAAAGCCAATTGACCATCTGGGAGGTCGATTGTCCCTGTTGAACCTGAAATTTTTCTTACTGGTCTGATAGCGAGTTGATTGGGACACAATTGCTCTAGCCGCTCGGTAGTATTATTCAGCTTCTTTTGCATGTTTGGTATAGATCTTACGAGAGAGGTCCAAATCATAAAAAATATTCTAAAATAATGTACAGTCGATATTGCACTTTCCCTTATACCCCCTATTTGAGAGTATTCTGGGGTGTTGGAATAATTTGAGATAACCCTTTCGTATGCATCGGACAAACAAACAATCATTTCTGAAAATCTTGGATCGGAATAAATTGCTATATTTTGCATATCCTCCCAGAATCCACTACCAGATTGATACTCAAAATATTGCTGAGTCGCCGCCTGCCCAAAGTTATAACCCTGTTCGGCTTGATCTGCCTGAAAAGCAGAGGGATCGACCTGTCCCATATCGCCAAAATCTGGGGCGTTTGCGAAAACATATGAGAAAAATTGGAAATTAGTTTGATTCTGATTGAACCATTCTGAATAGTTGGTATATCCCACTGGGCTTGTGTATTCTGTCGAGACTTTTCCAGCTACTCTCTCAGAATCCATTATATTTTTCACTGAATCAGAACCAGCACTAACGATGTAACTCTCAAGAGTATCAAAAAGATCTCCCAAGTTCATAAACAACGGGAACACACAAACACAAGTTTCTGCATCGGAAATATCACCAACGCCATAAGACGGGTTTTGGATCATAGGGTTGGTAAGATGAACTCTCGCAAGAGTACTTAAGCCAGAAGAAGGGATGGGGTTTTTACCATGACCATAAATAATAGTAAAGCCAGGAGAAATATTTCTATACCCGACTTTCCAACCACGGTCTACGATGTCTCCAAAGGTATCATCAATTGCGTTAACCATTGTTTGAAAGTCAGTCATCAAACAGACCAACACAAATGTGTCAAAGTCTTCCCTTACTAAGCAATAATCTACATCAAAAGTGTCGTTATCAACCGCTCGGACGTTCAGATAATAATCACCATACCCCATATTGACTTCATCAGTACATGTAGATAGGCAAGGTCCAGTCTGCCAATAGTAGTGTGAAAACTCATCAACATCGGCTTCAGTATATCTGTCGCTTTTTATATTGTTGTGTTGGTAATAATTTCTAACCGCATTACTGCCGTCAGCTTTTTTAATAACACAAGATAAAACAGATTCATATTCCGAAGAATCTTGAGGTTGACTGCCATCATCAAGAGCATTAAGAATTTCCCCCGTGTCTAGGCAAGCCCTGTTAAGGTTTAACGGAGTGTCTATATAAACTGTAGCAAGAATTCCAGAAAGAGGGGCTAATAGATTATCTTTATTTTCATCGTATAGTGCTTCAATTTCAGGAGTGCCATCAATCTCGCCACTCGTACCTAATTGATCGACAACTATTTTCCACCTACCTGGGGTTGAACCCAGTGCAAAGGATGCTGTGTGTATTGAGCCAATTGCCTTTTCGTTGGGCTCTACAGATGTTATAATTGTTCCTTCTGGCAGATCTAAATAAATGTCAGCATAATGCATTCCAAGAATACATGGATTACTAATGCAATATCTAATATCGAATGAGGCATTGCCCGATAACGGGTCTTCAAAATAGCCTTCCATCCACAACCTAAGTTCAGCACCTTCGTCCATCCAACAATTGTCACAATAATTTGTGCCCTCGCCTTCCCCTTCGCCATCTTCTGCGAATGGGTTGTCTTCAAGATCCTCGCAATCACAACACTCAATGGTTACAGTAACGGTATCCATTGTAGTCATCTCTTCGCCGCTTGTATCATCCAAAGAATTTAGTATTACTTCGTATGTCACTTCGTATGTTAAAGCTGGATCACAGCCAGGAAGAATATTTAAACCATCGTCAATATAACCCATATAAAACTGTGCATAAGTTTTGTCAAGGGTTACTGTCTTATTTAGGTCTGGCATTAACGGAAAGATACGATTAACAACAATTGTTTGAGGAGAGGTTCCCTTAAGAACATCAATATTCCAATCAAGTTTTACTGTTCCGTATTTAGGTTTCCAACACTCGCCCACTTCTGGATTTTTTAATGTAATGCCACCTGGGGTGCAACACGGGATCCCGTTTACAAGGATTCCCGTAGCATTAGCAAGGTTTAATTCGCTGGCATCACCGTCTGTCGAGATCCATTGAACATAATATGCTGGGGATCCTGTTACACCACAATCAACAATTCCATTTTCAACGTCTTCTTTAATACTTGAGTCTGCAAAAAAGAAAGTATTGCCGTCTGTTGTTCCAATTAATTCTGGTTCTTGTTGATCGACCTTTCTATAAATTCTATATGAAGAAACTCCGATCAAGCCATCACTAAATGTAATCTCATCCCACGATACACGTACAATAAAATCTTTATCAACACAATCACCACTTACTATTTCAGCAGTTAAGTTTGGTATAGATGGATCAATAGCTGGAGAATACCCGACAAGCACAACCCAGTCAAACTGGTTGTCATTTGCCCTTGTGTCTGGACTGCCCGATAATGGAACTGTTGAATCAATGGCAAGGTGGAGATCGTGATATTGGATGTCCGAAGCAGTAATCTCAACACCGCCATTCAATTCGCCGTCGTCATTAACAATGGGAGTGCCCCAATCTGCGCCAACATTAACATTTTCAAAAAATGTCCAATTATAAAGTTTTTCCAACCTCTCTTTTAGTTCTGGACTGATATACCACTCCCCACGATTGGGGTCGTCCACAGAAAAATGCCAATGGTAATCATCTTGATCTGGTGCATCAGGGGCTACAATTGATTTCTTCAGCCTGTTAGATAATACAATAAAAACATTATTAGGAATATTATTTGCTTCGGGGTGGTGGATATATAAATGGGTTCCTTTTTTAATAGTAACCCCACCTAGACCAAACTCGCAATCAAACTGTTCTTGTTCCAGATCAATGGTTAATCGCCGCCAATCGTCACCTTCACCACCGAGCAACTTGCTTATAGCATCATCAAAATAATATACGTTCCGAACGCTGCCAAGTAAATGACCTGGGGCTGATTCTTCTGGTTGAAAATTTGATTTATCTGGGCCAGGTTTTGGCAGATCCCCATCGGGACCAACCCCAGATATTAAGTCTGGACCTATGACTACGATATTACCTTTGTTATCAGCCATTATCATTCCCCTCTATAGGAACAGAGCGAACGAATTCACCCTCTTCATACACATCAGTCTTAATTAGAGTTCCGTTTTGTTTATAAAACTCTTGATTTCCGTGTCTTTGACCAATTGTGTTGTAGGATTCTACCTCTTTCATATTACCGTTTTCATAAAAGTGTCGTGTTTGGTGAACGCACACGGAACAGTCGTCAACCCTCTCATATACTCCATGAGATTTTAGCTGACCACTAGAAAAATATCTTTCCCAACTTCCATGTAATAATCCATACTCAAAATTACATATCATTGTAGGCTCTTTTCTCCTGTTCCAAGACTTTCTTGTTCCATGAATTCTACCTTCTAGCAAATAACCTTCTACAGCCTTTGTCCCGTTCGGATGAAATATTTCAAACTTCTCTAGTCCTGATGTTTGTTCAATTGTTGGATCTTCTTGCTGTTCAACGTCTGGCTGCATTATTTCGACTATATCCCTTTTGTTGCCACATTCTTTACACTGATTGTTTCTTTCAGATAATAAATAGTTATTTGAAAGGTTCTTTCGGTTGTTAATCGCAAGAAACGCTAAGAACGAAAGAAATCCAAAAAATCCAAATACAGCAATACCTAATCCAGCATCCATTTCAAAACTTCTCCTACACTAAATAGGCAAAACATAATAATAAAAAATGCCCCTATCAGTTAAAAACCAATAGGGGCAATTTAAAAAAGACTTAAATTCGTTTTTTTTACTTAACAGCCCACTTCCATAGAGATTCGGTCAAACGCTTATTTCTTTTATCATAAAGATCTTCCGATTCTTGCCAATGTTTGTTAGGATCGAAGTCTTCGATCTCATCGTCATCCATCCTAATTTCATAATTTGTCATGATGAATTCAAAAAGGTCGGTGGCAGTCTGAGTGTCCATCGCCTGAATTGTATTGTCAAATAATGATTCCTCTCCCATCGCCGCCTTTAGCTGATCAAAAGCTTCCCAATATGCTTCCATGCCAGGATCAGCACCGATGTCTGGGATTT
>Ga0066841_10000057_pt1 | contig 13748 bp, 10 predicted proteins | sample ETNtaG_21_FD_66732 | JGI IMG/M metagenome (GOLD analysis project Ga0066841, IMG submission 66732) | Marine microbial and viral communities from oxygen minimum zone, Eastern Pacific Ocean - ETNP201302PF91A | ecosystem: Environmental > Aquatic > Marine > Oceanic | place: Pacific Ocean: Eastern...
AGCGAAATATCCACGTACTTTTCAAACCAGCTGCCTTTGTAACCACTGCTGCCCTCTTCCAAAGAAGCATTGAAGTTTGCACTCTTCCAACGATAAATAACAAACAAACAAATTAGCAAGCCGTTTAAAGGCAAAATCGTGTCGTAGAACACATCGTAAATGACATCAAACAGTGATTTATCTGCGCCAGCGTAGTGCATAAACGACGTAAGCATATCAACTTTACCGAATGACAACGCACTTAGGATGGCTAGCAAAATCATAATGCTTCCTAGCGACCCAAGCGCCCATTTACGGCTTACACCTTTTTCATCCATAAGCGCCGCAACAGGTACTTCAAAAATAGACACTAGCGACGTAATTGCCGCAAAGAACACTAATAAGAAGAACAAGCTAGCGACAATCGATGCGCCCATATATCCAATCGAATCTTGTAACGCTAGAAAGATACTAGGTAGATAAGTAAAAATCATACCCACTGACGATTCACTTAAATCATCAGGGTTAATGTCTGGGTTAAAAGAGAAGATGGCAGGAAGGATCATCAAACCCGCAGTGAACGCCACGGCCGTGTCTGTTAACGCCACCAGCTTGGCAGCGCTCGGTACATCTGCACGCTTATCAATGTAGCTACCATAGGTAATAAGAATACCCATACCCAACGATAGAGAGAAAAAGGCCTGCGATAGCGCACCATTCACCACTTCAGCAGTGATTTTTGAAAACTCAGGAACGATGTAGAACTCAACGCCAGCCATCGCATTTTCGCGGGTTAATACGAAGATAACGAGACCGATAAGCATCACGAAAAGCGCAGGCATGAGCAGCTTTGCCGCTTTTTCTATCCCTTCTTTTACACCGCCTTGAAGGATGAGGTAGACCACACCAACAACGGCCGCCATATATAAAAAGATGGCTTCTGAGTTAATAAACAGCCCAAAGGTTTCTGGGTTAGCTAACTTGTCTAGATTTCCGCTTACTGCTTCGAACAAATAGCCGAAAAGCCACACAGTAATAACCATGTAGAAAACGGCAATCATGAACGGCGTAGCAATAGCTAGCCACCCCGCGACTTTCCATTTCTTTTCATTACCGCTTATATCACTGTATGCACCAAGCGGGTCTTTTTTAGCATGGCGACCAACTGACATTTCCGCCAGCATTACCGGTAAACAAATGGCAAAAACGAAAATAGCGTACATTAAAAGAAATGCACCACCGCCATTTTTAGCTGCACCGACAGGAAACCCTACCAAATTACCTATGCCTACCGCAGAACCTGCAGCAGCCAAAATAAAACCTATGCGCGATCCGAACTGTTCTCTGGCCCCGCTCATATCCCTTCCTCTTGTTGAGTTATTGTTATAGCAGTTCGCCGTATCACGCCTTGTGATGCACAAACACGTCGTGAGCTCACAATTTATGCTGGTTGTCGGTACTTACTATTCGTAAGAATCAAGCCGAGCGAACTGGTATTATTTATTATCAGGATGGCGTTTGTTGTTATGACTCACGTGTGGCGTCAACGCGTTGTATTGCTACCTCTATGGGCTTATCAATACGCTGCACCATTCCCAAAAATAGCATGGTAACAGCAGTGAAATAAAAAGTCTTGATGTTGGACTTGCTGAAATGATGTTAGACCGTATCACCAAGTTACCACTTCGCCATTCCAGTCGATAAAATGACAAGCTTGGTCTCGATTAAGCGCCGAAAGGTGGTGAATGAGCTGTTTAGCGGTAAACTCAGGCGTGAACAATTTCTTGGCGGCGACGTTCTTTTGAAAAGGCTTAGAAAGCCCCGTATCAACCGTCCCAGGGTGATAACAAACAAGCATCACGTCTTTCAATCTGCGCTTGTATTCTACCGACGCTGTTTTAACCAACATGTTGAGCGCCGCTTTCGACGCGCGGTAGCCGTACCACCCGCCAAGTCCATTATCTGAAATACTCCCTACTCTCGCGCTTAAGCAAACAAGGGTTGAGCCTTCTTTACTCATAATATTCACCAAATGCTTGAGCCACATTGCGGGAATAATGCTGTTAGTCGAAAAATAAGCCGCTAAGGCCTGCTCGCTGACATCTTCCAAACGTTTCTCAGGATGAATGCCATCGCTTTCGCGGTGTAGAAAGCCTGTTGTGATAACTACTGTAGTTAACACAACCTGCTGTTCAGCCAGCTGTTCAACAAATTCGCTTATGTGCCTATGGTCCTGTTCGGCCAGCTGATGATAGGTAACATCCCCAGAATGATTGGTGTCAGATATAGGAGCGCGACTAACCGCGAACACCCTAGCACCTTCACTGCTATATTGCTCAATAAGCGCAGACGCAATACCCCCCGACGCGCCCACTATTAGGACGTTATTTTTCACTGGCTTCTCCTGGTATGCAGCGATCGCACTGGCGTTTTTTACCTGTTAACAGGTATGAAATGGTGTATCTATGCTTTGCGAATACATTGTAGAAAGCATCGGCTACATAACGAATAACAGGCCAGCGAAGCGGTGCATATAGCCAACCCATGCCCACGGCTTTCCATGCTTCATGAGTGACATCAAGGCCAGTTATCAACGTCCCGTCTTCACGAAGTCCGTGAATTCTTGCATTGAGTGCATGCCAATCCATGGTTGGATAACGGCTCGAAAAATCGGGGGCCTGGATATCTATCAATGTTAATTTGTTATGCTTGTCTCTTTTTCTTAAATGACGCATTTCAGCGATACACAACGGACAATACCCGTCATAGAAAATAATCACGACTGAATACCTCTGCCAAATTTTGAACACGTTTATACGCATTCTTACCAGTTGCAAACTGCTTGAAAGAAAGCAGCTAGCCTCACATGTTAAAACCTTTCACTCAGCTCGCACATTATTCTTATTTAATATTCGTTTATACGATAAAAAAACACGCTTGGATGACTTGTGTTGTGACCTACCCGCACCCACACTACAGACAAAGATTAAGAGAGGTTTTTACTATGGCAAATTTACAAGTCGCCACGTTGGCAGGCGGATGCTTTTGGTGTATCGAATCAGCGTTTAATAGCGTTGAAGGCGTGGAAAAAGCAATTTCTGGCTATGCTGGAGGCGAAAAGGCCGATCCAACCTATGAAGAGGTATGCAAAGGAAATACTGGCCATGCTGAAGTGGTACAAGTGACGTTTGATGCCGACAGCATTAGCTACCGAGAGATACTAGAAATTTTCTTTGCGCTGCATAACCCTACACAGCTTAACAGACAGGGCAATGATGTAGGCACACAGTATCGCAGCGCGGTTTTCTATCACGACGATACACAAAAAGCTGAAGCAGAAAAAATTATCGCAGAAATCACAGAAGAAGAGATTTGGCCCGATCCCGTAGTGACTGAAATAGTAGCAGTAAATAACTACTACGACGCCGAAGACTACCACCAAGATTACTTCAAAAATAATCCACAAAACCAGTATTGCTCTATGGTGGTGGCACCTAAACTTGCGAAGTTCAAAAAAACCTTCGCTTCTCGACTTCGCAGCGACGCATAAATAAAACAGCGATATTAATAGCGTTAGCCAACAATAAAAAGGGTTGCTTAAAAGCAACCCTTTTGTTTTTCAATCTATTCGTTTTCTTATTATTCAAACCAAACGCTGTTAATTTCTAGTGGAAATAATAAAGGCGCTAAGTCTTCATAACGCTTCTTATGCGCTTCACACGTCGCGTTTTTAAGGTAGTTTTTCTCCCAAGGATCGTTAATGATCCACAAGGTATTTTCAATGGTCACTAATCCTTCCATCGACGAATTATCCATTGTGTACTGTTCGCAACTCTGATCGCCGGCAACGTCGAAAGTAATAGGGATACGCTTTGTTGGCTTACTGCCACTCACATCAATTACCCACAGTTCATTGTCGTTTCTTGCTGCGCCAAACAAATAGGATGCGCCCGTTGAATGAGTATATAACGCCAGTCCATTGATAGGGTGATTACCTGAAGTAAACGAAGGAAGTTGAAGGTTAGGCTCGCTCACTGTGGCAAAATCATTCGACGAGAAAAAGTCTTCATCAACAGCCAATGTAAAAATTCTTGGCTGTCCTGCTTTATCTTTCTCTAGCGCCAGATATAACGTGCCGTCTTCAGCCATCGTCAACCCTTCAATGCCGTCGTTAGGAAAATTACCTACTTCAAAATCGTTGGGAAACTGAAGAGGTCGCACATCCGACATTTCAACCGAGCCATTATCTTTTCGTGTCAATTTTACCAACAAGGTAGGGTAATCTGTTGACCCTGTTTCCTCGTATTTGGATTCACAGCGAGGGCTTAATGCGCCGGTACGGGTAGCATCTTCGGTAACCGTATAAATTACGTTAGTGTCTCTGGGGTCTACGGCTAGCGCTTCTAAATCAGGTTGCTCGCTCAAATAGCTATAAAAGCAGCTTCGGCGCACGGTATTGGAAAATGAAAAGCGTTCGCTCGATGCGCTCAGCGTTGCGGTATCTGGTGAAATGCTATGAAGTTTCAACTGTTGAGTGGTATCAGCGCTAGCATCTGCGATAGTGACAAGTTGACCATCTAGCACCACTAACCCTGAGGTTTGAGGATCAAACATAACGTTGCCTTTTTCATCAAGGATCCATTTACCCACAGTGACTTCTGTTAAGTCTTGAGGTTCAGGAGTGATAACAACGTCTTTCGGCTCGCTACAGGCGCTTATCAATAAAGTGGTTAGCACAGCACTGGTTAAATATTTTAGCATAGTGTGAAGTCCTCTCTCCGTTTATTAAGACGAGAGCAAAAGGTAAAACTGAAAAAATTGTAAGGGAGTATATCGAGCATACCGTTTATTCACAAAAAAGAGTAAGGTTATGCGATAGACATCAGGTTTGCTGAGTACATATATGATGTGGCAACGTTAAATAGTCGTGCTGTCATCATGTTTTCAATTAATGTGCAGCATATTTAGTTAACACACTTACGTGTATTAATATTGACGAAAATTAAAGGAGAGCGTCATTTCTACGCAGCACTTGCCCCAAGTTATTGCAGGTCCAATAGTAAGAAAGGTGACATCTACAGAATGTCATATTTGGGTAGTAACCAGTAACGCCGATTCACCTGCGCTAAATCTATCTGCAAATGAAGTCGTCGTCAGCGGCAATTGTCAACGCGAAACCATACGCGTAGGTAAGTACGCATTTATACACTTGCTCTCTTTCACTTCGTCAGAGCCCTTCGAAGATACTGCGCGGATAGGTTACTCGCTATCTTTTAGCGACGATGCTCAGCAGGCTTCATGGGAAAATGAACAACGCGGGCTTCTTTACGATGGGCAGCCTTCCTTATGTTTCCACTACACCGAGACTCCCGAGACCATACTGCACGGCTCATGCCGTAAGCCTCACTTTCACAGTGATGATGCCCTAGCACAAGTAGATGTACTCCATAAAAATGCGTTCAAAAAGCAAAATGATTTTCCCGATCTCCTGTTGATGACGGGCGATCAAATTTACGCTGATGATGTCGCAGGTCCTATGCTTAAAGCCATACACAGCGTGATTGACCGTTTAGGTCTTTATCATGAAGCACTGGAAGGGGCAGTAGTAACCAACACTAATGAACTTGCCACACATGAACATGGGTATTACGAACGAGAGCAGCTTCTGCCACAAATTGCGACCAATACGGTACTGTCTTCAATATTCTTTGGTGCTAAGAAAAAACCGGTATTCACATCAGTAAACGCGCAAAACCATTTGATTGGCAGTGCGGAGATCATCGCTATGTATTTACTGGTGTGGTCCGACACGCTTTGGGCTGATATCAATATAGATAAAGATGGGATCCCCCCAAAATACCACGCCATTTTCGACAAAGAACACGAGGCGCTTAACGGCTTTGTAAAACAGCTACCGCAGGTACGTAGGGCTCTGGCACATATTCCTACCTATATGATCTTTGACGATCACGATGTTACCGACGATTGGAACTTAACCCGGGGCTGGGAACAAGAAGTCTATGGAAACCCTCTATCAAAACGCATGATCGGCAATGCGCTTATCGGCTACTTGCTTTGCCAAGGATGGGGAAATGCACCAAAAAAAGTAGCGCCATTAATTGCTAAAGTACAAAAATCAATGGGAGAAAGCGGTTTAAACTCGCACGATGAAATCATTGATGATCTTTTGGATTTTGATCAGTGGCATTACCGTTTAGATACCACACCACCTATTGAGGTTTTAGACACCCGCACGCAGCGTTGGCGCAGTGAATCTAATATGAATAAGCCCTCGGGGCTAATGGACTGGGAAGCACTGTGTGATTTTCAGCATTCGATAATTGGCAAAGAATCTGTCATCGTTGTCTCTGCCGCTCCCATTTATGGTGTAAAGGTTATCGAAGCCATTCAAAAGGTGTTTACGTTTTTTGGCAAGGCGCTTACTGTTGATGCTGAGAACTGGATGGCCCACAAAGGCACCGCGAACGTTATATTAAACATATTCAGGCATTACAAAACGCCCCCCGATTTCATCATTCTATCTGGCGATGTGCACTATTCCTTTGTATACGATGTACGCCTGCGCTTTAGGCGCAACAGCCCTCACATCACCCAGTTCACCTGCAGTGGATTAAAAAACGCCTTTCCGGATGGATTGATCAAATGGCTAGATAGATTAAACCGCGTGCTTTATCGCTCTAAATCGCCTCTAAACCTTTTCACAAGACGTCGAAATATGTCAGTAAAAGCGAGAGAGCCAAGTTTGGGCTATGGCGAATTATTCAACGGTTGCGCCATTGGTGTATTAAAAATTTCACAGAAAAACACCGATGTTCAGTGCAAAGCTTTGTTGAGCAACGGTAAAGAGGTAGAATTCCCAGCTTCTAAAGACGATTAGTTCAAAAGAGGTATCTAATGAGTGATAGCGCACTGTCCATCGGATTATTTTACGGCTCAACAACCTGCTATACCGAAATGGCAGCAGAAAAAATCCAAGCGCAGCTCAATAGCCTTTTCGACGAAGATATTGTTGACCTTCACAACATTAAAGACGTTAACCTAACGCGCACGGCCGAATACGACATTATCATTTTTGGTATTTCAACGTGGGACTTTGGCGAGCTCCAGGAAGATTGGGAGTCTCATTGGGAAGAAGTGCACGGTTTGGATTTATCAGGGAAAACCATCGCCTTATTCGGACTTGGCGACCAACTTGGTTACGGTGAATGGTTTCAAGATGCATTAGGCATGCTTCACGATGCAATATTGCCATCAGGCTGTAAGATCGTGGGTTATTGGCCAAACGAAGGCTACGAATTTACCGCCTCAAAAGCGTTAACCGAAGACAAAACTCAGTTTGTTGGCCTGTCTCTTGACGATGAAAACCAATACGACAAAACAGACGCGCGCATCGAAGCATGGTGCGAACAGTTATTGGTCTCGATGGCTTAACGCCTATAAATTTCGGATGTCAGTGTTGGAAAGTAAAGGCCGTATTCATCAGCAGTTTTATCGCAACGGCCCAAGCCACAGGGACGGCGCTGATGTTTCATTTCAAGATATTCGCAAACTGTTTAATTTCGCTACGATCACTGTGGGTAGATGGGTAACAGCAGAAGAACAACAGATCGCTGCCAACCTCTTTTTCGATGCGCTTTACGATCTGGTCGCGATCTTAAATATCAATGAACAGGTGTTATCGTTAAACGGATCCCTGTCACTGGCTTTTGGCAGTGGCGGTCAAAAACACAGCAGTGCCCACTACAACAGTGCGAAAAGACAGCTTGCGCTAGCAAAAAATGCAGGAGCCGGAGCGCTAGCCCACGAATGGTTTCACGCTTTCGATCATTATATTGCGCCGCGCATGTTCGACGGTATTGCCGCCGGCAGCTTTGCTACACAGGCCTGGCTCGACAATGCCCCGATGAATCCTCATCCGTTGAATCACAAATTGAGCGATTGTTTCTCGCTATTGTTCCTAAATGATCAAAAAAGACCAAATGAGTACTTTGTGCGATCCGTAGAAGCTGATCGCGCGTTAAAAATGTATTATTATGCTATGCCTCAGGAGATGGCTGCCCGCGCATTTGAAGCCTGTATTCAAGATCACGAGATCAAAAACGCATTTTTGGTGCAGGGGACAAAAAAATCAACGGAAGCTAGACTTGGCATTTATCCTCATGGTAACTTGCGTACATCACTCAATCAGGCATTGATGTTGTATTTTTACCAATTAGGTGTCGCTATTTCACATAAACAAACCTAGTTTGTTGTTTTATTACTGTGAAACTGAGTATTTTTTCAACAACAAGTGTTAATGAGCACACTGTTTTTGTACAAAACCCTGTATATTTTTGTAACAAGCAGTATACTAAAGCGCTCGAACGTAACAGAAGAAAGAAGACGAGATGAAAAGAAAGAAGCATACCTCGGCTGAAGACGAGGCTCAGATTGATATGACCCCCATGTTGGACATCGTGTTCATCATGTTGATTTTCTTCATCGTAACGACCTCGTTCGTGAAAGAGAAAGGTTTGGACGTAAACCGTCCTGAAGATAATCAAGCGAAAAACGATAAGCCTTCAAAAGCGCTTTCTATCCGTATTGATGCTGATGGCACAATTATGATGGGCGGCCGCGAAGTTGATATTCGTCGTGTGGTTGCAAACACGCAAACATACCTAGCGGAAAACAACACGGATTCAGCTGCTATCCAGGCTCACGAAGACAGTGAGCACGGTACTGTGGTAGAAGTTATGAACCAAGTTAAAATTGCAGGTATTGATAAAGTATCTGTTTTGGTTAAAAAGAGCAGCTAAAACGCCTTTCTGACCACGCAAATTAAAGAAAGCCACCTTCGGGTGGCTTTTTTCGTATAAGACCTTATACCAAAGTATCTCTTGTGCTATCGCATGAATTTTGTTCAGATCGTACCATTCGGTGTGTCTGGAAAATCCATGTTGAAACTCGGTTCCAGACTCTGATGTCACTGGAGCCATTATGCACAAAAAAATACTCTACACTGCTGTACTTGCAGCAGTTATGTCAGCACCACAAGTGTCTGCCGCCAAAATTGAACTAAGTGAAGCGTTTGAATATAACGCATTCATCTTCGATAGCTTTACCGGCCAATCTTCCGATGTTGAGGGAAGACTAGCTGTCGGTGGCGAAATGAACGTATCCGATTTCAATGTCGGCTTACTGCTATCGCCAGATATGTCTGAGTCTGCTCTTGCCGTAGGCGGTAACCTTCATTTCACGCGCGGTGATGTTCACGGTGGTTCAACTACCGTGTCAGGTATGGTGTTTGGATCTGAACTCACATTCGATAAAGCGGTTAACGCTCAGCAGACTGTAAATCTTATTAATTCTACGGTGAAGTCTGGCGGTATCTCATCGAAAGGTGATGTCAAACTAGGTAACTCAAATGTTGTATCAGGTGATGTGCACGCCAATACTGTGAAACTTGGTGGGCCTAATAGTGTTTACGACAGTGTGAGTAACCCTACTTTATATGGCTCCCAAGTTGAAAACGGAAACGTATTTGCTGAGTCTAGCGTTGAACTTGATAGCAGCGAAGTTAACGGTACCGTAACGCTTAACGACGTTAACAATTACACCGCTATCAATGGTTCGACAGCAACATCTGTTGAACAGGGCAGCGTGAGTAAGGCTAACGTTAACAATATCGACTTTAATGCTATTGCTGCCGAAGTAACAGCGCAGTCTCAGGAGTTTGCGTCAATGTCGGTGAATGGCACAACAACATTGTCGTGCACTGACGCTAACGATTCGGATCAAGCGGTTGCTTGTACCGACGCTAGCAAGGATGTATTAAATACCATTACCTTCTCTGGCTCTGATGATATCAATATCTACAATATTGACGCTAGTTGGTTCAGCGCTGCTGATAAAGGCATTGTTTACGATTTCTCAACCACCAGCTACAACATCATCAATGTGTACGGTGAATCAGTTGAGTTATTTAACACTGGCTTCTTTAATACGGCCTTTACGCAGGAAAATGAATATTTCAGAGAAAATGGCCAGTACAGAGACAATGACAACAATGTAGGTCAGCGTCATGATGGCCTTTATACCAACAACATCTTGTTTAACTTTGTTGATGCTGATTTTCTTACACTACATAGTGTGGGTGTTAAAGGTAGTGTACTGGCGCCATATGCAGAGCTAAGTTTCTACAATGGTCATGTAGACGGTAATGTCATTGCTAATAGTTTGGTCACTCCGTTGGTGCAACTGATTAATGACGACGGCGAAACCTACAATGCGCCGACAGGCCAAGTAAATAACTATCAGTTCGGCGCTATCAACGTAAGTGAACCTGCATCAATCGCCCTTTTATTTGGCGCTGGATGTTTCATGCTAGCTAGACGTAGAAAAGCGAACTAACGCTTTGAGAAGAGAATAACTCTTGAGATAAAAGCGGCTTTATAGTGCAAAGCCGCTTAATCTTGGCGAAGACAGCAACAGTTCATCGCTTGTTACACCAGCACCTCGCCCTTCTCGCCACCTTACCTGAATACCCGCTTCAAATGCTTGGTACTCAACCGCAAATGCTTTTCCTATATACCCAGCCACAATCCAGTTGTGATTGATTCGATACTGACCTTCAGCCATAAAATTTCCGCTTAAACCCGTATCTGAGCTTTCACCAAGGGTCGCGTTCTCGTCTGCCGTAGGAAATGCACCTCCAATCGGAAAGCGCAGATCATCGTCTTGTTCAACACGTGAAAGCGCAAGTGAACTTCGAAGTTTAACTTGCCAGTTTAGCGCCTCAAGCGTTAACAGCTCTGAATAGCCCCCGATGCTGACAAACTGACTGGGGCTAAAGTAACCACCATTGCCGACCGTAAAGCCGCTTAAATTTTTATCATAGCTTGTATAGCTCAAGAATGGCCCTACACGCCAATAGTCAAGCTTTGGAGATATCATGGTAGCAATATCGTAACTTACATCCCCCCGTAGAGAGAACGCGCTATTATCGGCAACCTGCTCGCCTTCTAAGCGACTAACCTGAGCAGTACCTGCAACAGACCAGTTGTCGGCCACTGCATGCGCTACTAACCCTCTTATGCCACTTTCTATCACGTAGCCCCAAGGTTTCGCATGATCAGCATTGAAGGTTCCGGTTTGGCTTAATAAGCTGTCTTCTTTTGCCTTTCTAAACAAGGTTGCAGCTACCGTTGTACTGGTAAGAAATTTGGTTGCAGATATCTGCCCCGTTACTTTAGCGCCAACGGGTTGATCGAACATGGCATATTCAAGGTTAGCGTAAAAATTGAAATCAGGTGCCTGATAATGCGCTTCGGCGCGAAGCCCCTTATCTTCGAAGCCGCTTATTCCCGAAAATGCTCCACTCAATTGGTTGTTACCAAACCAGTCGCCAACTTGAGGGCGACCGCTGTAGAATTGCTTATAGTCGAGTGATACTTGCCACAGCCAGTTTTCATAACCGCTGCCAATACCAATATATTGCGACAGAACATCGAAATTACCGAGTCCCTCGCTCCCGCTTCGACTGCGAGTATTAATACCGTAGACTGCACTTAGGCCATCTTTAGTTTGTGCTGTAACTCCCCGCGCATCGCGATTTTGATAGGCTAGCCAAAACTGTTTTCTGGGCCAGGCGTTACGTGTGGTGCGTTCTTGCAATATGCTTTTTACCGCACTGTATCTCAGCGCCAATCGGTTCAGTGTGGCTTCGTCGTCTCGATTAATTGTAACCAATTCATTGGCAATTACCGCATCGGTTGGCGTCTTCGCGAGCACTCGCTCGAACGCTGCTGTGGCGGTTGTGGTGTCTTGTGTCTCTTTAGCAGCCCACCCAATTAGTGCTTGCTCATTTACACTTAACGGTCTCAAACGGGCGAGTGCTTCGCCTGACTCAATACTTTGCTTGTAGCGCCGTGTATCGTAAAACTGAGCCTGTCGGCTAGCCAGACCATCAGCACAGCGTCGAATGAAAACCTCAGTATTGACACTACATGCTAGGTCGAACGCGCTTTGCTTGGCCGTGTCGCTGCTTTGCGCGCTAAGTGACAAATACCTGCCTTCATTATCGTTCACCAAACTAAATAGCGCGTCGGCAAAGTCGTAATTTTTCAAGTCGTATTGTTGCCATGCCGCGCCCTGCAGCACTTCTTTCACGTAGCCGCTGTTATCAGATTTGAGAAATTGCTCCAGCGTTGTCGTATCGCGCAAAGACAATGCCTGCTGTAGCTTAATACCAGTGACACTGTTAAGGCCTTGTTGAGCGGATTGTTTATCGATGTCACGAACTGCCGATTGTTGGGCCTGAGAGAACTGCTGCGTTGCCATTTCTAACATGCCTTTATCAATAGCCGTCCAACCCATAAGCAAGTAAAAATCAGTTCGCTTAATTTGATTGCTCAATGCAATAAGCGTTTCTACTTTTTGCTTCGACGTATTTGCTCTGGCTTTCGACGTTAACTGAGCAAATTGTTCGAGCGAGAGGGCTTTAGAAGCGGACTTATCTGGCTGCTTTTTTAAAGCCTGAAGCGATTCTCTTGGCTCTGAAACTACAGGCTTGTTAGTACCTTTTAAGCGGCCGTTTATTCTGTTTAGTTCGGTTTCGACTTCTTGTGGCACCTGCCACGTAGGGTAACGAGCTTTTAAACGCGTAAACTCTTCATTGGCTTGCTGAATCTGTCGCTCATTAATATGGTACCAAAGCCCTGTTAAATCCGGCTGATCTTGTTGTGCAGGTAATATACCCAGATCTTTTTCTTTGTACGTTGTTTTAGCTTGTCCGTATGCCTGCACCGACACAAGTGACGTGGCCAAAGCGCTTAGTGCCAGATACAAAGACGTGCGAGTAAACCGAGTTTTCACGATGCGTTATCCAAAACTGCTAGCATAGAAAGCAGCGTTAAACTTGCCGAATAATAATCCATGTTTCGATTGATCTCAGGCCACTCTGGCCTTTGCTTTTCTTCTGATTTCATCAAGCTGTTTACCGCCATCTGCACTGAACGCATTCCCTTAGACATTTCGTACTCAGCGGTTTCCTCGTTTAGCAGGTTGATGGTAGCTGGCGTAGGCGTTATCGCCCACCATGCATAGTAGGGAGAAAGTAGCTTCTCAGTTAACCTAGCGTTTTGGCGAAAACGTGGGGACCATGCAAGCTGAAGCGGTATACGGATCGCATTAAAACCAAACTCAGGCGATATCACATTATCTAAACTTAACGCACCAATTTTACTGTTATCGGACTCAGCACTATTAGGGGTGAAACGCACCCAATCACTGGGCAATTGGTAGGTAGAAAACTGCATATTCGACAGCAAGATCAAGCCCGACTCGAACAGGCTTTCCCAACGTGACGGAGTATCCGACAGCGAAGACAGGTCAGTTATGGCGGGAAAAACCCAATAGGACAGATTTAGCTGAAGGCTGCTATTTCCTGTTTGGTTAGATGCAAATCCGTATTCCCCTGGCAAGAGCACTACACTGTTATTATTCACCACCAGAAGTTTCTGCTCTACAGCACGTACAATATTCCTGGCGGCCTCCTCATACTTACTAACGCCCCACTTTTCACTTGCACGCAATAATGCCCAGGCAATAAGAATCTCACCATCAGAGGCATTATTAGGGTCATCGATACAAGAAGATGAATTATCCACACAAGGTCGGTAGCGCCAGCTAAATAGCCCGTCTTCGCGCATGAGCGTACGTTGGGTCCAGTGCCATAATGCATCAAAGGTGTCTTTGTCGTTGGCGGC
>Ga0066841_10000066_pt1 | contig 12617 bp, 8 predicted proteins | sample ETNtaG_21_FD_66732 | JGI IMG/M metagenome (GOLD analysis project Ga0066841, IMG submission 66732) | Marine microbial and viral communities from oxygen minimum zone, Eastern Pacific Ocean - ETNP201302PF91A | ecosystem: Environmental > Aquatic > Marine > Oceanic | place: Pacific Ocean: Eastern...
ACCACAAGACGTCCCCTTACTAACGGAAGTCATCGCTACAAATCCAGGCAGATCCTGCGATGGATTACCTAGCCCATAATTTAACCATGCGCCCATTGTTGGCCGCCCTGGTATTTGCGCCCCACTAAGTAAAAAGGAAATCGCCGGCGCATGATTCACTGCATCTGAATTCATGCTTTTAATAAAACAAATATCATCAGCTGATTTAGCGATGTGAGGCAGAAAGTTACTAACCCATGCCCCGCTCTGACCATGCTGTTTGAATGGCTCCACCGGTTGCAACATTAGCTTTCCGGCCGGATTGCCAGTCATCGTACTAAAGCGTTTACCCCTGAAGTATTCCTCCGGAACAGGTTTCCCATGTACTTTCGGCAACTGCTTCTTGTAATCATAGAGATCGATGTGCGTTGGCGCACCGTTCTGAAAAAGATAAATAATGCGTTTAGCCTTGGGCGCGAAATGCGGCAGCCCCGGCAACCCTTTCAAGTCACTACTTGGCTGCGTCACAGCACTCAATCCATCCCGCCTAAGGAGACTGCTCAAAGCAGCAACACCAATACCTGTTGCACTACGATCAAAAAAATGACGGCGATTGATTGCCAGCTGCCGCTCACGAACCGGCGCTGGTGAATTGGGATTCAGTATATTCCACGATGAGGACACTATTCTATTCCTTATTCAAAGTTTCGTCTAAATTCAAAAAATTCAAGCAAAGCGCAGTCCATGCAGCTAGTTCGCTCGACTCGATTGTCTCATTCGGCTTGGAATCACCATGAGAAAGGTAAGCTTTAGCCGAATCAGGATCAGTAATAAACTCCTTGGAGGAACGCTCCAAAGACCGCTTCCAAATAGCTATTTCGCGCTCCGACAACTCGCGCGCTAGAACGCGTTTGGACGCCAAAATCAAACGTGCATCAATCCCATCTTCTTCGTTAAGAATTGTTTCCGCCAAAGAACGTGCCGCCTCTACATAGGTAACATCGTTCATCATAATTAAAGCATGCATCGGCGTGTTGGTTCGTAACGGCTTCACTTCGCATACTTGCCTTTTAGCTGAATCAAAAAACATGGTAGGCCCAATAATCCTCCGCCAAAAAGTGTACAAGCTCCGCCTATGCAACGCACTTCCTTTGGCTTGAGTATAACGCTTCCTCCCAAAAGAAGTCTCTTCCCAAACACCCTCAGGTTGATACGAGTTAACAGAAGCCCCTCCCTGGCGATCGTTCAGAATTCCTGATGACGCGAGAGCTTGATCTCGAATCATCCAAGAAGGCATTCGGAATCGTGGACCACGAGCCAATAAACGATTTTCAGGATCCATCTCGTATTGTTCACGCGACAACACTTTCGAACTGCGACGATAGGTTTCACTGGTAACTATTGTTTTTATAAGGCTCTTCACATCCCAGCCCGACTCCATAAATTCTACCGCCAACCAGTCTAGTAAATCCCGATGTTCTGGATATTCAGCCTGCAACCCAAAATCCTCTGCAGTCTTCACAAAGCCTATTCCAAACAACATCTGCCAATAACGGTTTACTGTAACTCTAGCAGTAAGCGGATGGTCTCGGCCTACTAACCATTTCGCTAAACCAAGACGATTATTCTTCTCACTTTCAGGAAGCATCGGCAATGAAGCTGGAACCCCAGCGAAAACTACTTCGCCTCGCTTGGTATACAAACCGCGATCCAGCATATATGTCTTCCGGGGCTTGGCCATATCCTTCATGACCATCACCTTTGCTAATTGCGCCTGCAACTGTTTCAATCGGTCTAGCGTAGACTTTTCGTTATTGCGCAACCGAAGTAATTCCGAATCTGCAGCCTCAAACGCAGCCTTGATACGGTTCTTATGAGCATCTGTTCGATTAGCAACAGGCACCTTCAAAGCAATTAAAAGCATCGCCTCCTCACTTTCAAGTTTCGGATCTTTCAGCGAGGTTTGATAAAATCGAAAGTATCCCATGTTATGATGTTTTGAAGAGGAGTTAAACTTAAGGGACACAGCAAGTTCTCCATCACCCTCTATTTTCAGTGTATTTTTTAGCCGGAACATTGCTGCATGATCACGGTCGATTGTCCGACCATTCCAAACAGCCCAACCGGTAGTTGGATCGTTATCGTAGGCTTGGGTAATCTTATGACTACCCTGTTCATACGTTGCCTGACTTCCTGCTATTTCTAATGAATCCTTAGCACCCTTAGTACGAAATCGGATATCTGTTAAAACAAAATTTCCAGAATCCGACCGAGCCAATCTCCCCTCTGTCATTTTTGGATGCCGAACTGCTTCTAGCTTGAACGCTGTCACTTCACTCTTTTCCAAAAGATAAACCAACTCGTACTCATCTTTTTCTGGGTTATTCCCAGATGCAAAAACGGCACCACTTGATTCAATAGTCAATTTTTGCCCCTTGGACTTAGCAGCAACCGGTTTAACCAATTTCCAATCTTCTATCTTAAGACTGGATAACTCTCGCCTACGCCTATTCTCCCAATTTATCTGACCTTTAGCTATGGCTTTTTGCCTACCCAAAACCATAGTCTGAGCATGCCCTTCCTCTTCTTTGGCTTTTTCGATCTCCGCCATCAACTCTTGGGAACCTGTCTTAAGGATAGGAGGTGTAGCAGGGTCACCACCGCCACCATTAACTGGTGTCTGATTGAAAAAAGCAGTAAACTCGTAATACTCGCGCTGAGTAAGCGGATCAAATTTGTGATCATGACAACGACTACAGTTTAGGGTAAGACCAAGCCAAACAGTACCCATCGTCTCGGTCATATCAAAGACATAGTCGACCCGATTTTCCTCCGCAATTCGACCACCCTCACCATTGATCATATGGTTACGGTTAAAACCAGTGGCAAGGATTTGATCTTGAGTCGCATCAGGTAACAAATCACCAGCCAACTGCTGAATAGTAAAATCATCAAACGGTAAATTATTATTAAATGCACGAACTACCCAGTCACGCCAAGGCCACATCGACCGTTCATTATCGCCCTGATAGCCATTGGAATCAGCGTAGCGCGCTGCCTCAAGCCAGTCCCAAGCCATGCGCTCGCCATAGGAAGGCGAAGCTAACGTCCTAGCCACAAGTCGTTCCCAGGCACCAGGCCGGTTATCTGCAAGGAATCTCTCTACCTGCTCGAGAGTTGGAGGAAGTCCGGTTAAATCAAGCTTCAACCGACGAATCAACGTACGACGATCCGCCCTTGGATTCGCAGTTACACTTTTAGCCTTCAGCTTGCGATTAACCTGTTCATCCACAGGGTGCATTCCCGACTTACTATGCACAGGTCTTACAACTCTCTCAAATGCCCAATGCCTACCCCACTTAGAACCTTGATTGATCCATTTTTTAAGCGTCTCAATTTGCTCAGCTGACAATGGCCGCCCCACCTCTGGAGGCGGCATCAAATCATCTACGTCGCCAGTAGTGATGCGGGCAAGCAATTTGCTCTTAGCAGGATTGACTGAATCTAGCACACGATAACCATCACGATCTCTTTTTGCGTCACCTTCATCATCCAGCCTAAGATTTCCCTTGCGGGCTTTTTTAGAATCAGGCCCATGACAATGAAAACATTTGTCTGAGAGAATCGGCAGCACATCTCGAGAAAAAACCAAATCCGTCGTAAAACCTGAAACATCTGCAAATAGACATAAAACAAGAGCCATTGGTAGCTCACCAAATGGCTTATTTAGTAATCTGATTTTTCCACAAGACATCAAAAGTAGATACGACCGCAATATTAATAGGTATTCAGTCCGGTTTTGACTACACCAATGAGCCTTTGCCGAAAAGTTTAAACCCATAGGCAATTAAAAGCTTTAAGGGGTTAAAATATGAATGAAGTTGACGCCACTACTTTTTGCAGAGTAAGGATATCCGCGATGAACAAGCCCAAAGATTCAATGTCCGGCAGCCGTCGCGATTTCATAAAGACCACAGGGACAATAACAGCCAGCTCAGCCTTGGCAGGCATTGCAATACCTCACGTACATTCATCCACAGATGACTTTACCAAAGTCGCACTAGTTGGAGCCGGAGGCCGAGGCACTGGTGCTGCGGCCAATGCCTTAGCTGTTCCAGAAAGCATAGCTCGAACCAAACTAGTAGCCATGGCTGATGTATCCACAGCCAAAATGAATAATAGTTTTCGCTCCTTAAAGCGCCGGGGCAAGGATCGAGTAGATGTCCCAGAAGATCGTCGATACATCGGATTTGATGGTTACTCCAAGGCTATGGACAATCTCGATAAAGGAGATGTTGTTATTTTCACCACGCCTTGCGCCTTTCGATGGGTTCACTACAAAAAAGCAATCGAACGTGGCCTAAACGTATTCATGGAGAAACCAGTTTGCCCAGATGGGCTTACCGCCAAGCGCATGCTTTCACTCAACGAAGAAGCAAAGAAGAAAAATCTTAAAGTCGGAGTTGGACTAATGTGCCGGCATAGCAGAGCACGCGGCGAACTATTTAACCGTATAAAGGACGGCGAACTAGGAGATATTAATTTACTTCGTGCCTATCGCCTGCACGGACCTGTGGCATCCTGTTTTTCATTGCCACCAAAAAAAGACGAAAGCGAATTACTATATCAAATTCGACGATTCCACAGTTTCATATGGGCCAGCGGTGGCTCATTTAGCGACTATTTCATTCACAACATTGATGAATGCTGCTGGATGAAGGATGACTGGCCAATTAAGGCCCAAGGAGCTGGAGGCAGACACTATCGCCAAGCCCCCAGTGGCCAAGATTATGTCGACCAAAACCTAGACTCATATACTGTTGAGTACACATTCAAGGATGGTGCTAAACTTTATATGCATGGCCGAACTATGAATGGCTGTCATGGCGATTTTGCCAGTTACGCTCACGGCACGAAAGGTTTAGGAATTATATCCCAAGCCGGCCACGCTCCTGCACCATGCAAAATCTTTAAAGGCCAAAACTTCAGCGATCCTGTCGCATGGGCCTATCCCGGCCGAGAAAGCAATCCTTATCAAGATGAATGGAACGACCTTATGACAGCAATCCGTGATAACAAGCCGTTTAACGAATGTGAACGAGGAGTAAAGGCTAGCGTTGTTACTGCTATGGGCCGCTTTGCCACACACACCGGACAAGAAGTTACCTATGACAAGGTGTTTAATCACGATCATGACCTCTGCCCAAATACAGAAGAGCTGAATATGGAATCTGAAGCACCACTAAAAACTAATCCAGACGGCAATTATCCTGCACCTGCACCAGGCATTATTAAAGATCGAGAGTACCTTCAAATCACCGGGAACAACGCTTGATCGAAAAAAAACTAATCTAAATAAAAAGCCCGCAAATAAACTGCGGGCTTTTTTATTTAAAATAATGAATGGCTAGTTATTCATCAACTCTCGGCCAAGCTTGAAAAACTCGATTTGAGACTTTCTCCACTTGACCTAATTTATTACGAAAGGCGACTCGCCCACCCAATCTCGTGTCGCCGGCAACTAATAGTAAACCCTTCTTTTGACCAATCACACTAATAGTAGTAGCCAAACTGTCTGCTTGCATTGCATTGGGAGCTAACACGTGAACTAATCGCTGTTCAGAAATAGCTAGACCTGTCCGAGGGTCAATTATGTGTGAATACCTTTTACCTCCTAACTCTAGGAATTGAAACAAATCACCAGAAGTAGCAACGGCACAATTTTTTAACCAAATATACTCCGTCTCAGAATCACTTAATCCCAATAAAGCAATCTTCCAGCCTCGCTTTCCAGCTGGAGGTTCACCCGCAATAATATCACCTCCAGCCGAAACTAAAACTCTTGGCAACCCGTTACTGCGTAGCACCTTCAATGCTTCATCAAGCGCAAAGCCTTTCGCTATACCACCTAAGTCTAATCGCATTCCTGGCTTCAATAACTCGGCCGTCTTTTGAGATTTATCTAATTTTAGATGCCGAAACCCTGACGAACTTTTTGCATTCTTTATAACATCCCCTGGAGGCACTCTCTTTAAACGCCTCGCTCTCCGCCATAATCTTGTAACCGTACCAGCAGTAACATCAAAAGCCCCATCCGATTTACCTGCCAAATCCTGGCCAGACTGCAACACATGAAACAAGTCGTTGCTAATCCGTGCCGCCGTGCCGCTTCCCGCTAAGTCGGAAAGCCGACTCAACTCACTTGAGGGATCATAGTCACTCATGATTTTATTTATGATCGCAACTCTAGCAAAGGCACTCTCGCTCGCCTTCTTCGCCAATGAGCTGTCTTCTGAATATATAACAACACGAAATGCCATACCCATTAAAGGCCTGGAAAATTCATGCCTTTCTTGAGCAATCGCATGAAGAATCATGCAATAGAACAAGACTAATAAAAAACACCTATATAAATTCATACTCATCTCTCCCTTATGCGACGCTTTGCTTCAAAAAAATCATCAGGTGAATTTATATTAAACAACTGATATTCAAATCGTTTTGACGGAACCCAGGACCTTGCAGACAATTTTATAGCTAAACGCTGCAATGAAAACTCACCATTATTAATCTGCTCTTGAACTTTCTTCAAATCCTCACAGTAAATCAAAAACGGAAAACCCATACCTTTAGAGTGACTTGAAAATATCGCCGTTTCAACTTGCATTGCTATCTTAAAAAAATCACACAACAAGTCGCCTGACAGAAAAGGCATATCGCAACCTAAAAACATAACACAATTACGCTCAGTCTTTTGGAGCGCTGTAACCACTCCGCCAATAGGCCCAAGGTCCGGTAATAAATCATCAACCACAACTTTCGGTTCAAATCCAGCCGCCAATAACGCCTCTTTTACATGAACCAATAAGGTGCGCCCATCCAAAGTAAGTGAACATTTATCCTTACCCATTCTAGAGCTCTTCCCGCCTGCTAAAATTACAGCTTCGCAAATATCTTTGCCTCGGCCAGAACTAATCTTAGCTTCCGGATAAAAGCTATTATCATCCAAATCCCCCATCATGGCTTCATTTCCGCTTTCAACCGAAAGAATCTTCCGCTTCTCTTTCCAATTTTTTCATACCACTCACCCTCATACTTCCCCGGCAACACAACTGCCATAGTGTCCCAGGGGCCGTCTACGTTTTCAGAAACTTGAACACGATATTCGAACTTATCCCAAGTTGGCCAACTGAAACGCAAGCGATTATCAGAAAGCAGATTCAGCCGAATACTCAAACTACGATCAAATTTGACTGGATTTGAATGCACAGCCTGCTCAAATCCATTAGAAACCCCATCACGATCCGGATCACCAAGTGCTATCTCATCAAAAGAATCAAAGTTAGCCATCTCCCATTCATCGGATAGCCCATCATTATCAATATCAATTATTTCCGTTCCACGAATAGTCAATTCGACTTGACTTAATACACCTTTAAACGATTTGGCCAAATCCGATATATCAACCATCCAATTACCTTTAGAAGGTTCATAGAAAAATTGATTTGTCCAAAAGGTCCAATCTGAACGCCACGAACTGCCATCTGGAACATTTGCCTGCAACACACTTCGCGTGCCTGAAGGCGACTTAACAGTCAAACGAATATCACCTCGAACTGGATGCTCCATTTCAATCCTAACGCCTACCTGTTCACATATCATTGAATCAGGTACATTGATTACTGTAGAAGCCTGATTCAAATTCAGTTTCACTCTTAATGGATCAATATTCGCACTAACCATCATATTATTAATTTCTTCACCATCATTTTGAGATAAAAAAACTGCAGGAATGGATGTAGACTTTAAATCCCCCATAATAAATCGATCATCAGCTCCTTTATTATTATATACCACAGCAAAAACTGCACCTGCATCCGCTGCATATTCCACCTTCTTTGAAAAATATGAACCGCCTCGCAGAATGAAGGCAGCCTTACCAGTGAGATCGCCATTAATTGGCTTGAGAGCCTTACCGATATCTACAAGCGGAACTAAATTGGTATCTTCATCTGGAACCAAGCCATTTCCAGGGCTAGCATTAAAGATCGTTTTTTTATCATTAAACATGACTTCAACTAATAAACCATCATCTGGAATACTTTTTATAGAAGCCTGTTTGTAAGAGTTCACAACCAAGCGCCCCTTGCTTAGCCAGCGCCCAGCTAAACGAACAGCTGCGCCTGCGTCAGGCACTCCAAATCCAGTGTTTATGCTAAACTCGTATCCCGCCGCATTTGAATTAAGAAATGGATCAAAAAGGTTATAATGACGTGACGAGTTAATAAGTACTTGCTGAACATCTCGATAAGTCAGACTAGGATTAGCCTCTAGAATCAATGCAACCAAACCTGCAATCTGTGGTGCAGAAAATGAATTCCCACCTCGCTCAATCGGAAAATAACTACCAACCTCTAGGTAATCCGGATTTATTTTATCATTCCAACCTAGTTTTCCCATGCGATCCGTTGAGTAGATTGGATGTTCTTCTGAATCCTCGCCTACAAGCCCAGAACAAAGTACACAGGCCCCAGCATTACTAAACCCTGCAACCCGACCATCATGACCGACCGCGCCAACAGTCACGACACGAGGATCGTTTGAATATCCATCATCATTAGCACTCCAATCACTACTACGTTCATTCCCTGCCACCCTGATCATTAACACCCCTTTACCGTTTCTTCCATTTTTAATGGCACCTTCAATTGCCTTCAACTGAATCTCAGGAACAGCCAATTGCTCAATTGTACTCGAACCCCAACTATGATTTTGGATATGTATATCATTATTTCGAAAACGAAACATATTGGCTATTTCCAACTCGTTTCCAAAATTATCGTCTATATCCCACACTACATGACTCGCAAATTTAGCTCCAGGTGATACTCCAGAAATACCTTTTTCATTGTTCCACTTTGCAACAGCGAGCCCCAAGACAAGAGTCCCATGGGACTGCAGTTTATTACCGTGCTCACCCTTAGCCTGCATAGTAGTAAAATTGTAATGAAGTTCCTCGACTCCTTGGTCAAGAAACTCAGTGTGCGCCAAATCCACCCCATCGTCTACAAGCCCAATTACAACTCCTTTACCAGTAGCCAAAGCCCAGGCCTCTCGCATATTAAATTCAGCACCAATAATAGACCCTGTCCTAGTATCCCGATTTTCAAGAGTCCACTGGAGCGGATATAATGGATCGTTTGGATACTGAGCCAAATGCGACTTTTTGCTCATTGGACGACGACGAATAGGATGACTTAATTGCACGCTATCACGACTAGCGATTTTATGAGCGGATATCATTGCATCTCCAACCGAACGAGCGCGAAGGATGAATAAGTTTGGAGCAAATTCCTGAACCAGCTTAAGATCGATGCCTCGTATCACTTGATCTAGCAAAGATTCTTTATCCAGACGCAGGATGACCAGTTCAGCAAATTCCACATATACACCTGGCCTATCACGCTCACGGGCTGGCAACCATTGCGTCTCTGATAAAGGACTAACTAAAGGTTCAATCCTATAAACAACCGGCAAAGGCGTCTTGAACGTGAATGTAGATCGATTTAAGCCTACAGCATCCCTCGATCCCACCAAGAGGAATAACAAAGGAATCAAACTTCTTAAAATGGCACGTATAAACTCGTGCATGCAAAAACTATAACAAAGGCTAAGGAACAATCCCACACCAAGCTTGGTTTGCGTAAAACTAACAGGCACACTTGCCTCATGACGACAGAAAATGAATTACTACAGGCGCTACTGGCTTTCGAGTCAGCTGTAACCGGGATTAGAAAAGATCCCAAGCCGGACTTGATGGCGCATTTCATCAACATCGACAAATTAGTATCACAACTACCTAAAAATACTGACAAAGAGCTTCTCCATTACCTTCATAAAAAAAGCTATGAAAAAGCTCGCCTATTTCTGGAGGGGCATAACGATGAAATTCAAAAAGGCAGCTGCCTTCGTTAACAATCAATATGCTTGAAGACACTATCGCCGCAATCGCCACGCCATTAGGCGAAGGTGGCATCGCTATAATAAGAATATCTGGCAAAAACGCTGTAACTGTCGGGGATAGCATTTTCCAGACGCGATCCGGAGCTATAAATCATCTTGCTAACGCTAAATCACATACAATTCATTATGGTTATATTTACTTAAACAAAAAGCGACTTGATGAGGTAATGGTATCAGTCATGCGAGGACCAGCTACTTTCACTAGAGAAGATATAATTGAAATTAATTGTCACGGCGGCATACAAGCAACTAAAACCGTATTAGATGCGGCACTAAAAGCTGGAGCTCGCCTTGCTGCCCCAGGAGAATTCACTAAACGCGCTTTTCTTCACGGCCGAATAGATCTCACACAAGCAGAAGCAGTATCAGATCTTATAAACGCTCGTACCAACCTAGCCTTAAGTGCAGCCAATGAACAACTGGATGGCAAGCTATCACAGAGGATTAATAAGCTTCGCGACGACACAATGCAGGTACTCGCGCATGTCGAGGCACATATTGATTTCCCCGATGAAGACATCGAACCAGACACGATGGATGGATTAATTCAGCGCCTTGAAAAGGCTAAATCACTCATCGACCAACTACTGGCAACAGCTAACGATGGCCAACTAATTCGACGTGGTATTCGAGTGGCAATTATCGGAAAGCCTAATGCCGGGAAATCAAGCCTCTTAAATCAACTACTTGGCCACGACCGAGCTATCGTCTCAAATATTGCGGGCACAACACGTGACACTATCTCTGAAGAAGCACAAATTAGGGGCATACTAGTTGTTTTTGTCGACACTGCAGGATTACAGGAAACCGATGACCAGATCGAAAAAGAAGGGGTTAAGCGGAGTCGCGACTCACTTAACCAAGCAGACCTTGTCCTTTACGTACTCGATGCATCCGAACCATTGACAGCAGATTCAGAATCAAGCTTGGCTGATTTGAGCAGCCGCAAACACATTGTCGTCCTAAATAAAAGCGACCTCCCTGCAGTACTTAACCCAACAAAAATACAAGACTGTAAAACTGTATCGGTTAGCTCAATTAATGGAGAAGGGATAGAATCTTTAAAAGACGCCATCCAAGCATCAGTCTGGGACGGAGAAATAACCTCAGAGATGCTCGAAGTAATGGTAAATTCTCGGCATCAGGAAGCACTTAATAGAGCCAAAACCTCATTGGAGACATCTATCGATCAACTCCGATCCGGCGCGGAACTAGACCTTGTTTCCGTCGACTTAAGGATATCCACAAATGCGATCGGGGAAATCGTCGGCAAGACAACAACGGAAAATTTACTCGATTCGATATTCAGCACCTTTTGTATTGGCAAATAACACTTGGCAAAATTCTTGAAGTGAACACTTTTGACGCGTAATTTCCCCGCGCATTAACTGAGCTATAATAATTGACTTAGGAGCGAAAATGAAATTCACCAGCGCATTTATTATATTATTCCTACCATGGCTGGTACTTTCCGGAAAGTACGACCCCATGCATATCGGAATGGGGATACTATGCTCAGCATTAGTGGCGTCGTGGTGTAAGGACTTATTATTCCCGAATGAGAATATTTCGTTCAAAAAATTCAGCATACGACTAATACGCTTTATCCCCTATATGTGCTGGCTTTTTTGGCAAATTATTCTTTCAAACATTCATGTTCTGAAGGTTGCACTCTCTCCGAAGATGGATGATCTAATTTCTCCGAAAATGGTTCAGTTTAAAACAGATGTAACAGAGGAAATCTCTATATTTGTTTTAGCAAACTCTATCACCCTCACTCCAGGAACAGTTACGGTGCGCGTGGAAGGGAAAAGATTTCTTGTACATGCCCTCACAGAAAAAGCAGCCTCAGGACTTCCTGGTGAATCCGATGAAATGGAGCGGCGAATAATTAACGTTTTTGAAAAGGAAAATTGAATTCGTTCATTACCATAGCAGGCGTCACACTGATTGGTCTAATGCTACTTGTACTAATACGAGTCATTAAAGGACCAACGGTAATTGATCGGTTAGTCGCAGTAAATGTAATCGGCACTAAATCAATTGTACTGCTCTTATTTTCCGGCATCCTTTTCGGACAACTAGATATGTTCGTTGACATTGCACTGGGTTACGGGTTGCTCAACTTTATCGTCTCCATCGCCGCCTCCCGCTACTATCAACACCGAAAATCTCTTGAACAGAAAGGAAAGACTTCCTAATGGAATATATCGCTTACTTCTTCATTGTTGTGGGATTAATTTTCTTTTTAGGAACGTCTATCGGGCTACTCAGATTTCCTGATTTCTACACGCGCATGCACGCCGCCGGCAAAGGCGACACACTTTCAACCGTACTAATATTAGTTGGCTGCATTTTTGCCGTCGGCAACCAAGGAGACTTAAACTGGATTTTAGCTCTTAAAATCCTTCTTATCATTAACTTTGTTTTCATCGGCAGCCCAACAGCAACGCATGCAATGATGGATGTCGGAGAACGCGCCGGAGCTAAACCCTGGAACAAGAAAGGAGAGAATAAATAATGGCAGATTTGCCTATTTGGCATTACGACACACTATTTCTGACCTTGGCACTCCTATTCGGCATTACTGCATTAGCAATGCAAAACTTGATGGG
>Ga0066841_10000069_pt1 | contig 12396 bp, 10 predicted proteins | sample ETNtaG_21_FD_66732 | JGI IMG/M metagenome (GOLD analysis project Ga0066841, IMG submission 66732) | Marine microbial and viral communities from oxygen minimum zone, Eastern Pacific Ocean - ETNP201302PF91A | ecosystem: Environmental > Aquatic > Marine > Oceanic | place: Pacific Ocean: Eastern...
AGTGTATACACAGTCTGTGTCTGGGGCCTTTCCCAGAAGGAAAACACCCTGGTCATCTCTTAGTTAGGGAAGGGATGAAGAAACCCCTCTTCGTCAATGAAGTGTGAAACTGCCAGCAACAGTCCGCTCATGGGCATCTCTATTCCGAGCAGGGAACTCTGTGTCTGGGGTCTTTGGAGTATTACTCGGATCAATATTGGCATCAAGAGGGATTCCCAGTGGACACTATGCCACAATAACAGTTCTGCACTCGATATCAGTAATGACATTCATGTTCTCATGGAATGCCCTAAATGACTACGTGGATATCGATATCGATAGGACAAATAGGCCAGATAGGCCTCTCCCATCCGGGTTGATAAAACTGGAATCCGCCAAAAGGGCGATCCAAATCACAGGATCAATCTCTGCAATCTCATTGTTTCTTGCCGGCTACATATCCTCGACAAGGATTTCGGGCCTGAACGATTGGCTCCCATCTCTGGCAATCTGGTTGTTTGCACTGGTTCTATTGTTCAACTACGAATCAAACTCTAGGCTTAGCTACAAGATGAAGGACAAGGGACTTCCGGGCAACATCGCAATCAGCCTATCAGTAGGTCTGGTGATTATATTCGGCGCAGCGAGCGTTTCTAGGCCACTAGATGCTAGATCCTGGGTGGTCTTCCTAATCGGATTCCTGTACAATCTTTCAAGGGAGATAGTGAAAGACATCGAGGATATTGACGGAGATGAGGGGAGGAACACTTTCGCAATGAGTTCGGGAGTAGATAGAGCGCGTGCATTAGCGTCGGTTTTACTTGTATTCGCTTTAGTGGCTATGCTTGCCCCATTCTTGCCATTTTTCCAAATTTTCACGGACTGGCATGTGGTTTTTGTAATCCCAGCAGTAGTATCATTGATGATGGTGAAGCCACGGTTATTTGCTTCTGAAGACCGTGCTGCACAGAAACTAACCAAGGTCTCAATGCAACTTTGCCTATTTGCATTCTTGGTAATATCCCTAATTCCGGGCTAACGAAGCTCCCAGTATGTCTGCCATGCCGCTTCATTGCATAGGAGCGTAAGTAGCGACATTTGGGCCCACATTCTATTTTCTGCCTGATCGAAAACAACACTATTCCGCGAGTCGATAACCCCATCCGTCACTTCATCACCTCTGTGAGCAGGAAGGCAGTGCATGAAGAGGTAGTTCTCGTCAGCCTTGGAAACTAACTCTTCATTAACCTGAAAACCATCGAATGAGCCCATTTTCCCATCCATGTGTTCTTCCCCCATTGACACGAAAACATCGGTATATATTACCCCGGCATCAGTGACAGCGTCCTCCGCACTATTGCACCCCTCAATCTTCGATCCATTTTCTTCAGCGATCTTTTGGGCCCTCATAATGACATCAGGATCCGGCTCAAAACCTGCGGGAGTGGCGTATTTGATGTCCAAACCCAGTATCGCACATCCCAATGCTAAATCATGCAGGACATTGTTCCCATCCCCCACCCATGCAACATGGCCATTCACCAAATCTGAATTTTCCACAATCGTCATCATGTCGGCTGCTGCTTGACAGGGGTGATGAAGATCCGAAAGAGCATTGATTACTGGGACCGTGGAGTGCTTTGCAAGTTCCATGACATCATCGTGTCCAAAGCAACGATATGTGATGCAATCCAAATATCTAGAGAGAACTGCAGCAGTATCTGCAATTGTTTCACTTTTTCCTAATTGAAGGTCTCCAGAAAGGAGAGTAATGGGTTGTCCACCGAGTCTATTGACGCCCACCTCAAAAGACACTCTTGTCCTGGTTGATGGCTTCTCATAGATCGATCCTACAGACATTCCATCGAGAGGCTTGAAATCATAAAGTGCCTCATCGTCATTCTTAATTCTAATAGCCCAGTCTACTATTTCCGACAGTCTATCCGAAATGTCATCAATAGCCAGTAGGTCCGATTTCTTTTCATTGTCTTTCATGTTCAATATCCCCTGCAAATCCATCCTTGGCATCTGACATCCCTCCAAAGATATTCTGTGCGAAACTTAGCACATCAGCTTGCCCTTCCTCCATCTCACTAGATAGTGGTATTAGGCCAGGCTGAATTGCTGCATGCTGCATCATCCTAAGTTGACCAATTGCAAACTCAGCCCTCTGGCCCCCCCCATCAAACCCACTCTGCATAGAAGACTCCTCGTACAAAGCCGCTTCAAGTACATCCAGATTCTCCCCCCACTCCAGGATTCTCTCCAGAGTTTCTGGTTCTAGAAGGTCCGACTTTGATAAGAAATTTGCAGTCGGCAGGCCAAGCCTGAAGTGGACTATCGAGGACAAAAGCATCTGAGAGACAAATCCACTAGGAGTGCTAGACAATAAAGGGTCAAACAGGAAAATTAGGCACGCCCTACCCTGTCCAAGAACATGGACTAGGTGACTTGAAGCCTCTCTAAATGCAAAAAGCTCCACTTGCCCAGGTGTGTCTACAACCATAATGTCTCCAGCCAGACCTTCAATCTCTTCGAAAACCTCCTCCGCTTGAGATGCCACTAAATCAGCTGCCAGTATCTGGGCCCCATTTGGGCCTAGGTCATATTCGTCCATTACTTCAGATAGAGAGATTAGATCTCTAACATCGAACTCGGGGTCATAATGGACCCTTTCTGCGCCAGGGTCAAGATTTACTGCTAGCACATCTATGTCCAAGAACCTGGCCCATCTCTGGAAAGAAGTAACTAGTGAACTCTTTCCTGCGCCCGCGGTACCGACTACGAAAAGTACAGGCGGATTAGTCCCATCATTGGAGCTCATGCGGCCGCCGAGGACGTTTCCAACTTCAACGTTCTCGGGAAAACAACCAGATTCTTCATCAGGCAACCGTTAAACGAACCCCGCACCCGTGAGAATGTACCCTGAGGGCCATTTCATGGTTGAAGACTCTGATTCTTACGATGAAGATGAAGCGATAGAAAAACAAGAAAGCGACCCTAACCCGCCTCCGGCACCCCCTGGATTTGGGATGCCGCCACCACCGCCTTCAGGTTTTGAACCCCCTCCGCCCCCTGTCGGCTTCCCCTCCTTTGATTTGCCCGGGCCAGAAGAAAGCCAACCATCAGAAAATCTCCAAACTATTGACCATGAAGCCGCGAGGAGGATGCTACTTGGGCTGGAAGACGAAGAAAACATCGAGGATGACGACCGGGAACCTGAGGAAGAAAATCTAGTGGAGGAAGAAACTCAACAAGATGACTCCGAAACAGAAGAAGAGTCTAGTGAAAAGGAGGAAGTGAAATTGGATGTTTCCGAGGATGGAGAAGGGGAGCCCGAGCAGGAAGACTCCCTGCCCCCCCCTCCTGGTTTCGGAGATGAGCCGGAGCCCGAGCAGGACGACTTTTCTTCTATCGATTCATTAGCCGATTCATTATCACTATTGGGAGGAGATTTAGATTTCGGAGGGAGTGGAGATCCATCAGAAGAAAACCAGCATTCCGAAGAAAAATCTCAATCTGAACAATTCACATGGCCCGATGACGACAAAAAAGAATCACCAGATTCATCGGAAATGGCACAAGCAATCAATGCCTTCGGACTAGTGAAAGAATCAGAATTTGAGCAATCAGATCCTCTGAAGCAATCTAGACCGTCGCCTTTTCTTAGAACCCCATCCGAAGTCGACTCAATACCCGGTGACAAACTTCATGCTACACTGAGTGAAACCGAGAAGTCCGTGTTGAATCCAGATGGAACTATTAGAAAGCAATTAATTGATGGCGAGTTGATTCTCAGAAACTCGAGTAAGAAGCATCGTGCATGGGATATTGAGGTGCATCTTGAATCCATTGACTCAACTGATTTCGGAGACAAAGTATCTTCGATAAAGGAACTTGATCCTACAGAAGAGACAGCCATCCCATATACGGCTTCAGGAACTCGCATGCTAGTCTTGAAAGAATCCATAGACACAGAGAGCTCACGAAATGAGGAATCCAGTCTTTCACTAGTATTCTCGGAATCTCCACAGGAAGTCGATATCCACATCGAGATAGAGAACGTTTCACCTTCCCCATTGTATGATGTCGAGGTAAAGAGAACTATCCCGAAATCCTTCATTCTCCCAGACGACAGTGTTTACAGTGTGGAGAAGGACTCTGTGGTCTGGGATATAGGAAGAATGAATGTTGGAGAGAAGAGGAACCTGTCCATTTCAGCCAAGATAAACACTGAATCCATTGAGAAGATCAACGCAGGAGTGACATCAGCAACCTATTCTTCAGAAGCAACCGTCTCAAGAGTCAGATTTGACAGGGTCAGCGGTTCAGGACGACAGTTCTCTTATGTGAACGCTGAAGAAGATGATAGGCCAGGAGTTTGGCATTGTACCTGCGTTTTCGAAAACAAGTCTTCTTTCGTTGTTTCTCTCTCTGGTGCCACAGTTAGGCTCGTAGGAAGGGAAGATCCGATTCTAGACGTCTCAGATATCAGGCAAGATGTCCCTCCTGAGGGAAAATGGGATTCAATGGTTAAACGTGTAGAATCTGATGACCAACCGAGCTTCACTCAAGAGATTAGATTCTCTATTCTTCCCAGGGTCTCTGTTCAGTCTTCTGGGACAATTGAATTGAAGGAGCAACAACTAACTGTCCTGGATGCAATTCTACAGAAGAGATTCGATAAGTCTAGGATTAAGTCTTACATTTCATCAAATGTTGAAACAGTAATAACCCTCGAGAATAATGGGACCTCTGAGATAAATGTCCTCCGGGTTCTTGACGATATTCCTGGTATTTTCGAAACGCCCTCTGTCGGCGATATTTCAATAGAGATAGAGGGAACTGAACTCAAAGAAGAGCAATATCGAATAGACGTAGTTAACGGAACACAACTAGAGGATAAGCATGTTTCTCCTGATGGAGAAGGACACAGCCTAAGGATGACAATAGGTACTTCGGCCCCACTTGGTCTTCAGCCCGGGAAGGCAGTGGTAATTCGATACCCACTGATTGCACCCGACCCATCACCAGGCAACAAATTACTGGTCGCGCCGATCAAAGTGGATTTCAGTTCAGAGAGATTCGGACCCGTTGCAACCAGGGTGGTAGAGAAGCCACCTATGATTTCGGTAGAACATAAGAGAAGACATATCAGCACGGGGAAGGAGGTTTTCCCCGGGGGAAAGCCCGGTCAATATGAGATAATGCTAATGTTTCACAATAGCTCTGATAGCGCGCTCGACGACCTCGCACTTCACGACATCGTGCCAGGTACATTTACAATTGAGGAATCAATTGTGAGGTCCGACAAGGAAGGAGAAAGAGAAGCATCCATTACAAAGGAGTCTGCTCGAGATGGAACTCAAGTTACATGGGCAATTGGAAGGATTCTCCAAGGGGAGAGGATAGAAGTTCTGTATACCATACAAGGAGACCCGGAAGCAGAGTACAAGGTTTCTGATGCTCAGGACTTCCACGGTGCAACATTCGGCGAGGAGGTCGATGAAGAGCCAAACGTCCCCCAGTGGCTGGACAAAGCGTCAGAATCGCTTCCAACCCCCTCACAGGAAAAAATAGAGGATCATGGTGAATCAGAACAGTTCAATGATGACTCCTCGAACCTTGAAGGTGAAAAAGTGGACGAGGAGGAAACGACTCTAGAAGAAGGAAAGAAAGATTCCGGAGAATTAGACGAAGAAGAGGATCCAGGAGAACAAAGACTCTGCCCTGCTTGCGGCTTCGAAGTCGACACAGGCTCTTCTATTTGCGTGGTGTGCGGAAACACTCTTTCTTGATGCCGTTTCATCACCCCTAACTACCGAAGTGTTATTCTCGTCCCTTTATGCCGAACCAATATGGCTCCAGCGCAGGCAGGAGGTGATGCCCAGGCCGATGCAATGGCATCCATGATGTTCCCCATGTTGATGCTACTTGGGATGATGGTCCTACTGATGTTCTATCCTGGTCTGAGAATAGGTCTCTCGGATGTAGCAGGATCAGTGCTGGAACCAATGCTGCCCTTCCATCAGACGTATTTCGTACCCACTGTTTTCATTGTCGGGTCATCTATTATGGTTGTAAACACAATCATTCGTTCTCTCTTCATGGACCCCCTTCAACAGGCCCACTTCTCCCATCGGAGCAGGCAAATTGGCAAGCAGTTGAGGGAGGCCAGGATGGCTAGAGATACCGCAATGGCCGACAAGATGCAAAATATCCAGATGGAAATGATGCCGGAGCAGATGAAGATGCAATCTTCAATGATGAAACCAATGGTTTTCACAATGGTCTTCATCATTGCAATATTTAGCTGGATGGCTAGCTCCGTCGAGTCTTTCCGAGTCGGATTCGTGAGCCTACCATGGGATCCAATGTGGAGTTTTAACGCCAGAGTGCTGTGGATATTCCCTGCATGGATAGCGACCTACATAGCAATGAGTGCCCCCCTAGGCAGAATTATCGATCGACACATCAAGATAATCCGTTATTCCAGACACCCACTAGTCCTATCTGGGTCTACAATTCAAGAGCCTCTCCTATACATGCTCGATGATGACAAGAGTTCCTCGAGCGCATCTTCCGCTGTACGAAGATCACAGAGGAGGGCTGGCCCTAGAAAAACTGGAAATCCGTCAAAGAATAATCCACAACATCGGTCTGGGAACAAACATGCAGCACCTCCGAGGAAGGGAGTAACCTGTAACATTTGCAAATCAGATATGATTTCTAGGACTCCAAAGGGACTCCTTAGATGCGATGTATGCAGAAGCGAGTGGAGATGAGACATTGCTCAAGGTCACGATTAGCGGACCTCCGGGGAGCGGGACTTCGACACTGGTATCGAGAATAGCCTCCTCTCGCGATTGGTCATCATTGAATGGTGGCGATGTTTTCAGGGAGGAAGCCAGAACTAGGGGGCTAACGGTGGAGCAACTTAGTTCTGAGGCCAAGGAAGACCTAGATGTCGACCGCTCATTGGACTCTCTTCTACAGAAGAGGATGTCATCAAAAGACTCCCCTGAGATAGTCGAGAGTCGACTAAGTGGTTGGTGGGCGCATAAGAATAATCTCAATTGTCTACGAGTATGGGTGAATGTCTCAGAGCAAGAAAGGGCTAGGAGAATCCAGAAAAGAGAGGGAGGGGAATTGGAGGATTGCCTAAGGAAATCGAAAAAAAGACAGAGAGACGATATGGACAGGTACTCTATCTTGTATGGCATCAACCTAGATGACATGTCCCCTTACAATTTGGTAATCGACGCAGATGAAAAGAATGAGATGGAAGTCTTCCAGGAAGTTGACTCTGAACTTGGTTGGTGATGAATGAAGATGCAAGGGGACTGGATAGTGGACGACTCCGCAAAAACAAATCAAGCATTTGGGTGCATACCAAACGACCGACCACTGGAAGAACTCCTGGGGTGCGGGGTTATTCTGATTGACAAGCCATCCGGACCATCCAGTCACCAACTAGCAGCATGGGCCCGATCAATGCTGGGAATCAATCGAATAGGGCATGGTGGGACACTCGACCCGTTCGCAACTGGCCTTCTGACACTCTTGTGCGGCAGATCAACAAAGGTCACCGGAGAACTACTGAAGAAACCCAAGAGCTACGTCGCAGTAATCAGATTCAAGAAACCGATCGAGGGCGAGGAATTGCACGGACTAGTTTCGAAGATGCAGGGGGAGATATACAACGTCCCACCGAAGGAGTCGGCAGTGAAGGTTCAGGTTAGGACAAGGGAGTTGACAAAATCCGAACTGATCCAGACAGAAGAAGGCGATAGAGTCCACCTCCTAACTATCGATTGCGAGGCCGGGACCTACATCAGAACGCTGGTTCGGGATTTGGGACTCCTATCCAACAACGATTGTGAATTGTTGGAACTACATCGCTCCAGGAGCGGGTCTCTAAATGACCAAATGGCATGTTCCATGCAACAACTCGCCGATGCAGTTTTCCTTTGGAAGGAACACGATGATCCAAAGGGCCTATTGCGTCTCCTTTCTCCTGTGGAAGCTATTCTCGACGACATCCCTCAAATCATAATCAAGGACGGAGCAGTTGCTGCCCTTTCACATGGCGCGCCCCTTGCTAGTCCGGGAATAGTTTCGACCCCGAAGGGCTTGATTGCTGGTTCGACGGTTCTCCTATCTAGCCTCAAGGGAGAGGCAGTAGCACTTGCAGAGCTTTCCGTTGGTTCAGACACAATACCTGGGATGAAGACAGGTGAAGTGGCCACGCCAAGGACCGTAATAATGCAACCTGGGGCATATCCGCAGACTTGGTCGAAGGAGTAAAATCCGCTAAGCAGATTCGTGCTCTTCGTATACCCACTCGTCTGTTTCCAGCCTTATTTTCAATACCATCATTCTCACACACACCACCGCCTTTGCGGCCTAAGCCACTAGTGCGGTAGTTTGTTTTCGCTTTCAGCCCCGGTATAATGATTCCCTAATTTGTTCTGATTATCGGCCAAACGTCAGCCAATTTTGAACAAAAGCCAACTATTTTCTACGTTCGAATTCCTTCTTCGGTGACTTAGGGCCCAGTTGAAAGGCGGCTATTGAAATCAAAACTAGTGAGAATGAAATTATGGCTATAGTGCCTCCACCACTGTTACTTCCAGTACCGCTCCCGGGTGTTTCTACTGGTATTTCGACCCCAAGAATGTTGTTCCCCTCTATCGTTTCATCGATTGTGTCAGTCCCATCGACCTCCATCAAGAAAGTAACGAGTTCTGAAGTTTCCATCAATTGAAAATCACAAACTGCCATTTTTAGATCACCGGGACCCAATTCAGCAATCGTCCCGGTCCCTATTAGTATGCCATCAATCCTGCAGTAGAAGGTGACATTCTCAGCTGACCCCCTCCCCTGATTGCGGATGAATCCAATTAATTCAATCACATCCCCTTCCGATAGTGACTGCGATTCTTCACCTCCGACCCTAATCTCCAAAGATTCGATCAGTAAATCTGGCTTTGAAGTAACGAAAATTGTGATTTCTCTAGAGATTTCTGATATTCCGTCACTAACTGAGACCCTAAGCACGTGCTCCCCCACTTCCACCGGTTCGATCAAGATTGAACCATTTTCTCCTATGGTTGCCCACGTCCTGCTGGTAGTCACATCTAGAGGGGAAGAATCCGGATCGAACAAATCAGGGGTTATCTCGTAAGAATCCCCCAACTCGACGTATAGATAACCTGGGAGGTGTACTATCTCTGGCGGATCATTTACAGCTTGAATTTCGACAGTAAATGAACCGCTCCAATAGTTGCCCGACTCGTCATAAACAGTTACACTAACTTCTGCTGACCCACTCGCTTCCTCTTCTGGCTCTATGGTCAACAAGCCACCAGAACCAGATGCCTTTAGCAACCCCTCATCAGAACTAACCGCACTTACGATCAGGTCTTGGGAGTCGGTAATGTCATCAGAGCAGATTGGTGGCAACGAGATAATTTGCCCACCACCATCTTCGATTAGGACGATATCGCCAATTTCCTCACAGAATGGGTCTCTGTCCCAATCTATTGAGAAACCCCCGGAGATGGACATGGAACCTATGTGGACAATAGTGCTCTCGGCAGTCCCGTTGGACGACCATTGGAATCTCGTAGCCACTCCCACGTCAAGAATCCCACCTGCCTCTGGCAGGGCATGCCCAATTGGAATAGAAATCACGAACTCTCCAGAATCCATCTCCTCCGTATGGACTAGTAAACTGCCTATTGCAAACCTGATGTAACTGGATTCCTCTGAGAGGCCAGAGAAACCTCCCGAGACCCATCCAGTGACTGTTAGGTGCGGATCATTGATATCCACTCTCGCACCATGTATGCAACCGTCTTGCAATTCTATACGGACATGCTGTCCGTGTTCTGAATTTGCTATTCTCTGCCCGGGATTGACCGGGACAAATCCTTCCTCACTAACATCTGATGAGGTCATGATCGTGTAGTTCCCCGTCCCAGAAACATGCACCCTCCCTAGTTCTTGGCCCGGAGGAGGACTTACATGGAACTCCCAACTGCCATTGCTATCTCCTTCTGGAATCAGCCCGCAAGTACTGTGAGAAAGGCCATTAGTCTCCCCGGAGTAGGTACTAATGTCAATTACTGGCACTTCACTCAGTATAGTTGAGTGCTCGGCTTTTGCATTTTCGAATGAGAACCATGGTTGATGGAACTTCACTCTGAGTCCGACAGCATCGACCCTCACTTCCGAGTCATCAGCACCCTGGTTGTCCGACACGTAGTCGACATTGAATTGCGTCTGCTCCAGTTTCGACCAGTCCCACGCAATTTCATTATCAAGATTCAAAACAAGAGGATTGCTCATCCTGTCTAAAGCACCCAGTGTTCTTGCAAATGTTGCAATAAGAATGTCAGGTCCATGATTCTGCATTATTATGTTCACCTCATCACTGGGGAGTGAGTCAGGTATTGAGAAGTGCAGGATTAGGGATACATTCTCGATTTCCATAGAATGTAGTCCGGAGAAACTGTACCCACCCATGGTAATGTCCGGCCCCTTTGACCATGAGTAGAAACCATCTGGCTCTCCGAAAGTGGCATTGCATTCAGAACACCCACTACTAGCCCAAGACGTGAACTCATCGAAGTTGTCGGGCCTGGAGTGAGTGAAGGACATCTCTCCGTCGGCTATCATCCCAATCGTATATTCGGCCTGATCCGATGAGAATCCAGTCGAACTGCTGAAAGACCACTCAGAGCTGCTCTGGAAACTCCCCGCTTCTAGAATCTCCACACGTTCGGAGGAGATGACAGAGTCACCAGAAACTATAGTGGATGCAAGTGCAAACACAATCATCGCTAGAATCGTCGAACCGGTCCTGCAATGCCTCATAACTGCCTACGAATGCTTTCCCTGCTTCAAGGCGTTGGTTCGTGGCTCACGGGATATCTGCATAACTGTTGAAATACGGGTCGACACACGCCCGACTCACTACTGGCTGTGATGGTGTAGCGGTTAGCACGGTGGGTTGTGGTCCCGCCGGCCCGGGTTCGAGTCCCGGTCACGGCCCCAGGCTATTCCTTGCCAAGGGACTCATCGCTGATTTTATGGCCCATTCTTCTTGCTTTGGTTGAAAGGTAGTCGATATTGCCATCTCCCACGCCAGCAACTAGTTGCATCCTCTCAACTACGTTGATCCCGTACTCTGAAAGCTGCTCCACCTTGTCCGGGTTATTCGTCATTAGATTCACCTTGTCGATTCCGACCGACCCTAGTATCTCTGAAGCGATTCCGTAGTCCCTGGCATCCGCTGGATGGCCTAGCATCAGATTTGCTTCCAGAGTGTCCGCACCCCTGTCTTGCAGGTTGTAGGCCTGAATTTTTGCATGTAGGCCGATGCCCCTCCCCTCCTGCCTTAGGTAGACCAAGCACCCCCAACCAACATCTTGGATCAACTTCATCGCCGCCTCTAGTTGGGGCCCACAGTCGCATCTCAGGCTGTTGAAGGCATCTCCTGTCAGGCATTCCGAATGAACCCTCACTAGGACCGGGTCTGGGCCCTCCATGTCTCCCAGAAGAAGGGCCACGTGATCTAGGCCCGTGGCTTCTTCGTGAAATACCCGGATTCTGAACTCTCCATGTTCGGTAGGGAGTTGAGCATCTGCAGGGACTTCACCAAGTTCGTAAATCCGTCCACCGTTCATGCACTACCCAGATGAAATGCTCATTTGAATCCTACAGGTCGTCAGTCACATTGGAGATTACGAATCTGAACTCTCCCGCCTTTTCCTCAACCTTCTCAAGAACAACCCCCAATCTGTCACAAAGTGCAGGAATGTCGTGAAGGGTCTCAGGGTCATCGCAAATTACCTCGATCTTGTCCCCGTGTTCGCAGTCCTTCAGTATCCTGCGAGTCTCGTGAACGGGTATCGGGCATAGGAAACCTAGCAGGTCGAGCCTCTTCGTTACCCCGCCGTCCATGAGCCCACCAAGGAGGGCACCGCTTCAAACATTCTCAGTTCTTCGAGAATACGAACTCATCATCTTCATGGGCCCTCATGTAGTTGATTGCAGTGTTTTCGTCTGCATCCAGCCACTTCCCTCGCTTCTTGCCGGATTTAGCTTTGTTCCACCTCTCAATGAAAACTCCCGATTCCCAGTCATTCATGAACATTGGACGGATGTAAGAGGATCTGCAAACGGCCCTGGTGTTGCCTAGGTCAGCAGCGACTGTGTCGATTACCGCCAGCATTGTCGCACTCCTCTCGTTATCCCCATCCCCCGGGAGTTTCCCAGACTCCGCGAGCTTCGCAATACCCTCGGTCCCTTTCAGAGTCCTGCCAGCCCAAGAAATGTAGGGGGGGAAACCCGTCTTCTCCGATTCCTCCAAAGCATCCTTGTGTTTCTTTGGCAACTTCTTGATCTGAG
>Ga0066841_10000071_pt1 | contig 12178 bp, 11 predicted proteins | sample ETNtaG_21_FD_66732 | JGI IMG/M metagenome (GOLD analysis project Ga0066841, IMG submission 66732) | Marine microbial and viral communities from oxygen minimum zone, Eastern Pacific Ocean - ETNP201302PF91A | ecosystem: Environmental > Aquatic > Marine > Oceanic | place: Pacific Ocean: Eastern...
TTTGCTTTACGAGGCAGGTGAGGCATTAAGATTCGACGAGCTATCAATAAGGGCAGGAATAAAGGGTATTTACAACGTGCTTGCAAGCCTTGGCATGGTAGCGAAGCGACGCCGTAAAAAGCCGTTAATTGAACCTTTTATTGCGAATAAAAGTTCTTGGATACGTGCACCTGAAAGCGGGATAGTGCGTGATGTGAAGCAACTGGGCGATCACGTAAAAAAAGGCGATGTCTTAGCGCAGGTCTGTAGTCCTACAGGCACTTACGTTCACGATGTCATCGCGCCGCGCTCAGGTATCATCATTGGTAAACAAAACATACCTTTGGTACAAGAAGGTGATGCAATGTTCCACGTTGCGTTGTTTGAAGAGCCTGAGGATGTGGTCGACAACCTCGACCAACTGGTGGAAAACCTCATGCCTGAGGAAACCATTCATTACGATGAAATGAAGTAGGGGGAAGCAATTCCCCCTCTTTTTTTGCTCTTCTTTTAACCCACCTGGCTAATTAGGCTAATAATCTGGCAACCTTCACCGGGAGGTGTACTCTCTTTACTCTTAAATGCAGTAAGCTTGCCTTTTGAGTCCACAAAGAAAAGCGCGGTAAACTGACTCATATACTTGGCTTTGTAGTCATCAAACGTAAAGCAGGCCGTTAATGCAGTGCGTTTTATCACCGCGCCTTTGGAAGTCTGGCTAGCCAGTTTGGAGTAAGTTGTGTCTCCAAATAATCCCAAAGATTGCAGGTAATGTTCGCTCAAAGAATGGCCTTCAAATCCCTTTTGATCGTTGTGACTAATGCCCATCACGTGTTCATCACCGTAAATATACTGGAAGTGCTGAGTAACAATGGGGTTTAAATGTTTATAACTAGACATGACCAGTACGTTGCCAATGCCGGTTAAATCCATTGTCCTCATTGCGTGTGCAGAGCTTGGGTTTCCAAAATAAGTAGGTATTCCCTCCATTCTTGCAGCGCAAATGGATTCCCAGTTCGTATCAGCAATCTTTACTGTGTAGCCCAACGACATCAATTCTTTGCCCAGCATTCTCGCGAAGTGACCGCCGCCAAAGATAAGGTAACCCTTAGCAGCTTCTTCTCTTTGATCTAGTGCTTTGGCTATGTGCGTAGAGGTTAAGCTTTGTAACGTAACGGTAAACACAATAACAAAGAAGACCAGAGTAATAAGAATGTCGGCGTTTGCGTAGCCAATCATGTCGAGCTTAATAGCGAATAACGCAGATACTGCGGCAGCCACAATGCCTCGCGGTGCCATCCAAGATATCAGCCATTTCTCTTGCCATATTAACGACGAGCGCTTTGTAGAAAAGTACACGTTGAGCGGTCTTGCTATAAAAATCATCACTAGAAGTAAAAGCGTTGCTGGAAGAGCAATCGCATATAATTCCTCTAGCTTGATTCGCGCGGCAAGGATGACAAATAACCCAGAAATAAGCAGTACGGAAAGGGTCTCTTTGAACTCTACAATATCGTCTACTTTTATGTCACGTTTGTTGGCTAAAAACATACCCATTACGGTAACAGCAAGTAATCCACTCTCGTGCGCAAGCAAGTTTGATGCTTCAAAACTAATGAGCACGGAAATCAACACAGATGTATTGATCAAATATTCAGGAATGTATCCTCGCTTGATTGCTTTGGACAATACATATCCACTTGCCAAGCCGAAGAAAATACCAACCGCCACAGTTTTAAAGAAAACAAGCAGCGTGTGGCTCAACGCATTTTGCTGAGACACAATATATTCAAATACCAGTACAGCCAAAATAGCACCGATTGGGTCGATAACAATGCCTTCCCATTTTAAGATTTGAGCAACATTCTTAGATGGTCTAACGGCGCGTATCATGGGCATTACCACAGTAGGGCCCGTTACCGTCACGATAGCACTGAATAGAAAGGCTAATTCCCACGTTAAACCCATTAGATAATATGCAGCAGGCGCTACAATCAACCAAGAAAGGATGGCTCCTGATGAGCATAACCGCATAACGGTTTTCTTATGGTTGCCAAGTTCCTGAAGATTTAAGGTTAACGCACCTTCAAATAAAATTATGGCAACAGATAAAGAAACAATCGGAAACAGCAAATCGCCGAATACCGCATCGGGGTTAAAAATGCCGCTTACTGGCCCCATAAACAGGCCTGAAAGCAGTAAGAACAAAATCGCAGGTAGGCGCAATCGATAGGCTATTAGCTGACTCGCGATAGAAAAAAAGCCAATTAAAACAAGTAAAAAAATAGGCTCTAAATTATGCATAGACGCCTCAAGTTTGTTATTCATAACACTCAAGACGCCGATAACTATTGAAAAGTCACAATTAGCGTTAGCAGAGTCTTGTACATTATCCATAAACTCAATGAATAAAAACTTAAGTCGTAGATTAGCTTTTGTTTATTTTAGGCTTCTCAGCTCAAGACTGGGTTTCCACTCATAACTGCCTACGCATTAAACGGTTACCTAAAACCGGTAACCTAGCGAAATAGCATAGACAAAGGGGTCTATTTCAATAGCGCTCACAGAGCCCCGGGTATCACCTAGGTTGAAGCTTGCTTCTGTGTCTATATCTATCCAACGAACTGCGGCATTCAAAAACCATCTTTCGCTTAACTGATAGTCTATTCCCACTTGTGCGGCTAAGCCAAACGAGTTATCTAGAGATAAGTCACTAAGCCCTGCCTCTTCATTAGCTCCCGTAAATTGCTCGTCATAAATAAACGTATAGTTTAGGCCCGCACCCACATAGGGCTGAAAAGCACTTGATGGATCGTTAAAGTAATAGTTAACCGTCACTGTGGGCGGAAGGTGGGTTACTTCGCCTAGCTGGTTACCTGTTCCTAATGGGTTATCGACAGCGAAATTAACGTCATGTGTAAACGGCGTTGCGGCTAATACTTCTACGTTAACCCTATCCGTGATGAAATAGGCCGCGGTGAGGCCCAACTGCGTGTTGTTATCAATGGTCAGGCCAAAACCCAAGTCATCACCCACGTTAATGTTTGAAGACGATTCATCAGGTGCAACCGTGGCAAAGCCACCTCGGACGAGAATGTCGCCTTTTTCAAATGCAACTGCACTGGATGCTGAAGCTATAAAGGGAAGGGCGGTTAGTGCTAAAGCTAAGTTTTTCATCGTAGTCTCTCAGTCTGATAATTGAACACAGATAAGACTAAACAGACTTACTTAAAAAGAACTTTCTAGAAGATTAACGTTAGATTAAAAGCCTTCGTTATATAAAAAGATAAAAACCGCGCAGTATTGCGCTGTAATCAAAACGACATACCAATTGCCAGACCTGCAACCACTGCACTTTTATGATTTCGATGATAGTCGTAATGAAGCTGCGGCGATATGGTAACCCCCGATACTTCAAACTCATACAAAAAGCCTAACCGGGCCACCTCCATTTTATGGCTGCCGTGGAACTCAACGCCGGGGCCTATTTGTGCAATAAAATTATTGGTAATGTGCAGGTCAGCAACAAGCAGGTAGGTGTAAGCGTCTAAGTCTTCAAACGCGTATTCAGCCACAAAGCCTACGCCTAAAAAGTCGCTCACACGGTATTCGTAATCGATACCTAGTGTAAAAGCGTTTCCGCACTCTTTTGTGTAAGTGGTACCTACCAATGCAGATAAATGATGGGGTGACGTTTCCCAATGATGAGCATTTCCCTTTGCAACAACAACGGGGGCAAATACTAAGGCCGCAACCAAGCCTAACGCTATTTGAACTCGCATAGTGATGCTCACATAAATTTAACGGTGACTACCTAGAAAGTTTCTTTCTAGCACTAATGAAAGCGTAGGCATCAAACGGCTATTTCACCAATGAACTTTAGTTGAAGTAATCGATAGGCCTAACTTAGTCGGCGTTAGGCGCATAGTTAAGCTTACATCTACCCATAACATCAAAATCTCGCTAAGGTGTCTGAATACAAGCCACCGAAGGAAAGAATAAAATAATGATTGATGAGAAACAGAAGGTACGTTTTTTAGATGCTTGTACCGAACAGCTTATCGCGCTTTATACAGCCAGCAAAAACGGTAAAAAGGTCGATGCTGAGAAATATCGGGTACAAGGATTTATGCACGCTGGCGAGCTTCTAGGGATAATTACGAATGAACAGGGCAAGGCGCTGATTGCCGACTTACATGTACAGGTTTTTGGTGAAACTATTGATGAGCGAGCGACAAGAAAACGTAAACTTAATGCCCTAAAAGAATCTGATCCCGATGCATATATTGAGATTCCAGCCATAGAAAGACGTTAATTGGGACCAATCGTTAGCTCAGAAGCAATGTATACATTTCTTGTCATTCCGCAGGATATTTTTCAGCGTTCTCACATTTTTAAACTAAGCTTAATGGGTGTGAGTTTTTATACCAGAATATAAATACTCATAACTCATCTTTGTGTAATAGCCGTACAGGGATATTTTTGCTACACGGATTTAGCTGCGGTACCAGTAGGAAGCAAATCTATGGCATGTGGAGTGTCTCGTAATTTTGTTCGCTTGTTGTTTGGGTTGATTTTGCTGACGTTCGGCACGTTTGCCAATGCAGCGTGCGTCATTAATGCTGAAAATGGTACTTCTGATACTGATACCGATAGTGCTCTGTCTATCGTACTTAAAGAAGGTGCACTGCGTCTTTCGTTAAGCTGCGATGTCAACGCGACTCACGTTCTCTATTTCCCAAGAAACTACCTTTCTTATAATCAGCTGTATGACAGCGAGATGCAAAAAGTCCCCAAGTTAACCGGCGCATTTGAGTCCTATGCAATAGATAATACCCATAAGCGTCTATTTTTGGATATTAACTCTCAGGTAGAGCGACCTGTTAGGCTAAATATCGCTACGTTAAATGATTTTCAGACATTGGCGTCAATACATACCTTCACATTAAGCTTGTTCATTGGCTTTTGCCTAGCGTTAACCTTGTACGTAGGAATGCTGGGAACGAGTATGCGCAACTACGGCTTTTACTCCTACAGTTTCTATGTGCTCAGTGCTGCAATTTTCTTTTTGCTTCAAGAAGGGTTACTGAACATTGCGTTTCCCCATGTCGCCTTTTTCTCGAACTTTAAACTGCATCTGTTATTCGCAGGGATCACGGTATTTGCTGCGGTAAGGTTTCTTGATCAACTACTCGATTTCAAAGCACTGCTAAAAGTATGGCAGCGCCAGTTTATTCTGGGAATGGCGTGTTCGGCACTGGCACTTTCATTTGTGCAGATCATTCTGTCCACTTCTGATGCGATGAGAGTAAATAGTACGCTAAGTCTTATCACGCTGATAACAATGACCTGTACGCTATCAAGCTGTGTTTATGCCGCCTACCGCAAAGTACATTGTTCAAACTTAGTATTAATGGGTATTGCTGTCATGGTGTTTTCCATGATGTTTCGATTGGTTTTTTCAGACGTGTCAGCGTTTATGTACCGCTACGGACTTATTGTGGGAATAACTATTGAAGCGTTTATTTTTGCTATTGCCACGTCGAGAAAAGTAAAAAAGCTCGATGACGACAGGCTTAGTGCATTCAAACGTGCGTCTACAGATTCCCTGTGTAAAGTGCTAAACCGCAGTGGATGGGAAGGAATAGCACAAAGTCTGCTTACTAACTTCAACAAGGAAGGAGGATATTTGACCTTGCTATTTATCGACGTTGATAACTTCAAAGAGATTAATGATCATTACGGGCACCATTGCGGCGATAAAGTGCTGCAGGTTATTGCTAAAATTCTGCTGAGCCGATGCCGAGACCAAGATGCAGTAGGGCGCCTTGGCGGCGATGAATTTGTGGTGCTAAGCCACTGTTACAGTGAAGGACAATCTGAGCGCTTGGCTGCGCGCATAGAAGCCAGTCTGCTGGAAAGGGATATTAGAACCGATAACGTTGTTATTTCTGTTACGGCAAGCGTAGGCACATACATCACAAATGAACGCTGCAAAGATCTTACCACTCTGTTAAATAAAGCAGATAAACTGATGTACAGTGTTAAGGAGAAGCATAAGACGGCTCAATTGGCGTCTTCTTAATTAACCTTCCAGCAACGTATCACACACGCAGTGTATTAGGGTCATTTAAGCTGCGCTTTCGCTATATTCTTTACGGCTTTGGTCAAGTCGGCAAGCGCTGCCGATTCAAGGGTTGTCCAATGCCAAAATAACGGTACACCAAGCTCTTTTTGAGGAAATAACGGAACGAGATCGCCTTCGTTAACCTCTTGTTCAACTTGAAGCGTGGGTAGCAAAGCCCACACCACGCCATCTAGCGCCATTTTGACAAAGCCATGAGACGATGGATACCAATGACAAGTTGTAAAAGAGGGGGCTATGTTTAAACACTCTCGTTGATAATCAGTCAGCAAAGTCACATCGTATTCGTCGTACAGCAAACCCGGTGTACTCATCACGCTCTGGGGGGATATTTCTTTATGCAGGTATCGCTCAATGAAGCGAGGCGATGCATAAAGTTGATAGCGCATGGTTCCCAGTCTTATAGATTGCCCACCGGTAACGGGTGTACCTGTTTGGCTAATGCAAGCCATTACACGGCCTTGCTGTAATATGTCTCGAGTTTGAGTTTGATCCGCATTAACAATATGAATCGGGTTGGCACGCTTATCACTAAACGCGGCCATTACTTGCGAGAACCAGGTAGCAAGCACATCGTTATTCACGGCAACGCTTATAGGTGCAGCCGACGCTTCTAATCCACTTTGTATATTCAGCGCTTCTTCTAATACGCTTACTTTTTGAATATGCGCCAGCAGCTCTTTTCCCAGTGGCGTAGCGCGAAGCGGCTTGGTGCGAACCATCACTGGGCCGCCGACACTCTGCTCTAGCCGTTTTATTTTTTGCGATACCGCCGACTGTGTGAGGTTTAGGGCCTGTGCACCTTTTTCAAATCCGCCGTAGCGTAACACTTCATGAAAGCATCGAAGCGCGTCGTAATCCAACATTAATGACTACCTGTGAAAAGAAGGTTATAAGTATTAATTTTGCTTATTCAAAACAAATATCATTAATTTAATTTAGTCTTTCAAGGTGTATAAAATCAAGCCAATTATTCAGCATGTAACCTTAAACCGCGTTACAGCTACGGCGTTTGAACTTATTTACACTAAGAGGCATTTATCATGTTGGCGGCAGCAACAAGTGGTTTCGTGATGGGCGGTACCCTAATTATTGCAGTAGGCGCACAAAACAGTTTTTTGATTGAGCAATCGATGAAGCGACAGTGGACAACCTTATTTGTCCTGCTGTTTATCCTAAGCGATGCTATCTCAATAAGCTTAGGAGCGATGGGCTTTGGCTTGCTATTGCAGGAATACCCAATGCTGGTGTCTATCACCAAACGGGCTGGTGTTGCGTTCTTACTGTGGATTGCTTTTAACAAAATAAAATCATCTTTGGCCAACGACGCGCTTGTTTTAGAAATGGCGAAAAAGCAACTGTCGTTCAAAAAAGCATTGCTCATTGCGTTGGCAGTAACTTGGTTAAACCCCCACTTTTACCTAGACACTTTATTATTGATGGGAAACTTAGCGAGTCAGTGGCAAGAAAATAAATGGTGGTTTGTGGGTGGAGCTATTGGTGCATCGGTGGTTTGGTTCGTAGGTTTGAGTACCTTAACCGCACGTTTTGCACACCATATGCAGCGCCCTAATTTCTGGCGTTGGTTTAACCGTCTTAATGCTGCGGTATTAGGTATGGTAAGTATTCAGTTGGCGAGTTTGTAAGGCAAAAGCGCTAAATAGCAAAATATTACGACGCGTCGAGTACGCTTTATGATTTAAGACGGTACGCTACGCATCTGTGATAGTTGACGATGAGCGCGAAGAGAGGGGTAGACTGGTGAGCTGGATTTATTTGATTGTGGCGGGCCTTCTGGAAATTGGTTGGCCTGTTGGACTAAAAATGTCACAAGAGGCGGAAACCCGCGTAATGGGTATTTTACTTGCGGTTGGGTTTATGGCTGCCAGTGGTTTTTGTTTATGGATGGCGCAAAAACAAATTCCAATTGGTACGGCGTACGCTGTGTGGACAGGAATTGGCGCCGCGGGCACATTTTTAGTGGGTGTTATGTTTTATGGCGACCCCTCGTCATTGGCACGATATTTCGGCGTAGCGCTTATTGTTGCAGGAGTCGTTGTCTTAAAGTTGGCCCACTAAAGTTAGGTCCAATTACAAAAAAGCCCGTTAGCTTAGTGCGAACGGGCTTTGTTTTTTAAGCGGGTGGTCAGGTTTTAGTGATATCCAAGTTGGTTTCTAAGCTCTGCCATAAAGGTTTCGATACGTTCAGCATTCTTGCCTAAATCACTTTTCCCTACTCGTGATTTGCTGCGGATATCAACCAGTGTGTCATCGCTTTTAGCGGTTAGACGAATAACTACGTCGTCTTTAAAACCAAACCACGCTGTGGTGTCGGTGGCTTCTAAGGTGTTCGGCAATGCGCCTTCATTAACGCGTTCCCATCCAAGCGCCTCTATGGCTTTTTCTGCAGCGATGAAGACCTCATTTGCAGGTTGCGGCAGCAATTGAGTTTTAATTTCAGGGTAAGCTTCTAGTTGCTGCTTAGTGACTTCACCGCCTTCGTAAGCGATGGAGTTAGGCGCACCTTCGCGTAGCGGAGCAATTGCAACGAACTCCGGCGGATTAGTGACATCGGTAGTAATGTCATGGATCGGAGGAACTGCGCTGGCTTTGCTCATCATGCTCACCGGCATTCCCACAGCAACCAGGGCAAGAATGGCACAGATAAAGGTGCTACCCCAGCTAACGTTTTTACGGTTAATCAAAACCTGCAAAATAATGAGTATCAACGCTGCGCCGCCCACATACACGCCAAATCGCAGTGAAGTAAATGCGGTGCCTAAACTCACACCGGCATACTGATAAAGGGGGCCGGGTAATACCACCATAAGGAAACCGACAATACTGGTAAGGGCAATGAGTGCTTTCAAGTGAACTCCAAAGTTATTATTTTATTTTTACTAAGCTACTTTAACAGTGAACGTTGTGTTTTGGATTACTTTCTAGCAATAAAATCGGTACTAGGCCAATATTTAACATGTTTGTACACTAGGGCTGTTGGTCTTTAACGTACATTAAAGACCAGCAGGCCCTGGATGAACCCTATTTAAAGCAAGGTAATTAGTTTTGCAAAATCAGCCTGATGCCAGCGAAGCTTACGTGCTTCAAGCCGAACTACTTGTTGATACGTTATCGACACAAAAGCCGCTTTTTCAACGTGGTGTGAGCGAGTATGAGCTCATTGAGATTTTGAAAAAAGCGCCATATCACTTTTTTGATGACGCTTCGTTACGAGAGCCTTTAATGCTCTTTAAAACCCATTTCATTGTGTTTCACGCCCTTTATCAACTTAAACGTCGTTGGATAGAGCAGGGCGAAGGCGTGCTAGACATTCATACTCTTAATATTAAGCTAAACCAAGAAAGTGCTCGCAGCGACAATGATAAAAAAAGCCAAGATAAGGTTGGAGCAATAACCGAAGCTGATGCCTTAGCTGAATACTACTTAGACTGGGGCAATTTTGAGAAGGCCGACAGAAAAAGTGTAGATGCACTGCTTAATGCGTTTTGGCAGCGCATGGCCTCAGGAAACGCGCACACCTTTGAGCAGGAAGGTATTGTTGATGCCCACGCGCTTCTGGGCCTACCCCAAGATGAACATGTTTCTTTGTCGGTACTAAAACGAGTATATAAAAAAGCCCTGCAGTTGGTTCACCCTGATAAGGGAGGAACGCAACAGGAAGCCCAAGACGTCATTCACGCCTACCAGTTATTGCTGGGGTATTATTCGTTAAAATAGAACGTTAAGTGCGCTGTGATTTCGCTTTATTCGTATAACGTATACACGCTCAGGTATTTGACCGACAACTTCAGTAATTTCAACTTCATTGACTTTTATTATCATCTATAAATGCGCACAATATGACCTATAAGAGCGTAGATCCGTATCAATGATCGCTTAACTATGCCACTTCAAAACCAATTATCGCAGTTTCAGGCTTTGAAATGCGCTAGATAATTCGGTGCACCGGAAGCAATAAGCTTTAATTTTAAAATTGGATATGCAGAGCAAAGGCCGTGTTCTGTACAAAAAGTTATTGGGAAATAGAAAATTTATGAGTCGCATTTTTTATGTTACTGCAGCATTAATAACCCTTGTCGGCGTTATTGGGTGTTCGAACGAAGGCGAGCAAGCACAGCAAGGTGCTCAGCAAGGTATGCCTGCACCCTCAGTATCGGTAGTTACACTGAAACAAGAACCTGTAGTACATGAAATGGTGTTACCGGGCCGAGTAAGCCCGTCTCGTCAATCTCAGGTGCGTCCTCAGGTAGATGGTGTTATTACGGAACGCTTGTTTGAAGAAGGCGCACATGTAGAAAAAGGACAGCAGCTTTATCAAATTGACGAAGCCCGTTATCTAGCACAGTTAAATAGCGCAAAAGCCGATTTGAAAAGCGTTCAAGCGAACCTTAAAACGTTGGAAGCAAAGGCGCGACGCTATGACGACCTTGTTGCGCAAAACGCGGTAAGCAAACAAGAATATGACGACGTAATTGCTCAGAAAGATCAAGCGCAAGCGGCAATCAGCGTAGCTGAGGCTGCTGTTGACGTAGCGAAGGTTAACATGGGTTATACCAAAGTGTACGCCCCAATCAGCGGACGTATTAGCCGCTCTTTTGTTACTGAAGGTACCCTAGTTACCACGAACCAATCTCAGCAACTTGCAACCATTACACAGCTTGACCCAGTTTTCATTGATATGCAGGAGTCAGGTGCGTCAATTATTACGCTTCGTCAGTCAATGAGAAACCAAGGTTCAATGGATGTTGAATTAACGGTAGATGAAGTAACAGGCAAGCGTTACGACCAAACAGGCAGCGTTAAATTTTCTGAGGTAACGGTTGATGAGACCACTGGTTCGGTAACACTTCGTGCTGAAATGCCAAATCCAGATGGCGTATTGCTGCCTGGCTTGTTTGTGAAAGGCCACGTCATTACTGGACGCGAAAATGCGCTGCTTGTTCCTCAACGCGCAACGACACGCCAACCAGACGGTTCGCTTTCAGTTTATGTTGTTAACCAAAACAACGAAGTTGAAGGCCGTACTTTGGAAATAGGCAAAATCTATCGAGACCAATATGTTGCCCTAAGCGGTGTGAGCGAAGGCGAAAAGGTAATTGTAACTGGATATCAGAAGGTGAAGCCTGGCGCGAAAGTTAATCCGTCAGAGTGGCAACCATCATCACGTGGCTCACGATAGCAAACAAGGGATTTAAGTAATATGGCTCGTTTCTTTATAGACAGGCCCGTGTTTGCATGGGTGCTGGCAATTATCACAATGATGGCGGGTGTGTTGGCAATTACCTCACTCCCCATTGAACAATATCCCAAGGTGGCACCGCCCTCGGTGACTATCTCAGCAACGTATCCTGGAGCATCTGCAGAAACCGTAGAGAACTCGGTTACTCAGGTAATAGAACAAAGCCTGACGGGAATTGATAACCTACGTTATTTCTCGGCAAGCAGTTCGAACAGCAGCATGTCTATTACGCTCACTTTTGAGCCAGGTGCTGACCCTGATATTGCGCAAGTACAAACTCAGAATAAGGTACAGGGTGCACTGCCGCTGTTGCCTACTCAGGTACAGCAACAAGGGGTAACCGTAACTAAAGCAAATAGCGCATTTGCATTGGCAGTTGGCTTCTATTCTGAAGACGACTCAATGACGCAATATGACCTGAGCGACCTGTTAGTTTCTCAATTTCGCGACCCGATTTCCCGTGTTAATGGTGTAGGAAATGTACGGGTATTCGGTGCGCAGCGTTCAATGCGTATATGGTTAGATCCAGATAAACTGTACAGCTACAATCTTACACCTACTGACGTTCAAGGCGCCGTTCAGGTACAAAATACAGATGTGTCTGCTGGTCAACTAGGTGGTATGCCTGCAATAGAAAATCAGCAAATTAACGCGACAATTCAAGCGCAGAGTCGCCTTCAAACCGTTGAAGATTTTGAAAACATCGTACTTCGCGTAAATACCGATGGTTCACAGGTTCGCGTGCGTGACGTTGCGCGTGTTGAACTGGGTGCGCAAAGCTACGACGTTATTGTTCG
>Ga0066841_10000079_pt1 | contig 11922 bp, 8 predicted proteins | sample ETNtaG_21_FD_66732 | JGI IMG/M metagenome (GOLD analysis project Ga0066841, IMG submission 66732) | Marine microbial and viral communities from oxygen minimum zone, Eastern Pacific Ocean - ETNP201302PF91A | ecosystem: Environmental > Aquatic > Marine > Oceanic | place: Pacific Ocean: Eastern...
TGCCCAACGCAAACGGCCTATGCCAAAATCAGTACTTGTTCAGGCGCAGGTGCCAGAGGGTGCATTAGTGTTTAAAAATGAATTTGGTACAGCTCCTGGATTGGCTATGACTGTTTCTTTAAGTAGATCGTCTATTGGGAACTTACAGCCTTGGTTGGTAATGTTACCAGGGCCTCCGCGTGAGCTAAGGCCAATGGTTGATAAATATCTGCTGCCATTTATCCGGCAGGAATTTCCACTCAAAGAGGAATTTCACTGCTGTACATTACGTAGCATGGGAATTGGGGAATCTATGGTTGAAGATCGTTTGCTTGATCGTTTACGACCATTAATGGAGCAAGGACTTGATCTTGGATTTTGTGCGAGGACAGGCCAAGTGGATATTCGATTATGCGGCCATGGTTCGAAGATGCCTGAAGTAATCGCTAAAGCTGAATCTTTGATCCGAAGCGAAATTGGAAAATATATTTATGGCATGGATGACGATTCTATTGAAAAATCGGTAGTTGATAAACTTATTGCTAAAGATCAGACAATAGCCGTTGCGGAGTCTTGTACAGGTGGTTTTCTTGGTCACCATATCACTAGTATTCCGGGCGCTTCTAGAGTATTTCTCGGAGGCTTTCTTACCTACAGTAATGAGTTGAAGGAGAAGATGCTAGGTGTGCAAAGTGAAACTCTTGCGAAAAACGGTGCTGTGAGTAAGGAGGTTTCAATAGAAATGGCTGAAGGAGCAAGATTGAATAGTAATTCAGATCATGCTCTTTCGGTTACGGGTATAGCCGGGCCGGGCGGTGGAACAAGGGACAAACCTATAGGTACCGTCTGGTTAGGTTTGGCTTCAATAGGTCGCCGACCAATAGCAATTCAAAAATACCACCCGTACGATCGAGAGACATTTAAGAAGGCTACAGTGAATCAGGCTCTAGAACTTATTAGGAGGAGACTTGTAAAAAATGAATAATTTTTTTACTCTCCATCATCGCCAATGGCTTCGACTGGGCATCCTTCCATGGCCTCTCGGCATAGCTCTTCGTCCTCTTCATTATCCGGTTGTTTGGTGACAAATGAATAGCCACCATCATCGTTTCGGGTGAAGCAGTTAGGGGCAGTTTCGCGGCACAAATCGCAATCAATGCACTCTTCGTCTACGTAAAACTTTCCCTTAGCGTTATCTTCGTATTTATTGTCAGTGTCAGCCATAGCAAAAAAACAGCGGGCACTTATTAACGGACTAAACTTGGGGATTCAAGTGCCATTGACTATTTTTTTGATAAATTACTGACAGGTGAAATTGATCTTAATTTAGAGGTAACACTAGAAAAAATCTCAATTGTCTCCAAAATTTCATCTTTGGTCGAAGTAGTTCCTATTCCCCAGAGTGTGGTTCCACGAGCCAAATCTGCCTTTCTGCCTATGGCGGTTAGAGACGGTGGTACTTGCATGGACTTTGTGGTGCAGGCAGAGCCTGCGTGAATAGCTACTCCACGTAGATCCATTGCTAGTGCTTGACCTTCGCCTTCAACTCCTTCGGTGCTGAGGCTTAAATGATGTGGAAGTCGTTCGGAGCCTGGCTCTGGGCCATTGAGGTGTATGCCTTCGACTATTTTGCGAATTCCGTTTAGCAGTTGTTGTTGTAATTTGGTTGTATGATTGAATCGTTGATCAAATTCGCTGATTGCTTGGATTGCTGCTATGCCTGCACCAACAATAGCTGCGACATTTTCCGTTCCGGCCCGCAATTCGTTTTCTTGAATTCCTCCGTGGATTAATGATTCGACTGGTGAAGATCTTTTCTTATATAGAACACCAACACCTTTTGGTCCGTAGAAGCGATGAGGTGCTAGTGCAAGTAAATCTACTCCAAGCTGCTGAACATCTATAGGTAGCCAGCCTCCGCTTAACGTAGCATCAATGAACAATGGGATGCCGCGTTGACTGGTGAATGTTGCGGCTTCGGAGATAGGTTGGATAACGCCTAGGTCATGATTTGCTTGATGCAAGGCAACTAGTACAGTGTTATCCTGTATTGATTGTGCCAGTTCGTTTGGGTCGAATCTTCCTTGGTTATCTACACCGATTCTGGTGCTTTCAAAACCTTGTTTTTCTAGCCAAGAAATTGAGCCAATGACGGCAGGGTGTTCTATATTAGTTGTGACTATATGATTTCCGAATCGTCTATTGGCCAATGCAGAACCTTTGACAGCATGGTTGATAGCTTCTGTGCCGCTAGAGGTGAAGATAATTTCTTCAGCATTAGACGCGTTAACGAGCTTGGCTAAGCTTGAGCGAGCTTCATCTATAGCGTCACGCGCTTCTATGCCCAGCTGGTTGAGTGAACCGGCTGATCCAAAACGTTCTTTCAACCAAGGTTGCATCAACTCGAATACCTCAGGGAGAGGCTTGGTTGTAATGAGATGATCGAGATGGATCATAAGTTCTGAAACGCGATATTAGATTTATTTATTGCGAGTTTTGAAAGTTCGGCTGTGGCTTCGGTCGGGAATATTGATTGTATATTTCTTACCGTTTGGGGCAACTGACATGTGGATATGGTGCGCATCGCAATCTTTGGTAAGATTAGCAATAAATTTTTCTTCTGTATTATTTTCAATATCTGATCGGAGATTTTTATGTAGTTGATACATTGCTTCGATATTTGCGCTATTCAATGCTGCAAAAGTGGCAGCTCCACAGCCTTTAGTTACGCCGTTGTTCATTACAGAGACAGTCGGATTAAGACTTTGTATGAAGACTGCATTGTTACTGTAATCAAGACCATGATGATTTACTTGATATACATCTACTGTGCCGACTCGGTTTATGGGTGTTACTAATCGTGCTTCTGTATTTTGAGTTAAATCGCCTCCATCCCAAAAACGAAAGTCACCAAGTTCGACAATCACAGCTACGCTATTTGCATTGTCGGAAGTGTCTTCCTTAATCCACTTTACTTTTTTGGCTAGAGGATTAAGTGATGATCCTTTTTGGGTGTCTATGAATTTTTGCATTGCAGCTAAGCAATGAATTCGTATCTCGGGTTGGTTCTCTGTTTGTTTAAGTGGTAGTTTGGTTCCAGGTTTGATTACGTTTCTTTTTTTAACCTGCATGTTCCGGTACGGCTTAATACGTAAAAGGAAAGATGAATTGGTGTTTCCATCTGGATCACGTTTTGGAATACCATTATCCCAGACATTTTTTATCGGCATTTTTTGTGCTAGTTCAGCTGCCCCGCCAAAGTGATCTATGTGAAAATGAGTGGTAATCAAGTGATCGATTTGTTTTACGCCTGCAATTTTTGTTGCCACTTTGTGAATGCGACTCGGATCTCGATCACCCGGGAGGCCTGTGTCTATAAGGATTGATTCACCTGCAGGAGTGACGATTAGCGTGCCTCCTCCTCCTTCTACATCGACCCAGTATACATCAAGAGTCTTTGAGTCTTTTGCATAAGCGAAGCCTGTAATTAGTAACGCAGTTGCTAGAGTTGTAGATTGAATGATGGATTTAATTTTCATTATAATGTCGTGCCCAAATGCTGACGGAAGGGTTGATTGGAGGCAAACCTGTTATTGCATCTGGATAAAAAGACAAAAAATAACCCCGTTTCAATTTGGAAAACGGGGCAAAAATTAGAGTTAATTAAATGCTTGGTTTAGCCAAGCTTGAGAATTAGCCCCCGATGAGCTGTATGCCATATGTTCATGGCTTCGCGGAGTTCTTCGACCGCTTGTTCTACCTTTTGTTGTAATTCAGCCAATTGTTCCCGTTTGGATTCGAGTTTTTGACGAACAGCTTTCATATGTTCTTTAGTAGCTTCCTCCCAAGCTTCATGGGCTTTATTGAGTTGTTCTTGTGCGTCAGTAAAAAGTTTTTGAGTTTTCTCGCAGATGTTCTGCTCTTGTTTTTCAAGCTGAACAGCGATGCATCGTTGCTTTTGGTAAATTTCTGCCATTGCGATAGTTTCGTCGGACACTCGACGTAATTTGGATGCGAGACCGATTTTTTCCAAAATGCGAATTGTCCACTTGGTAGGGTCGAATTGCCACGATTTTACACCATTTCGGTAGTCATGTTGAAATTCGTGATGGAAGTTATGATATCCTTCTCCAAAAGTGAACAGCGCCATGACCCAGCTATCTTTGGCGGAGCATTGGTCTGAATAGGGTTGGCGGCCGACGGTGTGGCAAAGGCTATTAATGAAAAAAGTCATGTGATGTACCGCGACAAGTCGAGTAACGCCTCCGATCATCAGTCCAGCTGCGGCACCTAGGCCGCCATCAACAAGGTAGCCAATTAAGGTTGGAAGACCAAAGCCGACAAGGAGACCTATGGCTGCCCACCACTTGTGCTGGAAACGAACTAGCGGATCTCTTTTTAGATCATTGACATTTGTTAGAGGTGATTCTCCTCCAATTGGTCGTGTCATTATCCATCCCATGTGGGCGAAAAAGAATCCTCTTTGAATATTGTATGGATCGTCCTCATCATCAGTGTGCTTGTGGTGACGTCGATGGTCAGAGCACCATTCCAATGCTGAATTCTCCATAGCCGTGGCTCCAAAAATCAGAGTGAGCAATCGTACAGGCCAACTTGCTTTGAAAGACAAGTGTGAAAAGAGCCTATGATAACCGAGTGTGATGCTTAATCCTGATGCAATAAACATTCCGACAAACATACTCCCATGTAACCACCAGTTAATCTGTCCGCCATATTGGTAAACAAAAATTGGGAGACCAATAAAGGCGGTTAACAGTGTGCCAATTAGAAATGTGGAGTTCGTCCATCTGACGTTACGCAGAAAATGGGCGGAATTCATGTCCTTGTTGTTTTAGCGGCTTAGAGTTCTAAGCCACAAAGGCGAGAAAATTAGGCCGTAGCTGTGTTATGGCAACTCATTTTTCTATAAATTTTATATGTTCTAAGAGGAACTTTCTTCATTTGTGCGGTTTTGTTAGATTTTTGCGTATGATTTTGTTTAGGACGTTTTGTCGAATTTATTTTTTTATCTTGGTAGTTTCACTATTTGCAGTTGGAGAAGCTGCAGCTGGAAAACGCCCCAACGTTCTTTTTATAGCCGTGGACGACCTGAATAACGATTTAGGATGCTATGGTCATCCGCTTGTACATTCGCCTAACATTGATCGATTGGCAAAGCGCGGCATTCAATTTGACCGAGCTTATTGTCAATACCCAGTTTGTAATCCTAGCCGCTCATCGCTAATGACAGGCTTGTATCCTGAGCAGACAGGGGTGCTTTCAAACGCCGGCGTGTTCCGGAAGCTCCATCCTGATCTGCCTACTCTTTCTCAGCATTTTATTGCCAACGGCTATTTCGCAGCGCGAGTGGGAAAAATTTATCACTATGGAGTTCCGTTGCAGATCGGCACTTCAGGTGAGGACGACGAGTTATCGTGGAATCGTGTAGCAAATCCAATTGGTATTGATCGTACTCAATTGGAGCCGGTCTCTACATTGATGAAGGGTAAGTACGGCGGTACTATTTCTTGGCGTATAGTGGACAGTAAGGATGAAGACCACACCGATGGCAAAGGTGCGATTGATGCGATTCAAATCATGAAAGAGCATCATCCGGATAAAACTGGCAAACCATTCTTTTTGGCAATGGGTTTTTTCCGGCCGCATACTCCTTATGTTGCTCCTACGCACTACGCTAAATTATATCCTCTAGAGAAGATTATGCCTTTAATGGAAAAGTCTGGTGACCGAAATGATATCCCATCATTGGCACTCCACGATAGGCCTCATCAACGAGAGCTTTCCATTTCAAAGCGAAAGGAGATCATTCAAGCCTACTATGCATCTGTCACATTAATGGATGCTTGTGTTGGTAAACTAATGGATGCTTTAGATGAATTGAAACTAACCGAAAACACTATTGTAGTTTTCTTTTCAGATCATGGCTATCATCTCGGGCATCATGGTCTTTGGCAAAAAAGCGATCTTTTCGAAGGGAGCGCGCGAGTTCCAATGATTATATCAGTACCCGGCGCAAAGCAGGTCGGAAAAAAAACAGCTTCATTGGTAGAATTAATTGATCTTTATCCAACTCTTTCCGAACTTTGTGGTTTAGATAAGCTGGAGCACCTAAAAGGTAAAAGCCTTGTCCCTATTTTGGGAGATTCAACTAAAAGTGTGAGGGAGGCGGCATTTACTGTTACTCGTGCACGTGGAAAATTACCTAAAAAATTGATGAGGCAGAAACCGTTGGGTCGAACGATTCGTACTGCTCGATATCGCTATACCGAGTGGGGTGAAGATGGGAAACACGGCGTCGAGCTTTACGACTATAAAACCGATCCAGATGAGTATATCAATTTAGCCAGACGCAAAGGTAACGAACCTCTTGTGAAATTGATGCAAACCAAATTGCATGCTACTCGTTCCTATACTCGATGAACTTGTTTAAGCAGCCGAATTAATTGTTCCCTGGAGCAGAATTTTTCATGAATCTGAAGAAATCAGATCCAGTTGAAAGAATAAGCGTATCTTTTTCCGATAAGGTGTTTTCATAGGTCTCCATCGTTTTTAGGAATTCATAGAATTCCCTTGATTCTGTACTTTGATTGAATGCCTCGGCATAGATAGCGACAGCTTTAGCATCAGCCTCACCTTTGATTTGTTGTTGCTGTAAATAAGCTTCTGAAGTGATTGTCTTTAGCTCACGTTTCTGCTCACCCATAATTTTTGCGGCCTCCCCGTCGCCTTCTGATCGGAACTTATTCGCGATACGACTTCTTTCAGATATCATTCGCTCGAAAATCTTTGAGCGAACTTCTTGTGAGTAATTTATTCTTTTAAAACGGAAATCGAGCAGTTCGATACCAAACTCACTCTTCAGATTGGGACCGGCATTATCCAGTACCTTTTGAGCTAGAGCAGATCGTCCATCTTCAAATGGTTTCAATTGGGACTCGTCATCAAGCAGTTCAGTTTCTTGAACAACAACTTCACGTTGTCGGGAACGAATAACTTCCACTAGATTATTTGCAGCTACAACAATCCGCGCTTCACCGTCGAGAATATCGTCAAGTCGTCCCTGAGCACCAATTTCATTTTGAACCTTCTCGAAAAATAGTTTGGCATCAACAATGCGCCATCGTGCGTAGGTATCAATAAATATGAACAACTTGTCCTTCGTTGTAACTTGATTAGGGTCGCCATCCCATTCTAGGTATCGTTTCTCAAACTTATGAACTTTTTCTATGAATGGTATTCGAAAATAAAGCCCAGCTTCATTATTTTCACCAGTTTTTTCAGGTCCATTGATGGGGCCTCTAACAATCTTTCCAAATTGTGTGATAAACACTTGTTTGGTTTCATCGACAATATAAACCGATGAAAAAGTTATTATTATAGAAATGAAAATAACAATTCCGAGGATGATAGATGATAATTGCTTCAACATTATTTGCCTCCAGTATTAAGATTTAGTAGTGGAAGTAGCCCTTTGGCCTCTTCGTCTATGATAATTTTATTTGGTCCGGTATTTGTTGCGGTATTAAAAACCTTACCTATGGTTTCAAGGTAAATTCTTTTACGTGTCACTTCTGGTGCTAGTTTGTAAGCAGTAAACACCTGTTTGAATAAATCTGCATCACCTTGTGCGTTATTGACTCGTTCAACAGCGTAGCCTTTGGATTCTTCGATGACCCGTGCGGCATCACCTTTCGCCTTGGGGATTACTTTATTGAATTCAGCCTGTGCAGCATTGATTTTTTGTGAGCGTTCTTGTTGTGCCTGATTAACATCTTGCCAAGACGCCTTAACAGATTCTGGAGGGTTAACATCTTGCAATATTACTTCTTCCAGTTTGATTCCCAATTCGTATTGATCAGCTAAACTTTGAAGTTTGTCCTTTACCTCTTGCTGGATTTCACTACGACCGGAAGTGAGGACTTCGTTGATCGTTCGATCACCAATAATTTCACGCATGACTGCTTCGTTCATTGCTCGAAATGTTTCATCCGCATTTCGAACTTTAAAGAGATAGTTATAAGCGTTGGCTACAACATACTGAGTGGACCATTCTACGTTGGCTATATTTAGGTCGCCGGTGACAATAATTGAGGTATCTGCTTGGTTCCTGTTTTGTCTAGCGTAAATAGTTCTTTGTCCTGCAGATTGAGTGGAAAAACCGAACTCCTCCTTTTGCATGGTTGTGACTTCGACTATCTGGTGTCTGTCTATTCCAAATGGCAATTTGAAGTGTAAGCCTGTTTCCGTGATAGGCTGGCCGGTATATTTGCCAAACCTTAAAACTATTGCGTGCTCTCGTGGGTCTACTTTGAAAAAACTAGTATACAACCCTACTGCTATTAGCCCAACAGCGATGCCCCCAATAATCATCTTGTTAAGCGCTGCCGGATTGATCCGGATTTCATTTGGAAAATCAGCCATATTTCTAAAAGGGAGATTGTTATCGTGCTCGTTGGCAGTTGCAAGGTTAACCGCGCTTAGAACTAAAAAACCAAGAAGCAGTCAGTCCGAAAAGAAATATTGAAAGTGTTCCGATAACCGTAATCATATTGGCATGGAACGGACTGCTCATCCAGCCGAGCTCTTCCTTCAAAGCTGGTGAAAAGGTCATCCATAGAATCACCAGTACGCCAATGGTTGCGCCGATGGCTGCTCCGGCATTGTTAGCCCGACGACTTATGAATCCGAGTAGGAACAACCCCAGCATTCCTCCTGCAAAAACTCCGCTTATTTTCCACCAAACGTCGAGTATGCTTTTAACGCCCATCATTGCTAAAGCGACACCAGTCCCAATCAGACCGAATAAAACTGTCATTATTCGCAGAAACCTTAGGCTTTGCGCCTCATTTGCATGAGGATTTAACCAGCGTCGATAAAAGTCTTGGAGTGCGATTGTGGATGAACTATTCAAGCTGGTATCGATGCTGCTCATGGCGGCAGCAAATAGTGCTGCGATTAGCATTCCTGCAAGTCCAGCTGGCATTCGGTTGGCGATAAAATGAGGTAGTATCTTATCACCGTATTTATCCGGTTCTAGCTCCTTTGCTATAAGTTTTATTTTGGCCATCTCTTCGTCTGACCCTTTGGCAAATCCGGTAGATTGCTCTGCTATCAATTCAGTAGCTTTAGTAATTTTTACTTCTTCTAGAAGATCGGGGTTAGCCTGATAATAGGAGAAGAGAATTGAGCCGATAAAGAAGAACATAAGTGCAACCGGCATGTACATCAGTGCGCCCATCCAGACCGAGCGGCCAGCAGCTTTTTCGGAATCAGCTGCATGATATCGCTGTACGAAATTCTGGTCGATACCGAAATTGGTTAGGTTTATGAAGATGCCGTACATTAAGACTACCCATACTGTTGAATCTGCTAAACTTAGGCTGCTAAATTCTCCTAAATTAAATTTACCAGCTTCACTAGCAATAGAAATTGCATTCTCTGCTCCGCCCGGCATGTCAGTGAGAATCAATCCAACGACAAGAATTGCTCCAATGGTTAGAATGATACTTTGAATTGCGTCTGTCCATATGACAGCTTCAATTCCTCCAAGTAGGGTGTAAAGCGTTACGGCAAAGCCCGATACGATGATAATAGTTTCAAGTTTCCAGCCGGTTAGTGCGCTCAGTCCTATTGCGACTCCGAACATAATTGTGCCAACCCTTGAGATTTGCGTTAGGAGATAGCATATAACCGCGTATATTCGCGCCCATGGCCCGAATCTTTTTTCTAGATGTTCATATGCGGATAGGCCTGTATTTCTGCGATAGAACGGAACAAACCATTTAACTGCGATCAATGCTGCAATAGGAATAGATAGACTGAATACAAAACTGTTCCAGTTAGTGCTGTATGCTTTCCCTGGTACGCCAATGAAAGTATTACTACTTAAATAAGTGCCGAATATCGAAAGGCCGCATACCCAGCCGGGAAGCGAGCGGTTTGCAACTGTGAATCCCTCAACGGTAAGACTGCGTTTTCGAAAATAAAATCCAGCAAAAATTAGTAGTAAAAAGTAGACTACTAGAACGGCTAAGTCTGGAGTTCTAAGTTGTCCTATTATCATTGTTTAATTTTGGCCTTTCTCTGATAAGTAACGAATTAGGTCAGCGAGATTTTTCTTGCTTAGATTAGCAGTCAGGCCAGTCGGCATTGCAGAACCTAATTGTGATTGTTCGCGGATTTGCTCTTGAGGAATTGTGATTGTTCGCGCTTGGGATATTGGCCGAAGGATGACATGCTTTTCCCTTGAACGCTGTTCATAGCCTTGATAGACATCACCACCATTGGTGGTGACCTGCAATAGATTGTATCCCTCTTTAACGTGTCGGCTAGGCCAGATCACTTCTTCAATGATTCGCTCAGGACTGAGTGTGTTTCCGATTGTTTCTAGTTCTGGTCCAATGAAAGGAATACCATTATTATTTGAGGATTCGATTTTGTGGCAGGCAACGCATCCAGCAATAGAGAATATTAATTTCCCGTTTCTAGCATCTCCTTTGGAAGCTGTCTTAGCTAAATTAGAAACATATTCTGGTGAATAAATTGGTACGGTATTTTTTATCCCGGCTACTTTACTCAAATAATTCATCAGATTGGTATCACTGCTACCGATTGATTGTAGCTTGGTCAGTATTTTAGCTGCTGAAGTTTTGTTGAGATTACTTTTGGCCAGTGCTTTCATCAGGGCTTTGCTTCCGGATTCTCGATTCAAAAAAGTATACAGTACTTCATCTTCTGGTTGTCCTTTGGCAATCATATTGGCGCCTAGTTTTGCGGCTTCTGATAGATTCAGCCTAGCTAGGCTTTCAAGCCCAGCTATCTTTAGTGCTTTTGATTCTTTGCTATTAACCAGGTTAATTAATTTTTTTGCATCCACTCCTTCTAGCTTTCCTAATGTCCGGACTGCTGCCAAACGTGTTGCATCGCTTGCTGTCTGTTTGAAGGCCAGAGTCGAGGTTGCGTCTTTTAGCTCTGAAATTTTCCATTTTGCTATCAAGCCAAGTGATTGCACTCGTATTGATTCATTCGCCCCTGTCAGTGCTGATTGCAAAATCACGTGTGTGTCACCCTCTGGTTTTTTATCTGACTGGGAATTGATTAGAGCTGCCCATGCTGCTGTTTGGCTTGCTAGTGATGAATGGAAAGATGGTTCGAAAATTCTTTTGATTTCATTCTGCCCGCCGAGGGAAGCGATACCACGAAAGATTCCAGTTAAGCCATTATCATTGATACTGTTTAGCTTTGCTAAACTTAGCAATTGAGACAGAATTTTTTTAGAGCCACCTTTTTCCAGTACAGCAAGCATTGAACTGGTATCGTCTTCAAAATCCAAGGTGCCATCTGCAAGGCCATCCATCCAGTTTAGTTCTTGATGTCGTACCGCTTGGGTGAATGCATAGTCAATCCACTTGTCTCTAGAATGTCTTGTGACTGCCTGTGCTGCAAATTGAATTACTTTAGCCTTTGGTATTTGACCGCAAGCGAGAATTGCTTCAAGTCTGACTAGAGGGTGAGGGTCGTTTGCTGCTTGAGCTAGTAGTTTGTTTGTATTTGGTAATCGGTCCTGCCAACGCCCCAAAATTCTTGTAGCAAAGGCTCGGGCCTGATGGCTTTTGAGATTTATAACCTGCTTTAGCAACTTATGGCTAGGAGCTTCAGCAATTGCGCATAGCGCCAATGCTTCAAAAAGATTTCTATCGTAGTTTGGGTCGTCTTTATTTATTTGGCTAACCCAATTTTCTGTTATCTGTCGAACCTGTATGCCTTTACGATTATTGAGTTCAAATTTTGCCTGTTGACGTGTCCAGCGTTCAGGTTTCTTGAGCATATCGAGCAGTTGGCTAGTAGATGCCTTCGAGAATATAGGTTTAGGTAAGATTGGGTTTTTTTTGTATGTAACACGCCAGATTCTGCCGTGGTGGA
>Ga0066841_10000084_pt1 | contig 11640 bp, 14 predicted proteins | sample ETNtaG_21_FD_66732 | JGI IMG/M metagenome (GOLD analysis project Ga0066841, IMG submission 66732) | Marine microbial and viral communities from oxygen minimum zone, Eastern Pacific Ocean - ETNP201302PF91A | ecosystem: Environmental > Aquatic > Marine > Oceanic | place: Pacific Ocean: Eastern...
TATTAGAAATTGAAAATGGAGTAAAGTGATTGGCTACAAGGTAAGCTAGAAATAAAAAAACTGATGAATCCAAAAAATTATTGATTCTGACTTATTTAGAATTTTCTAAAAAATTAAATGCTCTTAATTTGTAAATAGGATCTTGTTTTTTTTTCTGTTAGATTTACAATATATATATCGTAATATCTTATAAAAAAAATTCTTATGGCTAAAGGTAAAGGGGCGCGTATCCAAGTAACTTTAGAACATAAGTGCGAATTAGGCACTTATCGTTATACAACAGTAAAAAATAGACGAAATACAACAGAGCGGATAGAACTTCGTAAGTATTCGCCGGTTACGAAAAAGCATGAAGTTTTTAAAGAGATTAAATAAAGTCAATGTACAGTAATTCAAAGAAAGTTGAAGGTTTGGAGATCAGTGATGAAATTCTTGAGACATTAGATTATAAAAATACTACTATTTTAATGACTTTTATTAGCGATCAGGGTAAAATTTTACCTCGTCGTACAACGAACTTAACTTCTAAGCAGCAAAAAAAAGTACAAAAATTAATAAAACGTGCTCGTGTGGCATCTTTATTACCGTTTGTAATGGGTAAAAGATAATTCGAATCTGAAAATCGGAACAAACTTATATCTATTTTTTAAATGGATTAAGTTGTGCTATAATTTTCATTAGTTCAAAATGTTAAATCTGTTATTAGTATGACACCTTCATTAAGTGCATTTTTAAGTAGTGTAATATTAGCAGTAGTAATTGTTGTAATTCCAATTTCTGCAGCGCTAGTATTTGTTAGTTCATCAGATAAAATTGTTCGATCTTAAAAAAAAGAAACTGGATCTTGTTGATCCGGTTCCTTTTTTTTAATACTTGTTTATATTAGAAGTTCATTTCAGCAGCTTGTACTTTTTCGAATTGCTTCTTCTTTAATACTAAAAGAATTTGTGTAAGAGTGACTGTAAAGAAAAATACGATCATCCCCTTAACACGATTTGGGTTTTGAAGAACAATTTCTGTCTCACTTTGACCAAAACCACCAACATTTGGATTCTCAGTAAGTGGTTGATCTACCTTAATGACATCTGTTGGTTTAACGCTGATAGTTAATCCAGCAGGAATTGTTTGACTTACTTCACTACCACTTGTGGATTGAATAACTATATTTGTTTTACCTTTCTCTAATGGTTCAATCGATGTAATTTGTCCTGCTACTGTTGAAGTAATAGCATTATTATTACTCTTCTCACCACTTGGATATACTTGACCACGGCCTCGATTAGCCCCAACGTAAACTGGGTAGTTTAAGAAATGGACGTCTTTATTTGTTGCAGGGTCTGGGGATAAAATCGGAAATATAATTTCTTGATGTTTGTTGCCTGAGACAGGGCCAACAACTAGAATATTTGGCTTTGTTTTACTATACGGTTGAACAAAAACTCCCTTCGTTTTTTGTTTAATTTCACTTGAGATGCGATCTTTAGGGGCTAGTTGAAATCCTTCCGGCAATACAAGAACTGCCCCAACATTTAACCCTCCTTTCTTACCATCTCCCAGGATTTGCTTTGAGCTTAAGTCATAAGGAATGTTTACAACCGCTTCAAAAACTGAATCTGGGAGTACTGCTTGAGGAAGTTCAATTTCCGTCGGTTTTTGTGCTAAATGGCAATTTGCACAAACAATTCGACCTGTTGCTTCTCTTGGACTTTCGTACGCTTGTTGTGCAAATACTGGATAAGCGTATGAAACTTTGGGTAATGTTAGAGTTAATAGAATCCCGAGAATTAAAACTACGGATCTAAATTTTTTGATTACGCCTGTCATTTTATTTAAACTATTCAAAAGTATACATAATGATTATATCTTAATATTTTGTATATTAAGCCATTTTTTCACTACATTTCAATAAATTCTATAAATTTATTTTTTTAATAGAATTACCACCCCTGCACCACTGACATAAAGTGCTAACAAAGCAACTGACATAATAATTTGTGTCAATGGGTCCGTAGATGGTGTTATTATCGCAGCAAGAATTGTTGATAAAACAACTACATATTTCCATGCAGATAACATGTTTTGACCGGATATGATTCCGAACAAACCAAGTACAATTTGAATGATAGGGATTTGAAACGCAAGCCCTGTAGCAAAAATTAAAGCAGCTACAAAATCGAAATATTGATTAAATGACCAAAAGGGTTCAACAACGTCAGCTCCATAGGCGATAAAGAATTTAAGCGCTGCCGGAACTAAAAAAAAGTAAGCAAAAATTAATCCCACTGCGAATAGAATGCATGATCCAAATGTTATTGGAAGCACAATATCACGTTCTTTTTTTGTCATACCCGGGACAATATATAAAAAAATTTGGTATATTGTTATTGGACTGCTAAGTAAAATTCCACAAAACGCAGCAATCTTAACAGATGCAAAAAAATATTCACCTGGAGCAAATTGAAGAAATTTAATTCCCATAGCAGGAATTTGAAAAATTTGTACAATTTGCTTAATATCTGTAAAACAAAGTAAGGTACTTATTAATAAAAGAATTAAGCAAAAAATTATTCGTTGGCTAAATTCTTCAATATGCTCGGATAATGCCATTTCATCATCTTGAATTTTGTTTAAATTTAGTTCGTTAATATCATTCTTTACAAACATATCGAGTTAGATTATCGTTTCTGGTGATTAATTAAGTTTAAGTATAAAAAGCGTAAACAAATTTTTTGATAATTTTGATAAATGTATTGGCAGATTGTTTAGTTTTTATCCATTTTATCAACAATAATACATTCAGTTGTTAAGACCATACTAGCAATCGACGCAGCATTTTGTAAGGTTGAACGTGTTACCTTTGCTGGATCAATGATTCCTTGTTTATACATATCTAAGAATTCATTTGTTGCGGCATCATAGCCAAGTTTAAAGTCGGCATCTTTAATTTTTTCTGCTATAATGGCTCCATTATGCCCTGCATTTGTCGCAATCCGTCGAAGAGGTGCACTTAATGCCTTTTCAACTATTAATGCACCTAGTAGTTCATCATCCTTTAAGTTTTTCTTTGCCCAGTTTAATAATTGTGTTGAGATGTGTACTAGTGTAGAACCACCACCAGGTACTATTCCTTCTTCCACTGCTGCCTTTGTCGCATTCACAGCATCTTCTAATCGGAGTTTACGGTCTTTCATTTCTGTTTCTGTGGCTGCCCCAACTTTTATAACAGCTACACCACCACTTAATTTTGCGAGACGTTCTTGAATTTTTTCTCGTTCGTAGCTTGTGTCGCTTTTTTCTAGTTGTCGTCTTAATTGTTCACATCTAGCAAGAACGTTTTCTTTATTTGCGTCTGAAATTATAGTAGTCGATTCTTTTCCGACAATAACTCTCCGTGCTTTTCCTAGTGTCTCGATATCAATTTTTTCTAGACTTAATCCAGCATCTTCTGTGATAACTTGACCAGCGGTTAATACCGCTAGATCTTCTAGCATAGCTTTACGACGATCACCAAAACCAGGTGCACGCACTGCTACTACGTTTAAAATTCCTCTGAGTTTATTAACAATTAGTGTCGCTAATGCCTCTTTTTCTACGTTATCACTAATAATTAATAATGGCTGGTTCGTTTTTGTGACTAGTTCTAAAACTGGTAATAGATCCTGTTTAATTACTCGAATTCTTTTATCTGTAATTAATACTAATGGATTTTCAAGTACAATCTCCATTTTTTCTGTGTTTGTCACAAAATAACCAGATATAAAACCTCGATCAAATCCCATGCCTTCCGTAATTTCTAGCTCAGTACTTGTTGATTTACTTTCTTCAAGTGAAATTAACCCTTCTCGCCCAACTTTATCAATAGCATTAGCAATTAGGGAACCAACACTTGTGTCATTACCGGCTGAGATAGTTGCAACTTTTGTAATATCATCAATATTTTCAATAGGTCGGGCATACTCGGTTATTTGGTAGACGACATATTGTGTAGCTTTTTCTATTCCACGTTTAAGAACAATTGGATTTGCTCCAGCTGCTACATTACGCATCCCTTGTTTTATTATTGCATGCGCAAGTACTGTGGCAGTTGTTGTTCCATCTCCTGCGACGTCGTTAGTTTTTGAGGCAGCTTGTCGAATTAATGAAACACCAGTATTTTCTAGATTATCTACTAGGTTAATTTCTTTTGCAATTGTTACACCATCGTTAACGATCTGTGGTGTTCCAAACTTTTTTTCTAATACTACATTTCGTCCTTTTGGCCCTAATGTGATTGCTACAGCTTCAGCAAGTGTATCCATTCCACGTTCAAGTGCTTTTCGGGCATCTTCTTGGTATAATATAGTCTTTGACTTCATAAAAGTTCTGGGTTTTTATTAATTATTAATAGATAGCATTAATTAATTGCTCTTTTAGTAAATTTTGTAACTTATATTTATCCTAATTGGCTCAGGCTGGACTTGAACCTGCGACCTTGGGCTTATGAGTCCCCTGCTCTAACCAACTGAGCTACTGAGCCATGATTTTATAATAGCAAAAACTTTTAGTTTTTTGCAAATTTATTTCATAATTTATAATAGCTTGAGAACTAAATTAATGATATTTGTTAGTGGTAAAGAGTCACCCAAAACTAACAGACGAAATCGTAACAGCAAATTATGAAGAGATAATAAAAAATGGAGTACCGTTCTTGCAGGTCTTCCCGTAAATGTTGCAGGACGTAAGTTTTTTGGTCAATCGATTTGAAAATTAATCCCTATGAAAGAAAACAAGATCAGTATATAATTATGGCATAGGTTTAAGGGTTACTAGCTCAATGGTAGAGCACTCGGCTTTTAACCGATAAGTTCTGGGTTCGAGCCCCAGGTAACCCAGTTTTAATAACGATTTTAAGACGCTTTTCCTAGGATTTAATTTACCTTCGGCTGGCGTTAAGTAATACATTAATTTTAATTTTTATTTAGTGCAAAAAATATTAAATTGTATAAGTTAAAAAAGTGAAGATCTATTGATCTATTTAATTGTTTTTATTTTCACTTTCACTATCATTAGTTTGATTATAGTATAATCTAATAGAAGTATACTGGCTAACCAAATGTCTTTAAAAACCCACCCTAATATATATATAGACCTCGAATTAAGTCAGTTGTCACTAGTTAGCAATTTTCTAAAATAATTAAATAAAAATTGAATTTATGTTTGAGACATTCTTTCAAGATTCGACAAAGCGAGCCCTTACAAAGTACGATCAACTCGTTAATCAGATAAATGCCCTCGAAAAAGAGTTTAATAATCTAACTGATACTCAGTTACGGGATTATACAACCCAACTAAAAGTTGACCTGTGTAATGGTGTAAAATCAAATGACCAAATTACGACCGAAGCGTTTGCATTAGTTCGCGAGGCTACTATGCGAGTTTTAGGCCTTCGTCATTTTGATGTTCAATTAGTTGGTGGTCTTATATTAAATGAAGGGAAGATTGCTGAAATGAAAACTGGAGAAGGAAAAACATTAGTTGCCTTACTTCCAACGTTTTTAAATGCTCTTTATGGCGAAGGTGTACATGTTGTTACCGTAAATGACTATCTTGCACGTCGTGATGCCGAATCTGTTGGTCAGGTGCATACTTTTCTTGGTTTAAGTGTTGGTTTAATCCAAGAAGATATGGAGTTTGAGGAACGTAAAAAAAATTATGCGTGTGACGTTACCTATGTGACAAATAATGAATTAGGTTTTGATTATCTACGAGATAATATGGCATTCACAGTTGATGAAATAGTGCAGCGACCATTTTTTTACTGTGTTGTTGATGAAGTAGATGCCATATTAATTGATGAAGCTCGTACCCCATTAATAATTTCTGGTCCAAGTAAGGCACCGACACAAAAATATTTACGCACAACGAAATTAGTTGACACGTTACGTAAAGATATCCATTATTCTGTTGACGAAAAAAATCAAAATGCAACATTATTAGAAGAAGGATTAGCATTTTGCGAGCAAGCGTTAGGTACTTCTGATTTATACAATGTGGAAGATCCATGGATTCCTTATATATTAAATTCTGTTAAAGCAAAAGAGTTGTTTGTTAGAAATACTCACTATATTGCCAACGAGGAAAATGAAATTATTATTGTGGATGAATTTACAGGAAGAACAATGGTTGGAAGGCGTTGGAGTGATGGCTTGCATCAAGCAGTCGAAGCTAAAGAGGGATTACCTATTCAAGATGAAAGTCAGACACTTGCTTCAATAACATATCAAAACTTATTTCTCCTTTATAGTAAATTATCTGGAATGACGGGTACAGCTAAAACAGAAGAAGTTGAATTTGAAAAAATTTATAATTTACAGGTTATTCCAGTACCGACAAACCGCTCTATCCAGCGTAAAGATTTTCCTGATTTGATTTATAAAAATCAGTATTTAAAATGGCAAGCAATTGCTAATGAATGTCTTGAGATGTATAACTTAGGCCGTCCTGTCTTAGTTGGGACAACGACGATTGAAAAATCAGAATTATTGGCAGCATTACTTACTGAATATCAATTACCGTATCGCCTTTTGAATGCTCGACCTGAAAATATTGAAAGTGAATCGGAAATCATTGCCCAAGCGGGTTGTAAGAATGCAATTACAATTGCTACAAATATGGCTGGGAGAGGTACTGACATTGTTTTGGGTGGTAATCCAAAATCGCGTACACTGTCACGCTTTCAAAAATTTATTAGTTACTCTAAATCGTTGACTGTAGCTGATCAAGTTGACCTTTCGAGTGATGAATTGTCTACTTTATCAAAACTTTTTAAAGATATTCAATTTCCTGATTATATTTATACATATGCTCAGGCTTTGGAGTACCTTGAATCGAATTCTGACCTACCCGTGCAATTATCGGAAGAGTTGAAGAGTAATTATTTTAGACTTTCTGAAAGTGATAAGAATATTGCTGTTGCTGACCGATCTACTGTCCAAAATCTAGGGGGATTACATGTAATTGGTACTGAACGTCATGAATCGCGTAGAATTGATAACCAATTACGGGGTCGATCAGGTCGCCAAGGTGATCCAGGTTCATCTCGATTTTTCCTAAGTCTTGAGGATAAGTTACTGAGAATTTTTGGCGGTGATAAAATTTCAGGTCTTATGCAGAATATGGGATTACAGGAATCAGTACCGATTCAGTCCAAATTTCTAAATCAAAGTTTAGAATCTGCACAAAAAAAAGTTGAAGCTTATTATTTTGATATTCGCAAAAAATTATTTGAGTATGATCAAGCATTAAACACTCAACGTAATGGTGTTTATATTGAACGCCGTCGAATTCTAGAAATTGATAGTCTTCGGGATTGGATTATTGAATATGCTGAAAGGAGTTTGTATGATGTTGTCTTCTTTATGGGGATAACACAAAATGGGTTGCTGAAGACTAGTATTCTTCAAAAGGTACAGAATTTATTAGGCACTCCATTTTTATTTCAACCGAAACAGTTGGATAGTCAGGAGGAGGTTCGTTTTATTTCCTATTTACAACAACAATTTCAAATCAGTTATGATTTAAAAGAGGCTGAAATGAAATTAATTGAGCCTGGTTTATTGCGTGAATTAGAACGTTCATTTTTACTTCAGCAAATTGATTTCTCTTGGAAAGAACATTTGCAAAAAATTTCTGCGTTACGAGATGCTGTAGGTTGGCGTGCTTATGGTCAAAAAGATCCTTTAACGGAGTACAAACAAGAAGCCTATAATTTTTTTGTTATTATGTTAACTCGTATTCGACACCGTGTGGTTTATTTTGTTCTACGTTCACGTATTATTATTGATGTGAAAAATTAAAAAAAATTAACACATTAAGATTCTTAAATTAAATAATTAAACCCTCTAAAATATTATTTTTAGGGGGTTTAATTATTTAAAATTTTTTCTTATAAGCTAGACTCCAAATTGGTTTCCACGTCGATATTGTAAATAGGCCGCTACAAAAAGTCCTGCGATTGTTACTGGTACTAATCCTAGAACAATACCTGATAATAATACTTCTACCATAATTTCTTATTGATGTTTAAATAAATTTTTTATACTTCCTCAAATAAACTACTTAGACGAATGTCCTCAGCTTCGATTGTTACTAGGTCTGCCTTTGTAAGAATTTTATCCCCTGAAGCGAACATACGGTTAGCATGTCTCATTCGTGCTTTATCGATTGCATTACTTACTGTTCTGGCATTTGCAAATAATGGTAATTCTCGACGCTTTGCGACATACTCTAAAAGTGCGGCTTCTGCATCAGGTGTCATACGGTATTGTTGCTCTTCAAGAATTAGCTTTGAGATTTGTAGTAACTCATTTGCTGTGTAATCTGGAAAATCAATGTGGTTTGCTACTCGTGATGATAAACCTGGGTTTGATTCATAGAAACTATCCATGCGATCTTTATAACCAGCAAAGATTACAACCAAGTCTTCACGTTGATTTTCCATTACTTGAAGTAAGATTTCAATGGCTTCCGCACCATAGTCACGCTCATTATCTGGTTTATATAAATAGTATGCTTCATCAATAAAGAGAACACCACCCATAGCCTGTTTCAAAACTTCTTTTGTTTTTGGTGCAGTGTGTCCAATATATTGACCTACTAAATCGTCACGAGTAACTGTAATTAAATGTCCTTTACGAATATAGCCAAGTTTATATAATATATCCGCCATACGGTTCGCTACGGCTGTTTTTCCAGTACCGGGGCTACCTGTAAATGACATATGTAACCCGACCGACGTGGAATTTATCCCGAGTCCAAGATTTTTTCGAAGACGCTGTACTAATAGTAATGCAGCAATTTCTTTAATACGTGCCTTTACGGGAGCTAAACCTACCAGATCTTCTTCAAGTTGATCGATGATCCCTTGAATATCGGTTTTGTTATACTCTTCTTGTAAATTAAGTGCCATTGCATATGTATGTTTAATACTACGTCAATAATTATAACACTTTTTCCAATAGTCACTATGGTATTTTTTTTAATTTGGATAAATTCGAACACGTCGATTTAATTTATTTCCAACATTAGTGCTATTTAATTGATAATGTTTTACTAGATCGCGTTGAAGTTTTCTAACAGAGCTTGTTCGAGGTAAAAGATCGAGTATTTTATGATTTGGAATAATAATTTCTTCAATAGCTAGCCTTGTTTCTTCTAAAGGGGTTAACAATTCTTTATCGATAATACGTGTGGCTTTACGAATAGTTTGTTTCTTAATTGGCGCAAATGTCTCGTATTTATTATCTAATCTCTGTAATGCCTTTACAATTTCTAATAAACTGTGCCGTTGTATAGTATAAACTGCGGTTTTACGCGAATATGAAATTTGTTTTAACCTTCGATTATTTTTAACTAAATTTTCAATAGCTAAAATAGCATCAGCATATTGAATCTCTTTTGTTATATTTATGGGTAGTCGTAACGTTCGTATTATAGCGTTAAGCTCTTGAGTATTTATACCGTACGTATATAAATTAATACTCTTTGTTAGTAATGTGTTATTCTCGTTATCTAATTTTTTAATTTGTTGATTTTCCTTATGGTTAACTCCATTTAATAAAATACTCTTTTTTTGTTTTTTTACGGATATATTAGATTTAAGGTGATGAGTTTTATGGGATTCTTCTTTATTATAGCTAATTTCGCAATTAATATTTACATCCTGGTCGTTTGTTAAATTTCGTTTTTGCAGTAGAGGATTTTGTCCTTTGAGTAATAAATCAACTGAATTTTCAATGTTATCGTGAATAATCCAAGTTTGTGAATCATGAATTTCAACAGCTATATCAAATGTAGGGGGCGTTTTTCGTTCTAAAATACTTTTTGCTGATCCACGTCGCTTTGCCTCTTCATCTCCTAATGTAACATGTTGTATTCCACCTATTAAATCTGTAATAGTTGGATTTTTAATTAAATTCTCTAAAGTATTACCGTGTGCCGTACCAATTAACTGAACACCTCGCTCCGCAATTGTACGCGCTGCTGTTGCTTCTAATTCAGTACCAATTTCATCGATTATTATAATTTCCGGCATATGATTTTCAACTGCTTCAATCATAATTTCATGCTGGTTTTTGGTACTTGAAACTTGCATACGACGAGATTTTCCAATAGACGGATGTGGTAAATCACCATCACCAGCAATTTCATTAGATGTATCAATAATAATGACTCGTTTTTTCATCCCATCTGATAATACTCTAGCAATTTCCCTTATAGCAGTTGTTTTCCCCACACCTGGTTTACCCAATAGTAGAATTGATTTTTTATTTTCTAGTAAATCACGTACAATACTAACTGTCCCAAACACTGCGCGCCCGATCCGGCAAGTTAACCCAATTATATTGCCTTGGCGATTTCGTAAAGAACTTATACGATGTAGTGTCTTTTCTATTCCGGCTCGATTATCATCATTGAACTTTCCGAGTCGTTTTACGATATAATCTAGATCTTGCCATACAATTGTACGATAGGATAAATATTCGCTACCGTCAGCAAACCTTGCCTCTGGTCTACGTCCAATATCTAATACAATCTCTATTAAAATTTCCCGTTTAGGGTGATATTTTAATGGTCCTTGAATAAAATCTGGTACTATTTCAAGTAGTTGGTTTAAATTATCTGCTAATAACATTTTTTATATTGATCACCGTTGATTATATTGTTGGTTTTTTGTTTAGTTAATTCATGGATGATATCTTTACTAGATAGTGTATATTATTTTATAAAAATATCATCTGCATTTCTAGTATTACCTTTTTAATTAAATTTTCGTAATAATAATCTTACAGAACCATTTTGTGGGTTTTCGGATTGTGCAAGTTGAAAGCCCTCACGCTCACTCATCTGTACTATTGAATTGTAGGCGTAACGTTGATTAACTTGATTTAAAAATTTGTCGATGGAATAAGGTTGTGACCAAAACATTAAATCTGTTACCAATTCGTATTCACTCCCATTCCAGGCAAAGCCAATATCGTGATTGTTTGATTGTTTAATGACTAACTCTGCCACATGTTTTTGATCATTGTAGCCTCGTATTTCTTTACTTCCAACCTCTGTTTCTAATGAAAGGTCATCTAAGCTTTTTTCTAGAATCGTTAAGTTGTAAAGTTTAGTTTTAATTTTTGTGAAGTGAGACATGTATTATGAACTTCTTTAATTAACTTAGTAATTCGGCTACTTATTATTTTTTGTGGGCTTAAATATATCGATATTTATAGCGAATCTTTGATCTTCACGCCAAGTTTTTTCGTGATCGAATGGCCCTTGTCTTGCCTCAGACATATAATCGCTTCTTAAAGCATCTTCACTTTTAAATTGCCCCTAACTTTTATATGCTAGGGTAGTTTTTTTCACTACTAAAACAACTGTTTACGGCATTTGAACACCGTAAATATGTTATAAAGTCAGCTTATAATAAACAGCAAGCAATAATTATTAAAGCGTCTGTTGGGCTTTTTGTCATAATTGCAGCCGATGTAACTGACACAAACCATATTTTTTTAGCATAAACCTCTTTTTTAAAAAAAATGGAATTTAAAAAAACAGATAATTGTAGCATAGAAGTTTATTCTACTTGCTCTAATTGTAGCATATATT
>Ga0066841_10000088_pt1 | contig 11464 bp, 7 predicted proteins | sample ETNtaG_21_FD_66732 | JGI IMG/M metagenome (GOLD analysis project Ga0066841, IMG submission 66732) | Marine microbial and viral communities from oxygen minimum zone, Eastern Pacific Ocean - ETNP201302PF91A | ecosystem: Environmental > Aquatic > Marine > Oceanic | place: Pacific Ocean: Eastern...
TTGAATTTACCTAAGCTGTCATAGTCACTCAAACTTGTCAAAAAATAACCAAGTCATTAATTGGACAGCATTAACTTTTCAATTGATTGCTCGATGATAGTTCGCAAGTTTTGTTTGTCCTGAGCGGGCAAATAGCGCGTATGAGCATTAATAAACTCAGGTGTTAAATAGATGCGTTTTATTGCAGCATTTATACGCTTTATGTGCTCTGCACCCTGAGGAGTATTGGGGCAGATAACGTGGCCTGATACATAGTCAGGGTTATCTGCAATAGAGTAACTGCGTACTTTAATAGGCATGTTCTCTCCAAAACTTCTGTATAAAGTTGCTGGAAAAATGAGTGCAAAATCAGACTTTCCTTTTGAAAACATTTCCATAAAGCGAGAGTAATAAATATTATTTGCTATACGAAGGATTTGCTCTCGATTAACTTGCTTTAGATCGTCGTCTATCCTTTCACCGAATGAGTATTCTTCTGGTAACACAACAAAAGAGTCTGGAAAGGCTTCTAATACGCGAGATATGCTCAGTATTCGGCCTTTTTCATCCAAAAATTCTTTTTCTATTGGTGGAAGTGAAGCCAGTTGGTAAAAACGCTGTGTCTGGAAAAAGCTAAGCGGTAGTGAGTAAAGGTGATTTTTTTCGCGTTCAGGTGCTTTTATTTTATTAAGTACGCAAATGTTTTCGCCATGCTGCATATACGCAAAAGAACGCACAAGTGGAACATGAAGCACGGGATCTGTATACCCTATTTCATTAACTAGCATTTGTACCGTATCGACAGAAGTAGAATAGGGATTGCCTTGCAGATTTACCCTTTCAGTAAGAAATGCATTGTCAGCGTGAAACGCCAGAACATTATTCTGCTCAATGCTGTCACTCGAATTTGCATGAGCAAATTTCACTAATGTTATTAAAATGAATAGTCCAACCCTGAACAACTTTTTACTCCTTGGTAAAACCTCAACGCACGCCACCTTGTCTCGCGTTAAACGTACCTTTATTTTGTGACTCTATTAGAAAAGGTAACAGCGTTTGATTTACGTAGTTTTTAAGCGCGGCTTCTACGATTTAACCAATTTACCATCTTTTTGATGTGCTTTTATGAATATTAGAAAGGTTTTCACGTGTTGACACGCGACTAACGAGAAATTTAGCCTTGTGTAATTAAATTCTGTAAAGGAAGTAAAAAAGCCGCAATCAGCAACGTGATGCGGCTTTCCGAGCTGGGCTGATTAGGCAGCCTTATAGAGCAATTGCGTAATAGGGGTTAGCTAGAACGATCCTCACTCATAGCTGCCTGTTCAAATACCTTAACTCTAGACATATGATCACCTCCTTATCTTCGTTGCTAAAACTTCTTGGAAAATAACATAGGCGGTATTTTAGTAAAGTGTCGCTGCATTAAAGAAAGTTTAGGAAAAGCGAGCACAACTCAAAAACATGAATAGCGAAACCAAGTCGATAATATAAACCTGTTTAATTAAATCTACGTAACCAATGCTAACTGAAACCCTTTGCGCCGCCCGTTTACGTGCAATTAACGTTTTAACGTGCAACCAGCAGTACGCAAACCCTCAAAAAGGCTAGAACTTAATGCAAACAACAAGCACGCACAAAACCAGCAAGAGTCGGAAAGCCGCACTATTGGTTACGCTTTTTGCCACCTCTTTTTTTACCTTTGCTCAGTCGAACACATCTGAACAAATTGAAATGAAGGGCAGTAAGGGCACTACTGTAACGGGTAATGTTCAGGCGTCCTTCGATAACCCCTGGGCTATGACATTTTTGCCAGACGGGCACAGCTTGGTAACGGAAAAAGCTGGCACTCTATGGCTGCTTGATGAAAACCAGCAGAAGCGTTTTGCTGTTAGTAATGTGCCAAGTGTTACTGCGCGCGGGCAAGGCGGTTTAGGTGATGTCATTATTCACCCTGACTTTGCGTCGAATAACACTATTTATATTTCGTACATTGAACGAGATGAAAAAGACGATGCGTTCAGCGGTGCGGTGATAGAGCGAGCCACGCTTACCTTATCTGATAGTGGCGCGAAGTTGACTGATAGAGAGCTAATTTGGCGTCAGTCGCCGAAGGTGACGGGGAATGGGCATTACTCTCACCGCATGGCGTTTTCACCTGATGGCCATTTATTTATCACCTCGGGCGAGCGTCAGAAATTCACGCCAGCACAAAACATGGCGATGAACTTAGGTAAGGTGCTGCGCTTAAACGACGACGGTAGCGTGCCTGAAGATAATCCGTTTTATGGTCAAGGCAACGTAACAGAACAAATCTGGACATTAGGTCACCGCAATCCGCTAGGCATCGATTTTGATGAGAAAGGTAATTTATGGGCTCATGAAATGGGGCCGCGCCATGGCGACGAACTTAATATTATTGAACGAGGTCGCAACTATGGTTACCCAGCAGTGTCGCAGGGCGACCATTACTCAGGCGTGAAAATTCCTAACCACGAAGACTACCCCATCTTTAAGTCGCCTGAATTGGCGTGGGTGCCTGCCATTAGTCCTGCCGGTTTTATCATTTACAAAGGCGATAAGTTTAGTGACTGGAAGGGAAATGGTTTTATAGGCGGTTTGTCTTCAAAAGCGCTGGTTCGAGTTGCATTTAATAAAGACGATGAAGGCAACTGGAAGGTGGAAGAAGCAGAGCGCTACGAATGGGGTAAGCGAGTACGCGAGGTTGAGCAAGACAATAAGGGCAATATCTATGTGCTTGAAGATAAAGAAGGCGGAAGGCTGATAAAGCTCGATTCGTTGAATGTTGAGTAGAGTTTTAAAGCCGCGTAAAGAGGAACAGTGGTTGCTTGAACACGGTGTTTTTTTGTGTTCTAAAATTGCCGGTAAGCGAACATTAAATTAACCCAAATCGCATAGCGACATTACAAATCTATATGCCGATATGATACGTTGCGAACTATAGCAAGCGCGGCTTAACTGATATAAACCTTAGGAACTCTATGACTCAATCGACTCAGAACTTTAACTTTGAACGTTGTGAAGATGAACCTATACATATTCCCGAAAGTGTCCAAAGTTATGGTTTTCTCATCGCGTTCAACTACGAAGATTTAGAGGTTTCGATTGTTAGTGAGAACTGCAACACGATATTTGCCGACGAGATCATAGGTAAAGGTTTTTTAGATATACTCTCTTCTGATACAGACGAGCGCGCCTTCCTAGAAGAAACGTTTGATAGAGTTTCTAAGAGTAAGATAAGACTGCCTATTAAACTGCATCTTAAAGCCTCGCTTTTAAAGGAAGGTGCGGCAATAGATTATTTAGCCGTAGTCTATGATTCAGGTTGTCACTATGTGGTTGAGCTTGAGCCCGCAACTGAATTTAGAGACACCTACAGTGCAGAGCAATTTGTTAAGCTCTATTCAATGTCTATCGCCCCACGCTTCAAAGAGATGACATCGTTGAAAGAGATGGCTCAAGAGATGGTATCAACCATCAGATATCTGACTAACATGGACAGGGTAGTGCTTTATAAATTTAATAAGGACTACTCAGGGAAGGTAATAGCGGAATCCAAGTCTGAAGACATGGAATCTTATCAAGACTTGTACTTTCCCGCGTCGGATATACCAAAGCAAGCCAGAGAGCTGTATAAGACGAATTGGGTGAGGCTTACTCCTGACACAGAGTTACCTGCATCTCGGTTGATTCCGTCTGTCGAAGAATCGGGAAGGGAGCGACTAGACCTCACTCGTTCGTTGTTGCGCACATTTTCACCTATCCACCTTCAATACATCAGAAATCAAGGTTTACGTGCTTCATTTTCCATTTCGTTAGTAACGGATGGAGAGTTGTATGGGCTTATTTCCTGCCACCATCGTGAGGCTTGTTATATTCCACAAAATGTACGACTGCAATGTGAGAATTTAAGTCAACTGTTCAGCTGGCATTTGTTAGCGAAAGAAGAAGAAATTGCGAAACGCAAAAAGCATGTTACTGATAAAGCGGTTGATGCGATGTTGGATAGAATCGGTCCAGCAAATCCTATTAGCCGTGTAGTCAAGAGCGGTGAACGCGCTTTTTTAGACGCGCTTAATAGCTCAGGGTTTGTTTATTATTCACAGTACGAGACTATTACCCTCGGTTCTACTTTACCGGTAGAAGTCATCAAAGACATTTTTTCTAAAGCAAGTAGTGAAGGCGGCTTTCCTTACACTAACGATTCCCTTTATCACGATTACCCTGAAGCCAGAGAACATGGTATTGCGGGTATTATGATCATCCCACTGTTTGAAAAAAAGCAGTATTTTACCGCTTGGTTCAGGAAGGAAACCCATCGAAATCAAAAGTGGATAGGCGCTAAAGATGAGAAATCGGAAGATGCACCAAAAGCAGAGCGTCTTAAGCCCCGTTCATCTTTCACTATTCATACCCGTACAATTAAAGGGCGCTCAACAGCGTTTGATAAGACGGACGTCGACACCGCAAACCGGTTAAATAGAATGTTTCTTGTTTACGCGCTTGATGTGCAAGAGCGCATGCATATCAGTATTCAAGAGCTTGAAAAACAAGATAATTACAGAAATGAATTTCTCGCTACATTGGCCCATGAACTTCGAAATCCGTTAGGGCCTATTATGTCTGGGGCAAGTATTCTAGAAACGGTTGATGATGAAAAAACGCGAAAAAGAGTGACAGCTATCATTAATCGTCAAGCTGAATATATGTCTAAACTTATCAATGATTTGATGGACGTGTCTCGCATCACGCGAGGGAAAGTTAAGCTTGAATTTGAAAGGTTGAAAATTCAAGACGTGCTTTCAGACTCTCTTGAAATTGTTGAGCAACAAGTAAAAGCGAAGAAGCATGATATAACGGTAAACTGTCTTGAAGAAGATGTGACAGTTTACGGAGATAAAGCACGTTTAAGCCAAATCTTTTCTAATATTATTCACAATGCAACTAAGTATACGAAGGAATCCGGAAAGATAGTCGTAGAGATCAGAAAAGACGGGGTCATGATTGTTGTTGCTGTTAAAGATAATGGCATGGGAATACCCGAGGATAGGCTAAAAGATGTTTTCAATATGTTTACCCAAATCGAAGCGCACTCTACTCACACTAAAGGCGGTCTTGGTATAGGGTTAACTTTGGTGAGTAAGCTTGTTGCGTTACATCATGGTGAAGTGTCTGTGATGAGCGAAGGTGTTGATCGAGGAAGTACCTTTGAAGTCAGGTTGCCTATTTCTAAAACAGCCTACGAGCAATCTGAAAATCAAAAACTGGACCCTGTTATACAAAGCAGAAGTAAAGTCATGTTCGTTGACGACAATGCTGATCTCATTGACGCTTATTGTCTGCTGGCAGAGTCTATGGGTGTGACTGCCTTAGGCATTACTTCTCCGAAAGAAGCTGTTGATGCATTTAAAACCTTTAAACCTCACTCTGTATTTCTTGATATCGGCATGCCAGATATTGACGGTTATGAGCTGGTTAAAATGCTGAAAGCCTTGCCGGAATCAGAAAATGTTAAGTTTTATTCTCAAAGCGGGTGGGGCTCAGAGAAATATGTAGAGGACTCCCAAGCGGCAGGCTTCGATCAGCATTTCGTAAAGCCCCTGTCAAAAGACACAATTCAGTCGGTACTAAGTTAAAACCTCTTTTAAGAGGTTGAAGCTTACCTACTGAATGACTCAAATGATGTGAAACGCGTTATAATGCCGGACAAACGTAATTAGGAATAAATATGAAAGTCTGTGGTGTAGATTTAAAAGGTAATGAAGCAATTGTTAGTTTGGTGTCGCTAGCAGACGGCTTGTTTCATTTGCCAGATTGCCGTACGCGCCGTTTAACGCTTGCCGATACCAGTGCGAAGGGGCTAAAGAGCTTCCAAAGTACCTTCGCTAAACTTGTAGAAGACTACAAAATTGATGCAGTGATAATTCGTCAGCGTCAAAGCAAAGGTAAATTTGCAGGTAGTGCAATTGGCTTCAAGCTAGAGGCTGCCATTGAATTGATTGAAGAGCTTCAAGTTGTAGTATTTAGCCCTACGGATATTAAAGAGTCGCTTCGCAGAAATCCGCTTTCAGTGCCATTTTCTGACACGGGTTTAAAACAGTTTCAAGAAGCCGCTTTTACAACGGCGTACGCGTGGCTTATGAAAAATGAGTATGCGTCGCAAGAGTCAGACGAGTAATAATCGGGAGCGGTTGGCTCAACGTGTATACTACTGTGCCTGCATTTATTGTGCGGGCATTGTTTTTCTTAATTTCTCTTCTCCCAGCCTGAAAGGCTTTACTTCACCATGCCCTCAACTTTCGCACTCATCTCTACCAATGCTGTGTAAAGTGCTTCTAACTGATCGCTAAAACCAGCTACGCTTCCATGCTCATTACGTTTTATCGTTAGCTCAATCGTTGCAGCTAGCTCAGCTAAGGCGTAAGCGCCAATGTACCGAAGGGCAGTTATGTAGATATGCGCTATACGAACAATAGAAGCATAGTCTTTTTCATCAATGGCTTTTCGAAGGTTATCTAGCTCTTTGTTAAGTGCTGCAAAGTCATTAAGTAACTCTTTATACAAAGTCTCGTCATTTAACATTGCTTGCATGGCTTGAGATTTATCTATAAAGCTCAGCGGTATTGTGTTTGCCGATGGCCCGCCGGTTACTTCAGTGGTCGCCGTCGACTTTCCTTTATTTAGCACTTCAACAAGCACGTCAAAGAAGCGATTTGGGTCAACCGGTTTGTTGATGTGGCCGTCCATGCCCGCTGCCAGGCTCTTGTCAATGTCTTGCTGCATGGCGTGCGCCGTCATGGCAATAATCGGCAAAGTTAACTTCAGCTCATCTCTGATTTTTTTAGCTGCTGTTAACCCGTCCATAACGGGCATTTGGATATCCATCAATACCACGTCATAGCTGTTATCTTCACGTAAGGCTTTTATGGCTTCAAAGCCGTTGCTAACCACTTCAATATTCGCGTGGGTGTCGTTTAACAGACCAAGGGTTACTTTTTGATTCAGCGTATTGTCTTCTGCGAAAAGGATCTTCGTTCCGCGCAGATTAGGCACAGGCGCAGCATCTGCTGGTAGGGTTCTTGTGTTCACGTTTAAGCAAAGCTCTTGTAGCTTATCTACAAGCTCACTGGTGCTAAAAGGCTTTTTAATGAAGGTTCGAATACCTAGTTGGTTAGCCTGCTCTCGCATATGAGGCGACTCGAATGCATACAGCATTATTACCTTCGGTGGCTTAATTGAAAACTCCTGTTTCATGATGGCTGCAACTTCCAATCCATCAATGTCAGGCATATTCCAATCTAAAATAAGTACGTCGTAAGGCGCACTGTTTCCCACAGCAGCACGCATTTTGGCTACGGCTTCTTTACCGCCGGTCGCAACATCTGCTTTAATGTTAGCCACTGATAGCGACTCGATAATAGCGTCGCGCGACACGCCAATGTCATCAGCAATAAGCACCTTAAGTAACGAAAGTTGCTTAGACGGCGATACAATTTGTTGGGAAGCATCCTGTTTAACGGTTACGGTAAAATGAAAACTTGCGCCTTTTCCAAGCTGGCTCTCAACCCAAATCTCTCCGCCCATTAATGTGACTAACTGCTTACATATTGCTAAGCCTAGGCCGGTTCCGCCGTATCGACGAGATATAGACTCATCACCTTGGTTAAATGGTTGAAATAGCAATGCCTTTTGCGTGCTGTTTAGCCCAATCCCTGTGTCTTTAACTTCAAATTCAAGCTGAATGTCTTCTACATTATGCGTGCATCTAACGCTTACCGAAATCAGTCCATCCTCGGTAAACTTAAGAGCGTTGCTAACTAAATTGCTTAGAATTTGCTGTATGCGTAACGGGTCGCCGATGAGGTTTAACGGTACGTCACGTGATATATGCTGAATAAGCTCTATGTGCTTTTCCTCAGCGCGCCCTAAATGCAGTCTAATGGTTTGGTTTACTAGCGCGTCTAAATTGAATTGCGTCGATTCAATATCAAGCTTGCCCGCTTCTATTTTCGAGAAGTCGAGTATGTCGTTAATTATACTTAGTAGGGTTTGCGACGCGCCTTCTATCTGAATAAGGTTCGTTTGTTGATCTTTATCTTCTGCAGCCCGCTGCGAAAGCTTGGTCAGGCCGATAATGGCGTTAAGCGGCGTGCGAATTTCGTGACTCATGCGTGCAAGAAAGTCAGATTTTGCTTTTGTTGCTTTCTGAAGGTCTTGAGTAAGTGCATCGAGCGCCTTACGTTGTTGGCGAGTTCTAAGCCATAGGCCAACGACTAAGCCTAATGAAAGGATCACAAAACCGATGAAATACAGCTGAAACGTGTTTTGCTTTTTCTGTATAAGGTTACGCTGCTCTTTTAGCTGGTTGTCTTTCTCTAGAAGCTTGATGGTTTCTTCTTTTTCGGAAATAGAAAGTCGCACGCGGTTAAGGGCTAACAATCTTGATTGCTGTTCATTAAAACTTTCTTCATAAGTTTTCGTGTATAGCTTTGAATATTCTAACGCAGCTTCAAAATTGTTGGTTGATTCAAGTAGTGAAATGAGCTTTTCCAACATGCTTAGCACCACGGATTTGTCGTTCTTTATGGCGTCTTTTTTTAATCCACCTTCAAGTTCGCTAATAGCCAAGTCTATTTGATTGCGTTTAATGTAGATGTCGACCAAGCGCAGTAGTCTAGACCCTTCGTTGTATTTAAAACCAACTTTGCGGTCTGATTCCGCAGCGCGGTTCAACATGGTTAGCGCTTCAGTTAAATTGCCTTGGGCGATATGTAGCTCAGCCATTTTGGTATGAACAATGCCAATAAAGGGGTAGTGCACCTCTTTGAACAATTCTTCTGCCAGCAGAAGGCTTATTTTAGCGTCTTGATAGTCCCCCAGTTCCGTTTGCGCGTAACCTTGGAAAAAGTAAGCAATGGCTTTGTTTTCTTTATCATTTAAACGCTGAGCTGCGGCGAGGAAGTTTTGACCTAGCTGCAACATCATTTCGTAGTTTTGCAGCGACATGTACACATTGCCCATAGCGCTATATACAAGCAAGGCGTTATCGCTATTTACTTCAATGAAAGCAGCAAGGGATTTGTTGAGCGCTTCAAGTGCACGAGCATGCTCACCTGACAAGTCCAAAATAAGCCCTTCTAAGCGAAAAGATTCTGCCAGCGCCATGGTGTTGCCGCCTTTTTTTGCAAGCTTGCGGGCTTCCAACAGAGTTTCGTATCCGGCAACAAGGTCTTGCTCAAGAATGTGCTTATAAGCTCTTAGGTTGAATAAGCGGGCTTGCTGAAAAGCGTTTGGGTGGGCGTCGAAGAAATAGCCTAGCTCGGTGAATGTGGTTTCTACAGACTCATCATTGTTTTGAATTCGCTGCTTCAGTTCGTCTAGCGTAGTGACTGATGATGTGGTGTTAAGTGGTTCTTTTAAAAACGCAAAAGTAGGAAGCGCCATCGTAAAACAAACGATAGCGAAGATGCATTTCAAACGGCGCTTCACTTTCTACTTCAGCTAGCTTAAAAAGATAACGACTAGTAGCTAATTACGCGGGTAGCCTTGCTTGTATCATCAAAGCGTTTGGCTACTTCGTCCCAGTCTTGGTCTTTAATTAGCTGAAGATCTTCACCAGATAAACCGTACTTTTCTGCAGTGCCCACAGGGTCCTTTTTATACGCATCCATTAGTTTGCTGTTGCTGTCTAGCTCAACCAAGAAATCTACAATTGTTTTCTTTGCCATGTCGTTTTTTCCTTTTAGTTTACTTTTGGAGATCTAAAGTCAATAACTTGCTGCTCAGTTAAACCTAGCTTTGCCAAACGATCCTGACGGTATGCTGGCATGCCAAGTGAGGGTACAACTAGGGTCGAAATTAATGTTGGCTTGGCGAACTGTAATTCGCGAAGCAACACTTTTTGTATTTTGGGCTCGCAAAGGGGCAGGGTGGCTGCCTCGTAAATAATCAGCTCGTGATCTTCTGGGTAGTGCTCGCCCAGAATGTCAGCCAGCATGGCAAGCCCAGATCCACTGTGACTAGCATCTAACACGCTTAGCGTTGCTTCTCCGGCTAAACCTATTTGCCAGATGATTTGCGTCATGTGAGGGTCAATGCGGTAATCGCGAAACAAAAATTGAGTTGCTTCATAAGACTGACAGCCAAAGCGAGAGGGATCTATTCCCAAATCCGCAATTAAGCAGTCTTCTGCAGACACGCCGGGGAGCATTTGCGCATCTAGGCCAAGTTCCCGCACTCTGCGAATAGCCTCATGAGAAGGCGTAACAAATACGCCTGGGTGACCATAAAAAGCCACGCACACTTTTTTACCTTCAACAACTGACTGCACGATGCGGTCGGCCATTTGGTCATAGGTGACAGCGCGAGATTTCCCTTCTTGATAAAGGTCGTCTAAAGACACACTGTTCGGGTTTATATTGGTGACCACGTGTTCACCAACTTTGTTCATGATCCCCATGTACACAATGTCAGCATTTTCGATGTGGCTTTTGGTCGCTATCGTCATTTGACCCGCAACACTGATTCCGGTGCCAACTACAACTAGCGATCCCTTAGGAGTATGTTCTTGTCCCTGAATTAGCGTCATATTTTCCTTTACCACTTGCTAATTGTGATTCACTCAACACTATAAATTAGATTTAGGGTATTTGCTACGTTCACTGATTTATAGCATCTACCATTGCTTTCACATCAGCGTATCGGCAGTTTTCACAAGAACCAAAGCCCTTTACTTGTCTCACTTTAAATCGAGTGAACAAAGGCATGGTCATGCCAGTTAGAAAACGACAGCAAATAGATGATGTGATTGGGCCATCAAATTTTCCGCTCAAATGGGCTCTTAGTGCTGCTATGGCCTCTGATATTTGGTCTGGGTTCGGTGTGGGAATTGGGTTTGAATAGCTGAGCTTAGCCACATTTCCCTGACATACACTGCAGTGCCCGCATTCATTGGGCGCTTGGGAATCGTCAAAATACGCCGATAAGTTATAGCTTAAGCAAGTATTAAGTTCGAAGAAGCCTACCAGCGCGGCGATACGTTCTATTTCTTTGCGCTCGTTTTCAGCGAAATAGTGAGCCAGATTATTAGCTAAGTCGGCATCTTGCAGTTTTTCGTAGTCAACGCGGTATACGTCAGTTATTAAGCGCGAGGCAAGCTCAATATGATTGTGTTCATGTAAATACTCTAGTGCGGCAACCACTCTTGCACGCTCTGCGCCGTAATGCTGATAAATACTGTCGAAATCTACAATACCCCACACCTTTTTCATATTTGAATGAGTGAATACGGCGTCTAGAAAGCGAGCCCGCTCTTCTGAGAAAAGGCCGAGTATGGTGGTTTTCTCTGAAATAAAGCGAAATTTATATTCAGCAAAATAGGCATACAAAGAACGAATAACGTTGGCGAGTTCAAGCTGTACCAGCAGGGTTTTAAGCGGAAGCTGTCGTATGTTGCTGGCACTCG
>Ga0066841_10000094_pt1 | contig 11044 bp, 10 predicted proteins | sample ETNtaG_21_FD_66732 | JGI IMG/M metagenome (GOLD analysis project Ga0066841, IMG submission 66732) | Marine microbial and viral communities from oxygen minimum zone, Eastern Pacific Ocean - ETNP201302PF91A | ecosystem: Environmental > Aquatic > Marine > Oceanic | place: Pacific Ocean: Eastern...
TAACAGGATCTTGCGGCATATTAAATCCCTTAACCTTCACTTGAATTTCCCATTCCCCAGAACCATTCAGCTTGGTTAAGCCTACTTGGCGGCCATGATTCCATAACTCCGCTTCGATTGCTTGATCCTCTGAAAATTTCACCCATAAACCATGATTGCGACTTTGCTCATCCAACACTCCATAATGCATGAACTTATCCGCCGACCAACTGAATGCCAATGAGCGAGGCAAAGGCTTGATAGCTGCATTATAGCTTCTGAATTTTTCCCCCTGCCGATAGCAAGTAACCGTAAGTGGCTGTACAGTCCTGTCACAATGAAATCGATGGATAAATCCATTCAAATCACCATATTCGCCATAGTCCCAATGCCAGCGGTCGACATATCGATCATCACGCTCAATTTGAACCTGAGCCGGAAAGTATAATGTATTGTCCCTACCTACAGACGCAGGGATATCTCTTGTAATCAAAATTTTCTCTTCCTCTGTATAGAGTACTCCAGCATTAAAAAATCCATAATATCCCAGACCTATGAAAAGCAAACCTAACAGAACAGTTAGATGTCTTGTGTTTAAGCTAGGAATACGAATCCCATCCTTTTTAAGACAGTCAGAAATCAACTCGTTTTCAAGCAAGCCGATTTTCTCCAAATCATTTAAGATGCTACGTAGTTCGTTTTCGACTCTTTGATTCATACTTGCTCATAGCTCCCTTCATATCTCCCAACTCCTTGGCAACTCCATCTAAACGATTCAAAAAATGAACCAGCTTGTCATTGTCCACATCAATTTTCCCTCGGATGACTCCGCCAAGATGCCTCGCCAGTGCTTCATTAATCACATCAGTGGTACGCTTTCCATTTGAGTGAGCCTCTGACTGAACAAGCTTCCACAACCGAGGATCTACTCGAAATGACTTGGTTTCTTTTTTGTTTTCTACTTTTGGACGGCCCATTTTAATATTTTATTCGATAATTCTAGGGGCAGTATTTAACCAAAAAAACTTATTACAACCAAAATAATCAACCGAACTTTCAATTAAGCAAGCTCAGACAAGTTTTTCAAAAGCACTTAAAACATCGCTAATTTCCTGACAGCTAACTGTAAGATTAGTAACAGCTCGGAGTGTGTTTGGGCCTGTTTGAAGTAATCGCACCCCTAACCCTTCAAGGCGTTTGGCTAAATCGGCAGCAGCATGATCACCAGTGTTAATGAACACCATATTGGTCTCAGGTCCTGCTCCATCAACTTCAATTCCAGGAATTCCAGCCAGCCCTTTTGCTAAAATTTGGCAATTTTTGTGATCTTCAATCAGGCGATCGCGATTGTGCTCTAAGGCATACCGAGCCGCTTCAGCAAGAATACCAACCTGACGCATGGCGCCACCTTGTTGCTTCCGATAAAAACGAGCTTTCTCAATCACAGAAACAGATCCAGCTAATAAGGATCCAACGGGAGCTCCAAGTCCTTTTGAGAAACATACACTAACAGTATCAAACACCGATGCATAGGCAGACTCTCTGATCCCACTGGCAACAGAGGCATTCCAGAGCCGGGCTCCATCCAAATGTAATAAGAGATTATATTTACGAGCCACTTCAGCAACGGACTGAATTTGTTCCAGTGGCCAAATGGTTCCGCCCCCACGATTGTGAGTATTTTCAAGACAAACTAAACTCGGCTGGGCAAAATGATTATCACTAGGAGGAATAGCAGCTTCGAGTTGATCTGCTGTAAACATGCCTCGATCCCCCGTAAGAAGTTTGCACTGCACTCCAGCTAAAGCAGCCGGCGCCCCCGCCTCATAAAAATATATATGCGAATTGGCATCCAAAAGAATCGCATTACCAGGCCGAGTATTCACTCGAATAGCCAACTGATTTGCCATTGTGCCAGAGGGAACAAATACCGCAGCATCCTTGCCTAGCAGTTCTGCGGTCTGCTGCTCGAGTTCCTGCACAACCGTATCGTCACCCAATACATCATCACCAACAACCGCATTTGCAATAGCATCTCGCATTCCGCCATCAGGCTGGGTGATAGTATCACTTCGAAGGTCGATCATTCCGTTAAGCATGGAGCAGCAGCATCCTAGTTTGCATAGATACTGGCAACGCTTTTGGATATAACGGGTTATTAGAATTATTGATTTAGCTAGCCATCTTGCTAGTTTTCGCCAACTTGAAAAAAGTAACCGGGGGACAAAAAAGCCTAAAAAAAGGCATTTTAATTGAAAATATTCCGCTTTATCAGCGATATCTTAACGAACGGAGTGAAATTCTCCGACATAAATGGCTTGAATCAGAAAAGGAAGGCCACGACATTGGGTTCGAGCGGGCATTATTGGAGTGGGTGCTTAAACACCGAACTGAGTGGCGCAAGAAGAAGCGCTAAAACATATCCCGCCTGTTTCCTTTAAAGCGGTTCAGAGAGATCGAAAAGGGACATGAATAATAAGGCAGTATATAATTATATTTTTCGAACCGGTAAATTCGGCACCGGTTCGTTTTTTTGTGCCTACTGCATACGCTATGGATGAAAACAAAACATTACTGGACTCCGATGCAGTCCAACGAGCTTTAACTCGAATCGCTCATGAGATAGCAGAGCGAAATCCAGATGCTATTCGAGTCGGGTTGATTGGTATTCAACGGGGCGGAATTCATTTGGCTAAACGATTGGCTGGTATTCTATCTGAAATATGGGGAGAACCAGTTCCTTTCGGTGTAATCGACGTAAGCATGCATAGAGATGATATTGCTCAAAGGGGAGTAGTCACAGTGCAACCAACCGAAGTGCCATTCGATGTCGAAGGAAAAACTATCATACTAGTTGATGACGTCCTCTTCAATGGCCGCACCGTAAGGGCTGCTCTTGATGCAACACACCATCTGGGCCGTCCTCAATGCATTCAGCTTGCCGTGCTCATTGATCGCGGACACCGAGAACTCCCCATTAAACCGGATTTCATTGGGAAAAATATTCCTACTGCGCTGAATGAAAGCATTCAGGTTTCACTGACTGAAACTGGCGGGGATGATATCGTCTCATTGCTGCCCTTGAACCCAAAAGAATGACTTGGACTAGAAAACATCTGCTCGATATAGAGTCACTTAAAGCCGAGGAAATCCGAACAATCCTCGACACGGCCCGCGCCTTCAAGGCTGTCGGAGAGCGCACCATCAAAAAAGTACCAGCTCTCAGCGGCCGCACAGTTGTGAATCTTTTCGTTGAACCATCCACACGTACACGCATCAGCTTCGAACTAGCGGCAATGCGGCTGAACGCTGATGTAATAAATTTTACAGCTGAGTCATCTTCTCTCCGCAAAGGAGAAACACTTCGAGACACTGGTAAAACACTAGAAGCACTCAGTGCAGATATCATTGTTATCCGACATAGTGCCGAAGGAGCCCCACATCTGCTCTCTCGAGTAGTAAACTGCAGCGTAATAAATGCTGGGGACGGAGCACATGAGCATCCAACTCAGGCTTTACTTGATACTTTTACTATAGCGGAGAAAAAGGGAGACATAAAAGGACTCAATGTCACCATTCTTGGAGACATTCTTTACAGCCGTGTAGCCCGGTCCAACATCTGGGCGCTAACCAAGTTAGGTGCTAAAGTCACTCTTTGCGGCCCCCCAACTCTTGTTCCGCGTATTTTCGAACAAATGGGATGTATTGTAACACATGACGTCGACAAAGCACTCGCTGATGCCGATGTGGTAGATCTACTACGCATTCAACACGAAAGACAACGACTGAGTGCTTTCCCCAGCATTGGAGAGTACCGCTCTCTCTTCGGCCTAACGACAGAACGATTTAACCGTTTGAAGAAAGATGCAATAGTGATGCATCCAGGACCAATCAATCGAGGTGTTGAGATTGACAGTGAAATCGCAGACCACCCAAGATCAACTATTCTCGACCAAGTAACCAACGGACTTGCTGTTCGCATGGCCGTTATGTTCTTAATCTCAGGGGGTAAGACCCTTCCTAATCCAACCGACTAATTATTCCTATGCCATCATGAGTCGGTCTTCCATCGCGTTGATTTTTAATCCAACAGCTCGCGGTAATAAAGCCGTGAAATTTCGTAAATGGCTTGGCCAATTACCTAATGATGTAACGCTAATTGAGACCACAGCACCAGGCAGTGCCAGCGGCTTGGCTGCTCAAGCTATTAGGGATGGATTCCGGACAATAGTCGCATCAGGCGGTGATGGTACCATTAATGAAGTTGTCAACGGTATTGGGCAAACAGAGCAAGAGCTTGACCGCGTATTCCTTGGCATACTTCCACTGGGAACTATGAACGTTTTTGCTCGAGAACTTGGAATATCACTTTCAATAAAAAAGGCCTGGGATACAGTGCAGCTTGGGCATATTCGGAAAATCGACCTACCTTTAGCAAAACTTCAAACTCATTCAGGCTTAACAGAAAAAAAATTTATCCAAATGATTGGAGCAGGCTTGGACGGGGATGCGGTGGGAGGTGTAAGCATCCCACTAAAACGCAAAGTGGGAGCTCTGGCCTACTTGGCATCCACACTTTCCGCATTACGAGCAAAACCGCCCAAACTCAAAGCAACATGGGACGGTGGCAGTACTGAAGGTGAATGGATGTGTGTAGGTAATGGCAAAATGTATGGAGGCCCATTTACATTGTTCCCCAATGCAATGGTAAACGACGGCAAGCTTGATCTCTGTGTGCTTCCAAAAGTAAGTAATAGGATTATTGCACATGCAGTCATTAATATGCTACGTGGCCGACTCAATCGCTGGCCGGGTGTAATCTACCACCGTGTTTCTAGATTAACCATTGAAGGCCCAAGAGGCACACGCGTACAAGCAGATGGAGACTATATAGGCACATTACCACTTGAAATTAAGGTTTTGCCAAGACGGCTGAATGTCCTTGTGCCAAAAACAAACAAAGTTTGATATTAGTAAAATGATTTCTTGCCGCTTGTACAATATTCACCAAAGCTGAATCCAGATGAGTTTGATAGGAAAAGTTTATCTCGTAGGCGCCGGCCCTGGAGATGCCGGGTTACTCACACTGCGAGGAGCAGAACTATTACGCCAAGCAGACGTGGTAGTCTATGATGCACTGGTAAATCGGGAACTTCTAACTTTGGCCCCACAATCTGCGGAAATCATTTACGGTGGCAAGCGATCGAACGATCACTCCATCCCTCAGGAAGAATTAAATCAGTTGCTGATTGAAAAAGCTAAAGAAGGGAAAACAGTGGTCCGACTAAAAGGAGGAGATCCTTATATCTTTGGACGAGGAGGTGAAGAGGCCATAGAATTACAGCATGAAAAAGTTGAATTTGAGGTTATCCCTGGAATTTCATCCATCATAGCTGCCCCTAACTACGCGGGAATCCCATTAACCCATCGAGAATATTGCTCGAGTTTTACAGTAATCACAGGACACGAGGATCCGGAAAAAAAGGAAACTGCGGTAGACTGGGCTCGCATTGCCCAGGAACCAGGAACCAAGGTAGTGCTTATGGGTGTCGAAAGAATCGGCAAAATTGCAGATAACCTTATAGAAAACGGACTTGCTAGGGATACTCCAGTCGCCATGGTGCGATGGGGAACCACTGGGCGACAAAAAACCATCTCAGGCACACTTGGAACAATCGCTGATATCGTTATCAAAACCAAATTCAAAGCACCGGCAATAACAATCATTGGCAATGTCTCTAAACTTCGAAAATCATTAAATTGGTTTGAAAAACGACCCCTCTTTGGCCAGCGCATAGTTGTCACTCGAACAAGAAAACAAGCCAGTAAACTCACTCATACCTTAAAGGATCTTGGAGCAGATGTGCTAGAGATTCCCACAATAAAAATCGTTCCACCAAGTGATAACGAACCTGTTATTCAATCGATCACCGGTATAGGTAGCTATGACTGGATTATTTTTACCAGCCCAAATGGAGTGACCCATTTCTTCGACTATTTCTTTAAAGCATATAGGGATATAAGAGACCTTGGCAATATGCACTTTGCAGCGGTAGGACCAGCCACAGCAAAAAAACTAGAAGATCTTAACTTAGCTATTGATCTCATGCCTAAGGTCTACACTGCTGAAGCAGCAGCTCAGGCTTTATTGAAATATCAAAATGTAGAAAATGTTTCTGTACTCCTCGCCCGCGCTGAGGAATCCAACTCTGAATTGCCTAAGCTCCTTGAGGCCCAGGGAGCCATAGTAGACGATATCCCATTTTATAAAACTGTCCCCGAAACAGAAGACAGGAACGGAGCAGTTGAAGCTTTTGAAGAGGGAGGAGCAAATTGGATTACGTTTGCTAGCAGCTCAGCAGTAAAGAATTTTGATGCTCGATTCGGACTGGTCGAAATATGCAAAAAAAATCCAGAACTAAAACTTGCATCGATAGGTCCAGAAACCACTAAAGCACTTCGAGAATTAGATCTGCCCCCTACAGTTGAGGCGAAGGACCACACCATCACAGGTTTATCCAAAGCCTTGCTAAAAAGCACAAACTAACCAATCCGAAATGATATTTTTTGTATCATATCACGGCTCATAGCCAATTGCATTCGCTTAAGGATTTCATGGCGGCGATACCGGACAATTTCATCCAGCCACACACTTGAATCGACGGAAACAAAAAGAGTCCCCTTGCGAATCCCAGATGGCTGAGCATGTTCAGTTACAGCAGGATCAATCGTTTGATTCCAAACTTTTATCACCTCAGTCTCAGCTCTACGCCGGTCAAGCTTCAGTGTCCCAAGAACATTCTTAATAACTGAACCAGCGCTAACCGCCTGATCTATGTAAGCCTTCTCAATAGGACGTAAATCCATACCACGCCAATCCCGCAACACCTGGTCTTTTGGGCCTAGGCGTTTCGGCCTCTTCCTATTCCGACGTTGAAACGGAGGTGTTGGCAAAACGCAAGACCCCGATCAAACGGCTCATTTACCTTAGAGTCAATCGGGAAACGCCTATACCGATTCAGCTTGCGGAAGAATCCGACTCACGGAAGAATCGCCCTGTTATGACATTCCGAATCATTCTCTCGGCAATTGTCTTCGGTGGCCTACTTACATCGGCAATCGCCGCAGACAAACTCGAAAAACGCAAATCTCCTAAGGGGGCTAAAACTTACATTGCTTGGCCAAAGGACGGTAAAACCGTAGGAAAAAAATTCACAGTCCGCTTCGGCCTTAAGGGAATGGGCGTAGCCCCTGCCGGAATAGACAAGGAAAACACTGGGCATCATCATCTACTAATCGATGTCGACAAGATGCCTAATCTCAATATTCCACTTGCTGCTAGTGATAATATTCGTCACTTCGGCGGCGGACAAACCGAAGTCACTTTAGAACTGCCTCCCGGCAAACATACACTACAGCTAGTATTGGGCGATTGGATTCACTTACCGCATAATCCTGCTGTCATTTCTGAAAAAATTACAATTACGGTAAAAAAATAACTCTCAATACATAGATTCTTAAACAACCCTAGCATTCGGCTGGGGTTTTTTTATAAGCTTAATCAATCGCTTGACTTGACCTCAAAGACTTGTAACCGCACAACCCCTCCATGATCTTCCGTTTTCTCACAGCTATTATATTTTCGTTGGCACTCCGGCAAATGGCTGAAGCCGAATACACCCTACGTATTGATGCTGGGCAATTGAAACGTATAAACACCCCAGCAAGGTTTTTATTACCTGATTCAAAGCATGAACACTGGAAACTTGTTGGGTCTAATAAACAAACGTTAGCGTTGCAAGTAGACGAGCGCGGAGAGGGAACCTTTATAATCCCAAAATTAGATGCCTTCCAAACAGCTATTTACAAACTAATCCCGGCTACCCAGCCAACACATCCAGCGATCGCAAAAGCAACAGAGGAAAATGGAAAACTGAACCTATCCGTCGAAGGAAGAACTGTACTTCATTATCAAGCAGAGAAAAGTGAATTGCCTCGTGATGATCTCGAACCAATATATCGCAGGGGAGGATACCTTCATCCCGTCTTAACTCCGAAGGGGACGATAATTACTGATGACTATCCGTATGATCATAAACATCATCATGGCATTTGGTTTCCTTGGACTAACACCATATTCGAGGGACGAAAACCAGACTTTTGGAATATGGGCAAGGGCACTGGCACAGTTGAATTTGCCGGCCTACAAGGTAAATGGAATGGGCCCGTGCATGCCGGCTTTAAAAGTTCACATCGTTTTGTGGATTTAATTGCCAAGCCAAAAAAAATTGCTCTGAATGAAACGTGGCGTCTAAAGATTTTTGCAATAAAGGCCATTAATCAAAATGCAGATGATTCACCTCTATACCATCTATTTGAGTTGGAATCGGTCCAACGCTGTGCTGGCCCAAATAAAGTTAAATTCCCACAATATCGATACGGAGGGCTAGGTTTTCGTGGACATGGTGAATGGAACGGCAAGGAAAACTCTTTTTTTCTGACTTCAAATGGCGAAAAAGATAGGATTAAAGGTCACGCCACCCGAGCACGTTGGTGTCACATTAGCGGCAAAACAGGTGGCAAATTAGGAGGGGTGGGGATTCTCTGCCATCCATCTAATTTTAGATTTCCTCAAGCAATGCGAATCCACCCAGAAGAACCATTTTTTAACTTTGCCCCGTCTCAAACTGGTGACTGGGAAATCAAACCTGGCAGAGACTATGTTTCACGATATCGGTTTGTCGTAACAGATGGAAAACCTGATCCCGTGCTGCTTGAACGCCTGTGGAATGATTATGCCTACCCTCCACGAGTTGAAATATATAACTAAAATAATTCGATCGACTAAAAGGAAGTGTTACTTAAAACACTGAATGAAGCTTGGGCTAAATAACCTCTGGAAGAGGCTGAGCGTTGTTAGCCACCAAAAAACGAGGTCGTCCATTCAAGTCATTAACTGTTGCAGTATTAACATCGATGCCAAGAGAGTGGTATAGAGTAGCATGCATCTCAGGGAAAGTTACTGGCCGCTCAGTAGCTTCACCTCCTAGACGGTCAGTAGCACCTATAACTTGACCATGCTTAAACCCTCCACAAGCAAGTAATGCGGTTGAAACACGCGGCCAGTGATCTCGTCCCGCATCCTTATTGATAGTCGGAGTGCGACCAAATTCACCCCAACATACCACAGCAACATCCTTGTCCAATCCGCGGTTGTGTAAATCCTCCACCAAAGCAGTAACCCCCTGATCAAGCATCGGAAAATCTTCCCGGGCACGTCGAAAGTTACCCCCGTGCCAATCCCAACGACTGAAAGAAAGCGATACACAACGAACACCTGCCTCGACCAAGCGGCGAGCGAGTAAAAAATGATCAAGCAATTTTGGAGCCCCGTCAGCCACATGCTTAGCCGAACCTCGGCCGTAGCGATCCCGCAGCTTTACGTCCTCTTTCTCAATATCAAGTGCATCAGAAAGCTTGCCGGATGTGAGGATCCCATAGGCCTGCTGGTTGTATGCATCCATACCTTCCATTAGTCCGGAATTATCTAGATTACGCCTAAACTGATCAAAACTCCTTAGCAGCGCCTTTCTATCCTGGAGTCGCTGCAAAGTAATGCCATTAAGCGTCATGTCCTCTTTTCCCTCAGCTGCCGGCCGAAATGCAGCATGAGCTGGCCCCAAAAAACCTGCCTTCCCAGGATCACTCCATCGAATCTCACCAGTCTTAGGACACAACCCTATAAAAGGCGGGGTGTCTGGATTTGTAGGGCCTTCAATTTTCGACAAGATAGATCCAATACTAGGCCAACCACCTGGTGGTTCATTTTTCTTGGTTCGGCCAGTCATACACTGGTCCGCATCATGTGCACCAGTAGCCCCAACAATGGAACGAATCACAGTAAACTTATCCATCATCTTGGCCATGCGAGGGAATAGCTCACAAATCTGCGTGCCAGGCACATTGGTGGAAATCGGCTTAAACTCACCCCTCACTTCGCGTGGGGCATCCATCTTCAAATCCCACATGTCTTGATGAGGAGGGCCACCAGGAAGAAAAAGGTTTATGACCGCCTTATGCGAAGACCCAATGGAAGCATTGGCCTCTAACTCCAATAAGTTGGCCATCGTCAGCCCACCAATGCCCATAGCACCGATACTTATGAAGTCACGTCTAGCAATACCGTCACAAAAATCAGGTTTGCCTGCCTTGCCGCCTGCTCGAATTCTCAACATTTAATTATCTACCTCCTTTAAAGAAAGCAAACTATGGAAAAATCAGTTTAATCAGACCTTGTCAATCGTCGGAACCTCAAACCCAGGTCGATTGAAATCCTTAAGCAAAGCATTAGCTTCATCAGCATGATCACCAGTATGGATTTCATTTTCTGGATCAAAGGTAAGCCAAGGACCAACAGTATAACTGGAGCCATCCTTAACTTTCACACCATCACTCATAACATCATGCAATCTGCCAAAATGCTCAAATGCATCCTTATTATCACCAAATTGCCCAGCTTTTTTATTGAACGGCACATGCTTGCCCAAGCGATAAGAGTTGTTAATCAAATGCCCTACAACACAGCCATAATGGGCGTCATGTACATTACCATTCGCCATCGACGGATCGTTGGCACGAATCGCGTGAATAAAACTACCCCAATTTCCTCCTGGAGTTATCTTTCCATCTGGAATGTCTAATTTTTCACCCTTTTCGCTACCTTTTGCAAAATACTCATTACGAATAATTTTACCACCATCCTCAAAGTAATACTCATTTTCAACCTGACGCTGATATCCTTTGTAGTTCACATTGCGAACATTAAAAAATAAGTTTTGTCCGTTAGGGTACTCAGCAATACCGAACATACTGTTTGGAGTTTCACCTTGATCATCCCACTGAAACCTACCGCCAATTGCCATCACACGAGTTGGATTTGTTAGCTTTGGATCCATTGCCCAACGCGCAACATCAAGTTGGTGGGTTCCTTGATTGTTAAGGTCGCCATTTCCAGTTTCCCAGAACCAATGCCAGTTGTAGTGGACGTAGTTTGCATGGAACGTGT
>Ga0066841_10000095_pt1 | contig 10986 bp, 7 predicted proteins | sample ETNtaG_21_FD_66732 | JGI IMG/M metagenome (GOLD analysis project Ga0066841, IMG submission 66732) | Marine microbial and viral communities from oxygen minimum zone, Eastern Pacific Ocean - ETNP201302PF91A | ecosystem: Environmental > Aquatic > Marine > Oceanic | place: Pacific Ocean: Eastern...
CAATCGGTTCCGTTGGTATATCCCGAAGCACCGTTAGTAGGAACAGGCTTAGAAGGTCAAACAGCTCGAGATTCGGGTATGACATTAATGAGTTCTAATTACGGAAAAGTTACTAAAATTAGTGATGGATTTATTGGAATTCAAGATAAAGAAGGGACTACGTTTACCTACAATTTAAAAAAATACCAACGCTCAAATCAAGACACTTGTATTAATCAAAAACCAATTGTTTCAATCAACGAAAAGATTGTTATCGGACAAATTATAGCTGATGGTGCTTCAACTGAAGGTGGTGAACTTTCAGTTGGCCAAAATATTATTATCGCTTATATGCCTTGGGAAGGCTATAACTACGAGGACGCTTTTGTTATCAGCGAACGCCTACTTTATGAAGATTTATATACGTCACTTCATATTGAAAAATTTGAGATCGAGGTTCGACAAACCAAATTGGGGTTAGAAGAAATAACGCGTGATTTACCGAATGTAAGTGAAAGTTCTATAAGAAATTTGGATGAGAATGGAATCGTACAAATTGGTTCATGGGTTAAACCCGATGATATACTTGTCGGAAAATTAACGCCAAAAGGCGAATCAGATTATCCTCCCGAAGGAAAGCTTTTACGAGCTATTTTTGGTGAAAAATCCCGTGATGTTCGAAACACATCATTAAAACTTGCTCACGGCACGTGCGGACGGGTTTTAGATGTTAAAATTTTCTCTCGAGCAAATCGAGATGATTTACCTCCTGGTACAAACGAAATTATTAAAGTATACATTGCTCAAACCCGAAAAATTCAAATCGGTGATAAAATGGCTGGACGTCACGGTAATAAAGGGATTATATCAAAGATTCTACCGCGCCAAGATATGCCTTATTTACAAGATGGAACACCTGTAGATATGCTACTTAACCCATTAGGGGTACCATCTCGAATGAACGTAGGCCAGCTTTTTGAATGTCTTTTAGGTTTAGCAGCAGACACATTAGATGTAAGGTTTAAAGTCGTACCATTTGATGAACGATATGGTACGGAGGCCTCTCGTGCCCTTATCAATAAAAAATTGAAGCAGGCTTCTTTAAAAAATAAAGAGTGGCTTTTTTCAGATAAGCATCCTGGAAAATTAATACTCCGTGACGGACGAACGGGACAAAATTTTGATAACCCGATAACAGTTGGGCGAGCTTATATGCTTAAACTAGTTCATTTAGTGGATGATAAAATTCATGCACGTTCAACTGGTCCATATTCACTCGTTACACAACAACCACTGGGTGGTAGAGCGCAGCAAGGTGGACAACGGTTAGGAGAGATGGAAGTTTGGGCTTTGGAAGCTTTTGGAGCCGCTTACACTTTACAAGAACTCTTAACGATAAAATCAGACGATATGCAAGGTAGAAATGAAACATTAAATGCCATTGTAAAAGGATTGCCGATTCCACAACCGGGTATTCCAGAATCGTTTAAAGTTCTGTTGCGTGAACTGCAAGCGTTGTGTTTAGATATCGCAACTTACCAAATTGTTTCAACTAATAATGATGACGCAAAAGAGCACGAAATTAATTTAATGGAAGAAAATTAATAAACACCGTAAATAAAATTTAAGAAAAAAGCATGTTTATGTTGTTTTAAAATTAAGGTTTTTATGCTAAAGAAAGAAAGATCCTTTGATTATGTGAAAATAAATTTAGCTTCACCAGCGCGTATCCGTCAGTGGGGTGAGCGTATTTTACCCAATGGACAAAGCGTTGGGGAAGTTACAAAACCTGAAACCATAAATTACAGAACCTTAAAACCCGAAATGGGTGGCCTTTTCTGTGAGCGTATTTTTGGACCGGTAAATGATTGGGAATGTCATTGTGGAAAATACAAACGTGTACGACATAAAGGTATTGTTTGTGAACGATGCGGTGTTGAAGTAATTGAAGCAAATGTGCGTCGACACCGTATGGGTTTTATAGAATTAGCTTCACCCGTAACACATGTTTGGTACGTTAAAACACGACCAAGTAAAATAGCGATGGTTTTAAATCTCTCGCTTAAAGAGTTAGAACAAATTGTTTATTTTAATTCTTATGTCGTAACACACCCCGGTAGTAATGATAAATTACAATATAAACAATTACTCGACGAAACAGATTGGCAAGCTTTAGATTATGAATCAAATAGCTTGGATGATGTCAAAATTTCAATTGGAGCCGAAGCGATCAAAACATTACTTGAAAATATTGACCTTCAATCCGAATCGAAAAACTTACGAGGATCTATTTTGGCAGCCAAAGGTTCGGAGCGTGAAAAATTAATAAAACAATTACGTATTATCGACCACTTTATTGCCGCAGCCTGTGAACCTGTCTGGATGGTTTTAGAATTACTTCCAGTTTTACCACCCGATCTAAGACCAATGGTACAGCTAGATGGTGGTCGGTTTGCAACTTCGGATTTAAATGATCTTTATCGAAGAGTTATAAACCGAAATAATCGTTTAGCTCGTTTGCAAGAAATAATGGCTCCAGAACTTATCATTAGAAATGAAAAACGTATGCTCCAAGAAGCGGTTGATGCGTTAATAGATAATGGAAAGAGGGGTCGCGCTGTTGTAGGTTTAAATAATCGCCCTTTAAAATCCTTATCAGATATTATTGAAGGAAAACAAGGACGTTTTCGACAAAATTTATTGGGTAAACGTGTTGATTATTCTGGACGTTCAGTAATTATTGTAGGGCCGGAATTAAAATTAAACCAATGTGGTTTACCACGAGAAATGGCCATTGAACTTTTCCAACCTTTTGTTATTCACCGACTAATTTACGAAGGTCTTGTTAATAATATCAAAGCGGCTAAGAATATCATTCGAAATAATGAAAATTTGGCATGGGAAATCTTAGAGCAAGTAATGGCCGGCCATCCAATTTTATTAAATCGAGCACCAACATTACATAGACTTGGAATTCAATCGTTTGAACCAATACTAGTTGAAGGTCGAGCAATAAAACTTCACCCTTTAGTTTGTCCTGCTTTTAATGCGGATTTCGATGGCGACCAAATGGCTGTACATATACCTTTATGTCTTGAAGCCCAAACAGAAGCACGAATGCTAATGCTTGCACCAAATAATTTTCTGTCACCGGCGACAGGCGAACCAATTATTACACCAAGTCAAGATATGGTTCTTGGGTGTTATTATTTAACGTCAAATAATCCCACACAACAAATACCAACAGATCATTATTTTTATAGTTTTGAAGATGTCTTAAGTGCTTTTAGTCAATCCGTGGTAAATTTACATTCCTTCGTTTGGGTCCGTCATAATAAAAGCTTGTGTGATGAACATAACCTAAAAGAGAACACCGATTTTACAGAGCATAGATTACCAAATCAAATGGTTTATATATCCGATGAGATACAAATAAAACAAGACTTCGAAGGCCAGACAATATCACGATACATAAAAACCACGCCAGGACGCATTCTTTTAAATCAAGCCTTCCAATAAATATTTGTCTAATTTTTTTTAATAAATGAAAAAAAATAACAACCCGCAGCTTGAATATACCAATGAAGTTATTAATAAGAAAAAACTTCAAAATTTAATGTACTTAACTTTTCATAATTATGGTGTTATAAAATCGGCACTAATTGCAGATAAAGTTAAAAATTTAACCTTTCATTACGCTACAAAATCCGGTATTTCATTAAGTATCGAAGATCTTAGGGTTCCTTTTAAAAAACGGGAACTCATTGGTATTACTAATAACGAAGTCCAACTTACCGAACAAAATTATCGAAGTGGTAATATTACAGTCGTTGAACGCTTTCAAAAAGTTATTGATATCTGGAATAATGCAAACAATTCGTTAAAAGATGAAGTTTTAACCTATTTTAGGGAAAGTGATCCCTTAAACCCACTTTACATAATGGCATTCTCGGGTGCCCGAGGAAATATTTCACAAGTTCGACAACTTGTTGGGATGCGGGGTTTAATGGCCGATCCTCAAGGACAAATTATTGATTTACCAATTAAGAGTAATTTTCGCGAAGGTCTAAAGGTAACAGAATATATTATTTCCTCATATGGTGCTAGAAAGGGCTTAGTTGACACCGCATTACGAACAGCCGATTCGGGTTATTTAACACGACGATTGGTTGATGTGGCGCAAGACATTATTGTGCGAGAAGAAGATTGTTTAACAAATAACGGATTATCCTTATTTGAGCTTTTTAAGCAATACCCTACTACATTAACCCTAAAGGATAGAGTCGTAGGACGTTTAATCGCAAAACCTCTAAAATTACCAAATGGTAAAATTCTAGACAAAAATACTGAAATAACCAATCAATTAGTTGACTTAATTGAGAATTTTAAAATATCGTTCGAGGATATAGAGGTTCGTTCCCCGTTAACGTGTAATTCGTTGCGATCAGTTTGTCGAAAATGCTACGGTTGGCATCTCTCGTATTCACGAATCGTGGATTTAGGTGAAGCCGTTGGTATTCTAGCGGCACAATCCATCGGAGAACCTGGAACCCAATTAACTATGCGAACATTCCATACAGGGGGGGTGTTTTCTGGCGATTTAACGAAACAAATACGCGCTCCATTTGCGGGTACAATAACTTACCAAATAGATTCGGTTACAAATATTGTAAGAACAATTCATGGTGAAAAAGGATTTCAACTTCGGAAAAAACTGAAATTGCTGTTGGAAAATACAACACATACATTTTGTTCGTTAGATATACCGGCTGACGCGATGTTGTTGGTTAATAACAATCAAAAAGTTTACCCAAATCAGATTATTGCGGAAATAAAAAAAGATGCAAATTTAATTTTAGAAGAAGATCGTAGAGATATTTATACTGAAGTATCGGGAGAAGTTTTTTTACAAAATATTAAACGGGCCGAAAATGTGGATGGAGAAGGTGCCACAAAACAGATTAGTAAAACTTCGGGTTTAATTTGGATACTTTCGGGCACTCGTTATTATTTACCGGAGATGGTAAATGTCGTTGTTAAAGTTGGTCAAAAACTACTACCAAACCAAACTTTAGTATGTAAAAAAATCTTTAATAATTACCCAGGTTTAGTGAATTTAGACGAATTTGACAAAACGGGTGAAATAAAAATTATGAATTCGTCCATGCTAATTAAAAATGTCAGTGTGGACGAAAAAGCAGAAACATTAAGTCTAAAAACAAAAAATTACAAAAAGGACTTTCATTTGCTTGTTCAACGAAATGCTCTTTTAAAACATGGGCAAACATTTGCTGTTTTGAAAGATAATTCTTATAAAACAAAGACCGGTGGTACAATTTTTTACGCACTTGATAACAATTTAGGCAAAAAAAGAAGAACTACCAAAAAAGTTTTCACGGGTTCGTTATATTGGCTGCCCGAAGAAACGCATCATTTAGCTAGTTCAGAGCTTCAAACAATTAAAGTTCCAAACGAAACATTTGTGGAAAAAGGTACTGTAATTAGTTCAAATATAACTGCTAAAACGTCTGGATTATTTCAAATAGATGACATAAATCGGAAAATAACTATAAAATCTGGCGAACTTTTTAATTTAAAAAACGTACCAAAAACCAAAATAGAGAAAACTCGCCGTTTTAGAAAACCGGGCGAATTTTTATTTTCAAAAATTTTAATTCAAAAGTTATCGTTTTTAGAGTTTTTGACGATTAATGGTCTAGATTATGTTTTAATTCGACCAATTCAAATTTATAAAGTTCCTCAGGAAAAAGGATTCTTTACTGACCAACGTTATTTTTCAACTAGTGGAACAAAAAACATTACGTTTAAAACGATAAAACGCATTTTTTATAAAGACGGTGAATGTGTTAAAACGGCCGATGGGGTCCATTTATTACAAACTTTTTTAGCATTATCAATCGACAGTTCATACCAAACGCTCCAACCTCGATTAGAGTATCTGCCACATGGTGAAGAAACGGATGCCTACAAACTAAAAATTGCGTTGTATGAAATTATAAAAACAGCCGAAACGGGTCAAAGTATCACGAAAGAGACAAAAAGTATAATCCATCTCTTAGCAAAAAATAACGAGTATATTTTACCTAAATCCACTCTCGGTTTTCTTAAAACGTTAACAAGATTTGGAGGTACTCTAAGTGTTGTTAATAAAACAAATGGCACAGAACTCCTACTTCTAAAAAACGAGAACCTTAAATATTGTGCTTATAACCCGGTAAATGAAGACCCTTTAGTAAATAGAGGTGACTTAGTACGCGTTGGTACATTCTTAACAAAAACCGTACGTTCGAACTATGCCGGGCAAATTTATAATATTTGCGACGGGCAAATCATTATTCGATTAGGGAGACCGTATTTAATATCCGAAGGAACTATACTACGGGTGGAATCAGGCTCATTAGTTGAAAGATCTGACCTATTAGCAACACTGGTTTATGACAAATTAAAAACCGTTGATATTGTACAAGGTTTACCAAAAGTCGAAGAAATATTGGAGGCGCGTAAAATAAAAAATGGGTGTATTTTAGCACCACATGAAGGAAAAGCTTTTGTCCGTGATGGTAAAATTGAAATATTAAAACCTTTAGGAGGAATAGTAAGTAGCGACTTACCAACCAACCCAAAGGTTAATTTTAAAAGTGGTGAAAGCGTTGAATTTTTGCAACAATTAACGGACGGTCCAATAAACCCTCATGATAAGCTTAAAACACTTTTTAGTTATTACGAAGCGAAATTACCCACAACTGAAGCGTGTAAAGAAAGTTTTAAACAACTACAACTTTTTTTAGTTAATGAAGTACAACGGACATATTTATCACAAGGGGTTCAAATTGCTGATAAGCACATTGAAATTATTGTGAAACAAATGACGTCAAAAGTACAAGTAATTGTGGGTGGGGATACAACCTTACTTCCAGGAGAGGTACTCGAAATCAATAATGCAGAAATGATTACAAATGCGGCAATTGCGGCAAACGAGGAGCCGCCGTTGTACCAACCAATACTTCTTGGGTTAACTAAAGCCTCATTAACTAGTGAAAGTTTTATTTCCGCGGCGAGCTTTCAAGAAACAACACGTGTTCTTACTGAGGCGGCAATTGAGGGTAAAAAAGACTGGTTAAATGGATTAAAAGAAAATGTTATTATTGGTCGCCTTATCCCAGCGGGTACCGGCTTTAATTATTGTGGTAGTGGCCAAAAAGGTAGCCAAAAAACACCAGACCATTTTTTTAGTAATCCTATTCAAAAGGAACAAATAATTTCGACAGTGCTTCGCGCACGTCTTCAAAAATAAAAATCTAATTGTCACCATATAAACTTTGGTTTATTAAACCCCATTTTTCGTTTTCCACAGAAAAATTACTGTTAAACGTTTAATGGTTTGAATCGATGGAATTATTGGGTATGCAACAGTAAAAAAATGTAGTATTTTAATTAAGATAAACAATTTAGGAGGGACAACTTTTATGGCTCGATATACTGGAGCGAAATTACGCGTAACCCGCCGTTTAGGCGATTTGCCAGGTTTTACAAGTAAAAAAAGTAAATCGACCCAGCGACCAGGGCAACATGGTGCTACGCAAACAAAACTAACTCAGTACGCAATTCGTCTTGAAGAGAAACAAAAACTACGCTTTAACTATGGTTTAAGCGAGAAACAATTAATGAACTATATTAAGCAATCTAAAAAAATAAAAGGTGCGACAGGTAACGTACTTTTACAATTATTAGAGATGCGTTTAGACAATATAGTTTTTCGATTAGGCTTAGCGCCAACAATTGCAGCAGCAAGACAATTAGTAAATCATAAACACATCTTAGTAAATAATTCTTGCACTTCAATCCCAAGTTACCAATGTCAACCAGGGGATACGTTAAGTATAAAAGATAATAAAGCATCAAAACAGCTTGTAGTAAAAAATCTTGAATTACCGGCTTTGTCTAATATTCCTCAACATTTGGAATTTAACAAAAAAGATTTAACGGCAAAAGTTCTAGGAATAATTGATAGAGAATGGGTGGCCTTAAAACTGAATGAATTATTCGTTATTGAGTATTACTCACGTAAGGTGTAAAAGGCGCAAATTGAATTTAAAATACCATTAACGACGTTACTTAGTAAAAACAAAAATTTATGACATTAGTTACCTTAGGGGAATTATTAGATGCAGGTGTACATTTTGGGCACCAATCCAGTCGTTGGAATCCAAAGATGTTCCCATATATATATACGGAACAAAACGGGATCCATGTAATTGATTTGGTCCAAACGGCACGCCTGTTGACACACGCGTATAATTACGTCCAAAAAGCAGCAAGCGAAGGGAAAACATTTTTATTTATTGGAACCAAAAGACAAGCCGCGAACATTATTGCCGAAGAAGCAAATAAATGTAACGCTTATTATGTAAATCATAGATGGCTAGGAGGAATTTTAACGAATTGGTCTACTGTTCAAGGTAGAGTCGCATATTTAAAGACTTTAAATAAAAAAGAGGAAAATGGTGAATTTGCGAAATTGCCAAAAAAGGAGGCCGCATTACTAAGACGTGTCCATGAAAAATTACGTCAAAATCTCGGCGGTCTGACGGAAATGACGCAAATACCAGATATTGCTATTGTTGTTGACCCAAAGCGGGAAGCTACAGCGGTTGCAGAGTGTCGGAAGCTAGGTATTACAATCATCTCAATACTAGACACAAATTGTGACCCGAATGTTGTTGACATACCAATACCTGCAAATGATGATGCAGTTAGATCGATAAAATTAATTTTATCAACATTATCGAGCGCTGTGATTAGTGGCAAATAACTCTCGTCATATGGTCTGGGGCCGTACTGTTGGTAATCTAATAACGACCCGTCAAGCAGCCAAACGTTTATATAAACTTTATCGAGAAGACAATTAAACAAAGCGTATGTAGTCTCGAAAGTAACTATTTAGTTCTCACGAATAGTTACTTTCGAGACTATTTTTTTTAGCTTTTTGAACGTGGCACCAAACTTTCAATATTTGGTTGGACGAAACTTAGATTATTTTTTTTACTCGATAAAAAATTAATGAAAATTATTTGTTCGCTGTAACTGTAAGTAGGTAAAAGTATAAACAAGGAACAATAAAATTTGCACTATTCACGTCTATAAATCTGTTTATGTTTTTTTCGTTAGCTGCTGTTGAAGTAGGTACACATTTATATTGGGACATTGCTGGTTTAACTGTACACGGGCAAGTATTATTAGTTACATGGCTTGTAATAGCCATAATTCTAACAATAGCTGTTCTAGGTACACTAAAACTAGAACAAGTTCCTAAAGGACTGCAAAATTTCGTTGAAGCCGTATTTGAGTATGTCTCTGGCATTGCTAAAGACCAAATCGGGGAACACGAATATCGTCCTTGGGTTCCTTTTGTCGGAACTCTTTTTTTATTCATCTTTGTTGCAAACTGGTTAGGGGCTTTAGTTCCTTGGAAACTTATCACCTTACCAGAAGGCGAATTAGCTGCGCCAACAAATGATATAAATACTACGGTAGCTTTATCTTTATTAACATCGCTAAGTTATTTTTACGGTGGATTCAAAGCAAAAGGTTTAGGGTTTTTTGCGCGTTATATTTCGCCAACACCAATCTTTCTTCCAATTAATATTTTGGAAGATTTTACAAAACCTCTTTCACTTAGTTTCCGTTTGTTTGGTAACATTCTAGCTGATGAAATCGTAGTATCGGTATTATGTTTACTAGTACCTATACTAGTACCTTTACCAGTAATGGTGTTAGGTATATTCGCCAGTTCGGTACAAGCATTAGTATTCTCTACATTGTCAGCCGCTTATATTGCGGAATCTGTAGAATAAAGCAAATTTTCCTATTCTTTTCATAGAAAAGAAACACCGGAAAAAGAAATTTGTTAATTTCATAAACGTAAAAAGTTAAAAATTTAAAAACAAAATTTTCTTATGAACCCTATTATTTCAGCCGCTTCAGTTATCGCTGCAGGTTTAGCAATTGGTCTAGCAGCAATTGGTCCAGGGATTGGTCAAGGTAGTGCTGCTGCACAAGCCGTTGAAGGTCTAGCTCGTCAACCAGAAGCAGAAGGTAAAATTCGTGGTACTCTTCTTCTATCTTTAGCTTTCATGGAATCACTAACTATTTACGGTCTTGTAGTTGCACTTTGTTTATTATTTGCTAACCCTTTTGCAGGGTAATTTATAAAGCGCTTAGTTTAATACTAAGCGCAAAATTAAAATATACAGAAGCAAAATACAAACATATTATCCTATAGCAAATCTAAATGAATACTTTTTCAATGCCGATGGCTTCGCTGTTAGTATTAAATGAGGGAGCCGGAGGGCTTTTCGACTTTAATGCAACACTACCCTTAATGGCTTTACAATTCATCTTGCTAACGGTCATTCTTACTTTTGTATTCTATAAGCCGGTATCTAAACACTTAGAAGAGCGGGAGACATACATTAATGGAAATCTTTCGCAAGCTTCAGAAAAATTAGTTAAGGCTGATGAATTATATAAGCAATATGATGAACAATTAAAAACAGCTAGAATAAACGCACAATCTGTAATCGCTGAATCTGAAAAAGAAGCAAAAGATCTTGTTGCTCTTGAAATCAGCCAAGCACGTACAGATGCTGCCGAATTACTGGCCCAAACTAATAAAGAACTTGAAGCTCAAAAGTCACTTGCGCTCCAAAAATTAGAAGCACAAGTTGATGAATTAAGTCAGCTTATCAAAGATAAATTATTAGGAAAAGAAATTGTTCTTTAGCTTGGTTTTTTAACACCCATAAAAAATGGATTTAGAATTTATTTTCGAAACCAACGTCATAAACATCACACTTTTACTTGGTGGTTTAATTTACCTACTTAGTGGTGCTTTAAAAGAAAGTCTAGCCGAACGCCAGCAAAAAATCTTAGGAGCAATTCAAGAATCTGAGGAAAGGCTGGACGAAGCAGTTAAACGATTAAATG
>Ga0066841_10000102_pt1 | contig 10838 bp, 3 predicted proteins | sample ETNtaG_21_FD_66732 | JGI IMG/M metagenome (GOLD analysis project Ga0066841, IMG submission 66732) | Marine microbial and viral communities from oxygen minimum zone, Eastern Pacific Ocean - ETNP201302PF91A | ecosystem: Environmental > Aquatic > Marine > Oceanic | place: Pacific Ocean: Eastern...
TCAGTATAATGCCAAATGTAGCACGAGTTAACGATAAGGTTGAAAACCTTCATGGGTGTGATCCCATGTCATTTCTTCAAGGTACTGTACAGTCCTCTAAGATAGAGGTGAATAATCAGAAGGTGTCATATGATGGAGATGGATTTACACCTCATACTCAAGGTGTTCCTCCTGTATGTGTTCCTTGTCCACCTGCACCATTTACGGCAACCTATTCTAGTAAGGTAGAGTGGGAAGGACAGAAGTGTCTTGCTGTAGGTGATGTGGCCAGTAATCACAGGATTTCAGCAGGGTCATCTAATGTAGTAGTTGGGTCTTGACAAGATCCTCCGAATGTTTTACAATATAATATAGATTGAATTTACTATGGCAAAAGCAACCGCAGGAACTTGGGGTAGTAGCGACTACATCCAAGCAACACCGAAGAAATCACGTCAAGGGCGAGGTAAGCACACGAAGTTGAGTGCATCCTCGCGTAATGCAGCGAAGAAGAGATATCGGGGGCAGGGAAGATGAGTTACGATCAAGTAGACAATGAGACTATCTGGAAGGAAGTTGAGAAGTTACTTGCTATCCTTGAAGCTCGTGAGGGCCTCCAATACAAGATAATGGTTCCACGTTATTCCGCTTTCCAGAAGTGTGAGGAGATCTATCAAGATTATCAAGCGAAGAAGAAAGATTTCTGCCCGAAATGTTACGCACCATTATAATAATATCCCGCGCCGAGCACCGAAACGCCGAGCAGACATATCATGTACCAAGCATTACCCAGTAGATTACATATAAAGGATAGTCCTATTGCAGGACAAGGTATATTTGCGCGGGAAGATATACCTATTGGTATGGTATTAGGTATGTCTCACCTTATTGTGGACGAAGTGATCTATAGAACACCTCTGGGTGGATTCATAAACCACTCAGAAGAACCTAACTGTGTGAAATGGTTAGAAGATGATAAGTACTTCGTAAAAACGATTAAGCCCATCCACAAGGGCGAAGAATTATTTCTCAAGTATACGTTCTATTCGGTTGTAGTCGATAAATAGAAATAGCTTTGCTGTGTCTACATGCCGACCTTTCAGACGTTTAAAGATTTAAGCGTTACATTTAAGAAGCATCCTGTTACCGATGATCTTGTCTCGGTGAAGGATAAGGCTGCGATTGTACAATCAATCCAGAATTTACTTCTTACTAACAAAGGTGAGCGTCTATTCCAACCTCAGTTAGGATCAAATCTCCAGAAGTCATTATTTGAACCATTAGATTATGGTACTGCTGGTATGATTAGAGGCCAAGTAAAAGAGGTTATTAAAACATGGGAACCAAGAGTTGTTGTAGAAGAAGTTCGTTGTGAACCTGATTTCAATACTAATGGATATGAGGTAGAACTTTCTTATCGAATTATCGGAAGGCAAGACAGACAAGTACAAGCTAGTTTCTTTTTAGAGCGTACTAGATAAATGCCTTACACTCAAGTTGCTAATTTAGATTTTGAACAGATAAAATCTACGCTAAAGGATTATCTGAAAGCGCAATCGGATTTTACTGACTATGATTTTGAAGGTTCGGCAATATCGAACCTAATAGATGTACTTGCTTATAATACTTACTACACAGCGTTCAACACGAACATGGTAGTCAATGAACTATTCATTGATTCCGCGTCAATGAGGGACAATGTAATATCAATTGCAAAGCAGTTAGGATACACACCTAAGTCTAAAACATCTCCAACTGCATATATTGACTTCACTGTTGATTATACCAATCCTACTTCTGATACTGAATTAAATCTAAGAGCAGGAACAGGATTCATTTCAACTTTTGATAACACGATTTATCAGTATGTTGTTGAAAAAACTGCAAAAGCATCCGTTGTAAACAACAAGGCCGTATTCACAAACGTTCCATTAAGAGAAGGAACAAGAATAACCCAGACATTTACTGTTGATTCATCACAAAAAACACAAAAATTTATTTTAGATAACCCAGATATTGATATAAACACTATATTGGTATCTGTTTATCCTACTGGTGGGTCATTTAATGAGCCATATTTGAAAGCAGACAATATATTAGGTGTAGATAGCACATCAAAAGTCTTCTTTTTAGAAGAAATTGCTGATGATAGGTACGAATTGATATTTGGAGATGGAGTTTTAGGTAAAAAACTTGATCACAATGCACAAATTGCAGTAACTTACATCACCACATCTGGTTCTGTATCAAATGGAGTCAAAACATTTGTATTTTCTGGTGTTTTAGTTAACGAATCTGCTATTACTCCAAGTTCATATGCTGTAACAATTGATTCATCTATACCTGCTGCTGGTGGAGAAGAGGCAGAGACCACAGATAGGATCAAATTTAACGCACCTAAGACCTTTGGTACTCAGGATCGTGCCGTAACTGCTGAAGATTATGGTGCAATTGTAAGAAATATCTATCCTGCTACTAGCGATATCATAATTTTTGGTGGAGAAGATCAAGATCCACCTGATTATGGTAAAGTTTTTGTTGTTTTGAAGCCAAAAGATGCTTCATATTTGACATCTTTGACAAAGAATCAGATTGTAACAGAACTTAAAAAGTATGTTGTTGCTTCTGTTGAACCAGTTATCGTTGATCCTGCTGTTTTACACGTAGAATTGACTAGTCATATCTATTATAATGGATCAATTACTGATTCTCCTCCTTCTGAAATACAGAATTTGGCCACTGAAGCAGTTCAATCTTATACTGAGACAAGTGGGACTGAGAAATTCAAAGGTAAATTCAGATATAGTAAGTTTACTGCTGTAATTGATGATGCAGATCGTAGTATTAGTTCCAATTTAACCTCTGTTACTATGAGGAGAGATTTCTATCCTCAGTTAAATTCTACTTTCTTTTATGAAGTGTGTTATCAAAATGCATTTGATAAGGATTGTGATGAACCTGTCCTGTCCTCAACAGGATTTAGAGTGACAGAGTATCCTACTTTTGATGTATACTTAGAGGATAGAGATAGCAAAATTGTCCTATATAGAATAGATTCTGTAACTGGCGAAAAAGTTGTCCTGGACAAGGAAGTTGGCGACATAGATTATGTGAAAGGTGAATTGAAAATGTATGACTTAACTATCATTAAAGGTAGTTTCTTTGATAATCGTATCTCACTCAGAGTAAAACCACTATCTAATGATGTCAAGGCACTTCGAGAGATGTATCTTGACGTTGACATTGCAAATTCCAGTTTCGTTGCATATAAAGAGTAATGGCAGTAAAGACCAAACGAATTAGCACTCTTATTGAGTCGCAACTACCTGAGTTCATATCTTCCGAATATCCGCTTTTTACTAAGTTTCTTCAGAAGTACTATGAAGGCCAGGAAGTTCAGGGTGGTCCCCTAGACATTGCCAATCATTTACAAACTTATGCCAATATTGATTATTATGAGCAAAATATTCTTAGACAGTTTGATAGCTTGGATGCTAGTATTGATGCTACTGCTGATACAATTGTATTACAAGATGCGTCGAGTTTTCCACAAGCAAATGGTTACGTAAGAATTGGTGATGAAATTGTATTTTATGCTACACGTACAGATACCGAACTGAGAGAGTGTGTAAGAGGAGTTAGTGGAAATACGACTATTGGTGACCTATACAATGGTTCAGCGTATTCTAGCACCACTGCTGCCCCTCACAACTCTGGTGAGAAAGCATATAATGTTAGCAATTTATTTTTATATGCATTAGTTAAGAATTTCGAGAGTCAGTATCTAGGTTCTTTCCCTGAGAAGTATCTTAGAGGTGAAGTTGATAAGAGAACTCTTATTAAGAACATTAGTAAATTCTATAAGGCCAAAGGAACTAACAGTTCTATTGAATTTGTTTTTAATACTCTTGTTAACAAAGATACTAATGTAAAACCAGAAGTATACAAACCAAGAGATTTCACATATAAAGTATCTAATGCTGATTGGATCAGTGTTTATGCTTTAAAGTGTAAAGTTATATCAGGTGATCCTAAGTTATTAGTTGGAAAGAAGGTAGTACAGACTCCTACTGATGAATATGGATATGCTGATGCTACTGTAGATAATGTTTATCCAGATAATACTGCTGATGGAGAAACAATATGGAATATTGTACTTGCTCCAGAGACAGTTAATGGATTATTTTCTATTTCGACAAAGACTCGTTTAGAAAGGACACTTATTAATACAGATGCTGCTGGAAAGAGAGTAGATGTATTCTCAACAATTGGATGGGAGACTTCTGGTGAAATTCTAATTGCTGATGAGAGAATAAAGTTTGATGATAAGACTGCTACACAGTTCATAATCAAAGATAGAGGTGCTGTACCTACTACACATACAGCAGGTACTTCAGTTTATAAACCAGTCATAATTGATGGAACTGCTGCATCTCTTTTAACATTAGGCGTTGTCTATAATCTAGATCCAAAGGATTCGCATCCATACTCTGCTGTAGGAGACCATATACAGGTCTCAAACCCAGGCTTCGAGACAAATGATCCAAAAATTGTTACGACTGGTACAAACCAGACTAGATGGGTATTAAGTCAATTAACAAATGCTGTAGATGCTCCAACAAATACTAATGTAGAGACTTCTTTATCTCAAGTGTCTACAGATGTATCTTCTATATTTGCAGATGATCAATATTATTATATTACAAGTTCTAGTTTCCCTAGATATAAAATTTTAGATGGCCCTACTGTAACTGAAACAGTACAGGATCAGAAATTGCTTCGTATTATTAGAAAACAAGCAACAAGGACTACAGAAGTGTATCCAACTCCAAAACGTGATATTGGAGTCCTTCTAAACGGTGTCCTGGCCTACGGTTTCAAGGATGAAGAAAGTATACGTTATGGTAAACTAGAAGAAATAAAAATTAACACACAAGGACGTGGATATGTCTCTCCACCATTTGTTCTTGTGGATGGAGTGGTTAATAAGGCAAGAGCAGTACTATCAGGTAATGTTGTTGAAAGTATTATAGTAGATACTACTGATACATATCCAACTACACCAGATATTCTAATAACATCTGGTAGAAGAGCAGAAGTAAGAGCTGTTGTAACTGGTAGTAAAGTTACTAGTCTTATTATTGACAATCCAGGTGAATTTTATTCATCTCCTCCAATTGTTAGAATTAGAGATAATGCTGGTAGAGGAAGATTTGCTGAATTTAATGCTATCGTAAGTCCAGAAGGAAAAATTACTGGATTTGAAAAGGTTGAAGAAGGTAACTTTTATAATCAGAATACTGTTATAGTAGATATCATCGCTGTTGGGGAAGACGCTACTGGTATTCCATTATTGAAAGAGTGGAATTATAATAGATTTACAAAATTATCATTAGATACTGAGAATGGATATGTTTTCAAGAACTTCAATAATGTTCTTGATTATGGATATGCTCATGTTGGTAATCCTAAGGCTCTAAGAGTTGCTCTTAATGATAACATAAATGGTGCTGGTACAGAACCAACAACTAAGACACATTCACCTATCATAGGTTTTGCTTATGATGGTAACCCCATATATGGTGCTTTTGGTTATAAGGATCCACTAGATACAACTTCTAATATTGTTAGGATGACTTCTAGTTATGCTATTGTTGGACAACGTACTGCTGGCCCTGATGAGAATCAATATCCATTAGGATCTTTTACAAATGATTATACTTATAGTCATAAGAGTGGTTCGTTGGATCAAAACAATGGAAGATTTTGTGTTACCCCAGACTTTCCAGAAGGAATTTATGCTTATTTCCTTACTATTGATAGCAATCAAATACCGCAATACCCATACATTATAGGTGAGAATTTTTATTCTCTTCCTGTAGATAGTAATTACAATTCAAATATAAGTCAGGATGATATTCCTAAGAATGCTAAGAGACTCTACACTGCTGGTATGCCTAGAAATGGTGAAGGTGTTGTTGCTCAAATATCAGAGGTTAAATCTGGAACTGTAGACTCTATTTCTGTAGAAAGTTCTTCTGATAATTTTTCAGTTAATTCAAAAGTTTATTTTGATAATAGAGGAACGGAAGGATCAGAAGCAGAATCTATAGTATCTTCTATTAAAGGAGAAAGTGTAAATTATTTACATTGTAAAGAAAATAAAGTTGTTAAGTTAACAACAATTCAAAATGCATATTTGTTTGCTAATGATACATTAAGGCAACCATCTTCAAGTGCTTATGGTGAAATAGTAGGAAATGTAGCAAGCGATAATGTTATTGTACTTAAGAATGTTAATGGTACGTTTGACACAACAGGAACATTCTCTGCTGATATAAAAACATTCTCATTACTAATAGATCAAGATAGTTCTTATACAGAAGGTGCTATTCTAAGTCTTACTGATGGTGTTAATACACCTATTGCTACTGCTGAAGTATTAGAAGGTACTACACAACAGAATGCATTAAAGATCAAAGTCCTTACTGGAACTTGGATTGTAGATGATACTTATTTTTTACAATCTAGTAATCTCTTTAATACTTCTGGATCTAGGATTATTACATTAACTTCGTTGAGTGATAATTTAGAACCATTTATTGTTAATCAGAGTGTTGCTCTTGTAGAAACAAATTCTAATCATGGATTAGGTATTGATGATGAAGTAACTATTGATATTAATCCAGATGATGCAACAAAATTAAAGACATGGTATGTAAGAAAACGTCTTTATCAAAATATTACTCTTCAATCACCATCTAATACTAGTACTATTGATGAAACTGGTATTGGAAGATTTGATATATTAAATGGTGGTGCTGATTACACTGCTAACACTTATAACAATGTTGCTTTAACTGGTGGTAATGGTACTGGTGCTAAGGCCAGCATTACAGTCTCTTCATCTGGTATTGTATCAAATGTTACAATACAGGAAGGAGGTTCTGGTTATAGAAAAGGAGATTATCTTGGTGTTACAGATGAGAGTCTTGTAAGATCGGGTGGATCTTTAAGTAGTCAAAGACTTGTAATATATGTTGACCATGTTGGATTTGCTGTTGGTCAAACTTCTCTTAAAGTAAAGGATGTAACTGGGTTCTGTAAGAATGATCTAGTAAAGGTTGGTGATGAAATAATGAAAGTTGCTTCTATAACAACAGATTCGTTAAATGTTGATAGAGGCCAAGAAAGTACAATTGATGCTGATCACTTTAATGGACAGGAAGTAGTTCTTTATAAACCACAATATAACTTCCCTGCCAATTACCAGATTCTTACTGGTGCTGGTACTGGATATATTCAATCATATGATTCCACTACACAACAAGTACAAGTTATATTTGATTATGCAATAGAGAAAGAAAGTGCTCAAGATGTAACTATTAATACAACATTCTTTGATTTCAGTCTTCCTAGAAGAGCAGTAAATGTAGCATCTATTGATCCAGTGGACTACAAATTTGAATTCTCAGAAGATGATAGTACATATGTACCAAACATAAACATTGATATTCAAGAATATTATAAGTATAGATTTAATACGTCTCATTCTAGTCTTACTGGGACTTACTTTGATATTAGTCCAAGTAAGAGTTATAACTTAATTACTGTAGAGAAGTTTGCTTCTACAGTTCTTCCTGGTAACTTTGGATCATATACTGATGTTAAGTTTGGATTTGGATCTAGATTATCTACAAACACATATCAAACAAAGATAGGAACAGATTTTACAAACTTCTATTACTTTGATAAGAATGGTATTGTAAATTCTGAAGGAAAATATTTAAAGATTGTAGCAGATCCACTACAAGGAGTTAAGAAACTCAATTATGTTACTAACAATCGTTTTGTATATGATTTGGATGGGAGTTCTCCTCTCTGGGACGGGTCAGGAACAATAAAGTATACTACAACAGGACAATTTGCCATTGGTGAAGTAGATGCTGTTAAGATAGTTAACCTTGGCCTTAATTATAAGAAGGTTCCTATTGTTGAGGGATGTGATCCAAATGCTGATTATAAAGCAGAAGCAACAGTTTTATTTGATAATATTACCAATACAATAACTGGTGTTAATATTACTAATAAAGGATCTAATTATGTTAATCCTAAAATAGTAGTTACAAATGGTGATGGTGTAGATGTTGAATTTAATATCGTTGTTAGGGATGGTACTATTTTCTCAATTACTGTTACTTACCCTGGTGTTGGATATACATTTGCTCCTGAGATAGAAATTATAGAATCAAATCTTAATGCTTATGTCAATAGTTCATCTATTGGTGTTCCACAGAGTGTTTCTATTACTAAGAATGGTGGAGCATTCCATTTAGATGAAACTGTATCATCTACGTTTACATCAAAGAGTGTTTATACTCTTAAGAACTTTAGTGGAACCTTTAAGAAAGGAGAAAAAATAGTACAGAAGATTGGTGGTAATGAAGTTGCAAGAGCAGTAGTTGCTGAATGGAGATCTAATCTTCTTAAAGTTGAGAATATAACTGGTATCTTTAGAGAGAACAATTCTATAGAAGGAATAACCTCTAAGGCCACAGGAACTATTACTGCTGTATTTGTAACTGGATTTGAAGAATCTATTACTAGTTTTTATGATAATCTAGGATACTTTAAATCTGATAAGGGCAAATTGGGTGTTTCTAATCAGAAACTTATTGATAGTAATTTCTATCAAGACTATTCTTATGTTGTTAAGTCTAAGACTTCGATAGAACAGTGGAGAGACTTAATTAAGTCTACTACACACCCTGCTGGATTTAAATTGTTTGGTCAAGTTGACATCGAGAGTGATGCAGCAATACCAATGCCTGTATCTCAACCAAAAGATGCACACTTTACTATTGTTCAACTTTGGGATCCTGATAAGAATAGAATAACAGTTGAAAGTACTAAGAGAATAGTAACAGTAACAACTCAGAAGGTAGAAAACCAGAGAATACGTAAAGGTGCTGGAACTGCTTCAAATTCTGAATTCAATTTCAATAATACTCGTGCATTTACATTTACTCTTAATGGTGCATTTGATGGAACATATAATAGTGACGGTCAGTTAGTTGGTACAACTGTATTCCAAGTATTAGATCAGAATGGTACTGCATTTACACCAGTTAATGCTAAGAGTTTAATTGTTACATTAGATGGAGTATTACAAGAACCAGAAAAAGCATATACAGTTTATGGTGATAATATTGTATTTACAGAACCTCCACTTGGACCTGGAACTAAAGCAGGATCTGCATATAATGGAGTTAAGTTCTATGGTAGATCATTCTACTTTGTAGATAATCAATATAATACTAAGTACCTTAGAAAGATCAGGAATATATTTGAGCGTGGTGGAAGATGGTTAGATGCTGCAAATCAAGTTGAAAGAAATAGAGAATTTATTGTTGCAGAAGCAGTAGGTTATGGTAAGTCTAAGTATGCATCATTAGATTGGAGTACTAAACTAGATGATTATCAAAGAGACATTGGATATATCTTAGATGGATATGAGCATGACTTAAGATTTGGTGGAAACGTAAAAACATATGATTACGTTAATCTCTTTAATCAAGGTGATGATTATAAGTACATAACATCAAATAAAACAGAATCTCTTGACATCTTTAGATATGCTACTAACTTAACAAATCTTGCAATTAGAAATTGGGATTATCAAATTAGTGTTACTTATTCAGTAGGATCTGCTGAGGTTACTGTTGCTAATACTAATGATCTTGCTGTTGGAATGTTTATTACTGCTGGAAGAGCATTTCCTGTAAATACTAAGATTATATCTATTGATAGTGATACTAAGTTAACATTATCTAATAATGCATTACTATCTTCTGGTACTGGAGTAGCAGTTGGAACAAGTCAGTTATCTGGTAGTCAGTCAGGTACTGCTGGAACCAATACAGTTCAAGTTCCTCAAGGTCAAACATTACAAGTTCCTCAAGGCCAATTATTCTCAGTAGCGAATGCTACAACAGGAGGAGAGTTAGCAACGTTTACTTTTAGTGCTGTTAATAATGGACAATATGTTGACGCATCAAATTTAATTATTTCTAATAAAGAATATCTAAAAGAAGAAATCAGTGAGTATGTCTATACAACATATAGCAGTCTTCAGACTAGTGATAAAGCAAAATGTTCTAGAGATATTGGACTCTTAATAGATGCAATTGCATATCATTTAAAGTATGGTGGTAATGCTAAGCTTATAGAATATGCTAGTTTATACTGGAAAACCAGTATGTATCCTGGTGGACAAGAGTTGACAAGTCTGAATAGAACTTCAGATGAAAGATTAGCAGCTATTGAGGCATGGGATACTTTAAAGGCAAAGATAACTCTTACAGTAAGAAATGCTCTTCCTGCTGGAACCTATACTGCTATAGTACCTGTTTCAGATAGTAATATTCCATTTGATACTACAAATCCTGCATGTGTAGAAGTTATATCTTCTGTAGATACAATGATCGAATCATTTAAGGAGATTATTGTTAAGGGACCAGGTATTATAGAAGTAGTTAAAGATAATGTTAATCAGGGTGGTAATTGGACTACTAAGTTAACATATAGTAACTACAATATCATTGCTGATTCACAATTAACAGCACAAGAATGTGATAATGTTATATCTGCTGTTGATTCTTTATATGCTAATGTTAATACTTTAATTAATGAAGTTTCTACTACTAGATCACTTCCAGACTTTATTGATGGAGAGAATAAAGTATTTGAATTGTATTGGGATGATAGTACAGCAGTAGATACTGAAGTAGATGAAGATCTATTCCTTACTATTAATGCTGTATTACAGAGACCTAAGTATACCGAGACTTATCCTGGTG
>Ga0066841_10000111_pt1 | contig 10542 bp, 5 predicted proteins | sample ETNtaG_21_FD_66732 | JGI IMG/M metagenome (GOLD analysis project Ga0066841, IMG submission 66732) | Marine microbial and viral communities from oxygen minimum zone, Eastern Pacific Ocean - ETNP201302PF91A | ecosystem: Environmental > Aquatic > Marine > Oceanic | place: Pacific Ocean: Eastern...
ACTTCATCCCATGAACTACCTGTTGCATTATATACCAACATCTTATCTGATGTGGTATTAAAGAACAAATCTCCATCATCATTATTAGACGAAGGGTTACTAGATCCTACACGATACCGTTCGTTAAAGTCACTTACAGCCGTATTAGCATTAGATACTCCAGCTTCATCTATTATAAGTCTATGATATGTATAGGTATTTAAAGTAGTAGTTGTCTCTACTAGCATACCTTGCCCAGCAGCTATGGTAGTACTATTTAGTGAAGAACTAATACCATTAATAGTAACTGTTGCTCCTCCTAATGTTCTACCAGTTGTACTGACACCAGATCCATTGACAACAACACCACCTGCGTCAGCAATAGACACAATGGTACCTGCTCCGTCATTTACATCAGGGTTAGTATTAGGGAATGATACTTCATTAGCAATAGGTACGAAACCACCTACTTCAGTAACTAACTCAACTATTCTTTCATTAACAGCTTGAGCTGAAGGAATTTGTGCATCAGTAGCACTTCCACCAATCGTCGTGACGATACTCTTACCATCTAATAGGTTAAGGTCGGCAATATCAGCAGTAAGGGCAGTACCACCAGCAAGTTTAGAAGCAGTGCCTGACTGCATACCAGCTAGTGTTGAGAGTTCAGCATCAGCTATCTTTGCAACTGTTACTGCGTTGTCTGGTATCTTTGCAGTTGTTACTTGATCATCACCAATATGTGCTGTATCGATAGATCCGTCTACATAGTGTTCAGAGTTAATCTGATCGTCAGCTATCTTTGCACTAGTTATAGCATCTGCTGCTATCTTAGCAGTTGTTACTTGAAGATTACCAATATGAGCTGTATCAATAGACCCGTCAACATAGTGTTCAGAGTCAACTTGATTAGCAGCTATCTTATCTCCAGTAACTGCATCATTTACTATCTTTGAAGTTTCAACAGCATTAGCAGCTAAATGAATAGCATCAATAGAACCGTCTACATATTGATCACTGTCAACAGAGTTAGCAGACATGTGTACTAAATCTATAGCACCATCTACTATCTCAGCTGAATTGATAGCGTCATCAGCTATCTTAGCGTTAGTAACTGCATTAGTTGCTAGTTCAATTGTACCAATGGTTCCATCTGCTATCTTATCTCCTGTTATTGCACTATTTGATAAGTGCTCTGTGTCTATACTACCGTCTACATAGTGCTCTGAGTCAATAGAATTGTCTGCTATCTTAGCATTAGTAACTGCATCATTTCCTAGTTTTGATGTAGTAACAGCATTTGATGCTATCAATACTTCAGCTATAGCATCATTAGCTATATCTGCTGTTTGTATTGTTCCGTTTGCTATCTTAGCAGAAGTAACTGATTCATTTGCAAACTTAGCTGTAGTAATAGTACCATCAGTTATCTTAGCTGCAGTTACAGCATCATCATTAAGTTTAGCAGTATTGATTTGACCATCTGCAATATGAGCTGTGTCAATAGAACCAGCTGTATAGTGTTCTGAGTCTACAGCATTATTTGCTAATTGATCTCCTGTTACTGCATCAGGAGCTAGCGCTGTAGTATCTACTGAATTCGGAGCATAGTGCTCAGCGTCTATAGAATCAGCTGCATAGTGCTGAGAATCTATAGCATCGTTCTTTATCTTTGCACCTGTTATAGAGTTATCCCTATAATCAGGAGTTGTTTCAGTATTAAATTGTTGCTCTTGTAGAGCTCTTAGTATCTGTTCTTGGTTAGTATTTAGATCACCTGCTTTAACAGAAGCTCCTACTTGGAATGTATGCTTAGCAGAATCTACAGTTGTATCTCTATAGATACGTACTATTAGACCAGTCTTTGGGGCACCAGATGATTCACATACTGTGTTATTAAGGATACCTACACTACTACTAAAAGTTACTGTTTTGGTACCTGAGGTGGCGTAATTAGGTACAGTGTAGTTACTAACCTCTACACCGTCAACTTGTACTTTTACTTCAGTTACGAAGTAAGTAGGGAAACTATAGTCGAAAGTAAGATCGGACCCGTCTCCCGTATATTCATGAAATGTTGTTGTCATAATTTCCTAATTTTTTGGGATGTCAGTTTTTACTTTCGCAATTGCCTCTTTAAATTTGGTGGTCCCATTAACTTGATCCCAGTATATCATATCTAATTGATCCCACATACCAGGGTAAGCATCACGTCTTTTTCTAATATAATCGTTATCGTAAGCTTTTTCTTGTTCAAGTATTTTAGCTCTAATAGTCTCTCTAGCTATAGGTGTAGTACCTTCTAACCAGTCAATCTTATCAACTGAATCATCTAGAACTCTAAATTTAGCTGAAGAATTAATTGCTTCAATAGCAAATTTTACTTTAGTTGACATTATATAACCTCCAGAGCATTGATGAAACTTCTTCCAGCATTTTTATTTACGTCTATGACTGATTGATCTTGCTCTTCACACTCTATATGGAAAGCTTTTTGAGTCGTACTTGAATTGGCATATTCTTCGTGGTATACCCACTGCCATTCTTTTTGTCCAATATAATGGAAATAAGTAGCATTAGTTGTCATACCGAATGTACCTAACATTTCTTGCCCAACAGTAGATTCACTACCACCACTTGGTTGTACTCGTAATCTGAATCTGAATTTACCAGAATGTGTTCCTGCTGAATCTGGTTTAGGTTTACCCCACATATGAATATAACCAGTTACAAGTATAGTAGAATTAGTTGATTTTGGTACTATACTAAGACTTAAGCCTGTATCGACCCATGTATCTTCTGACCCTGAAACACTAGAAGTACTACTAGCAGTTGCAAATGTTAGAAGCCTACCTGAATTAAGAGCTGCCCATGTCAACCCGCCTGTATTACCAGACTGAGCTGTTAAATAATAACCGTTAGTGGGTGAGTTAGATACTTTTAAATTAGCCTCGTCTACTACATTATCTGCAATAGTTAAAGCTGTGGCACCTGTTACTTCACCTGAATGAGTAGCGTTAGTTGTTTTTGTTGTGTTAGCTGCTATCTCTGCATTTATTGAATTAGCTAGTTTGTCAGCAGTTATAGCATCATCTGCTATTTTATTTGTACTCATAACGGAGTTAGCAAACTTAGCTGCAGTTACAGAATTATCAGCTAACATTGCTGCTTCAATAGCTCCAGTACGTATAACCCAATCATTAGCACTATTAACAGTTATATCATTCTTATCACCAGCAACTAATGCTAACCCTGTACCAGACGCTGTAGCTCCATTAACTTCTTGTAGTTTATATAGAACTTGTTTTTGATTATCATTGAGATCTCCTGCTTTAACAGAAGCCCCTGCTTGATGTGTATGTTTAGCTGCGTCTGCATTAGTGTTTCTATAGATACGTATAGCAGCATTGTTAGCAGGTACTGCACTTGAAGTAAATGTTAGAGTGGTACCAGAAATTGTATAATCATTAACAACAGTTTTAGTCACTCCTGCTACTGATACATTTACATCTGAAGTTTCTAAAAAAGGAAAAGCTGTAATGTTATAATCTGTCTCAGACCCGTTCCCTGTATAATCTTGATGTGTTACTGCCATAATTATTTATACATAGAGAGGACAGGTGCCACATTACGTGACTGTTTTTCTATCTTATACTCTTTAATCTTCGCTCTCTTCTCAGCTTCTATAAGCTCTTGTACTTCAGGCTGTAGATGAATAGCAGCCCAAGCTTTAGCACGAGCATCTTCAAAAGCATTATGGATTAACTGATTATGCTTATAAGTTGTAGCATCCTGATCTCTCATACCAGATCTAATATGACCCTGCATGACTTGAAGTGAATGCTGTACATCAGGTCTCGCAGATAATTTATCGAGCTTTCTTTCTAAGTTCTGTTTTCCGATAGCCTGTTGGAACATGGATCTGATCTTAGGAGAGTCAGATAAATCATGACCATCAGGTGAGTAGTATGTGGACATCCTCATATCGTAGCCACTGTTAAAGAGTAGTTGTCTGCCTGGACCTTGGTCTAGGTTGAACTGGACTGGACTGAACATATTAAATGCTCTAGTCATGAAGTCATGATCTTTAATTGGGTTGCCGTTAAGCATGTCATATTTAATTGGAAGATCCTCACCTGGAAGATTTTCACTGATTTTATTGCGATTTCTAATTGCTTGGTCTATACCTGAACCTAGTTCACGCATATAAGGAGTGAATAAATTACCGAGTTCATTACGTAACCCAGCTAATGGCACTGTATTATTCATTAAGCCACCGACAATACGTTCAGTCTGACCAGCGCGACCAGCGAACAAATCGACAAACTGTTGTAATCCAGCCATATAGGACTTACTAGCAACACCTTGTCCAACGACTAGTGCCGTTGATAGAAGCTGTTTCTCTGTCCATTCATCTCCTAATAATTGACCATGATCACCAACATCAGCAATAGTTGAAAGGATTTGGTTAAATGGTTCCATAGAATCATACTTAACCCATACGTCCCCTAACTTAATACTACGTGGTTGCCAACCAGAGTCGATCCACATCTGACGTTTCTGTCTGTCTGTCGGACCATTACCTGTTATATTACCACTCATATATGACCAACCAGCCATACTAATAACACCAGTACCTATAGCTAAACGACCTGTTTGTAAAGCCTGAGCGTTTATTAATTCTTCAGCTGTGTTAATACCATACTTAGCTACTGCTTTTAAATTATCGGGTTTAGCAAAAGCAATATCATTAAATTCTTTAACCAGGAAATTAAAACCTGGAGTATGCTTGGCTGTGAGAGCCAGACCATTAACACCTGTCCTAGCGAATAGGAAGAATGGTTTAGCCCAAGGCGCAGCTTCAAATACATCGTTTAATCCTTTTGAGAATCCTGTTAAATCTTGTGTCAGTGTTACTTCGCGTTTAGCAAACTGAACAGCTTCATCTAATATATTACCATTAGCATCGAAGATCTCACCATAGAACTTATCATCATATGTACGTAATAAGTCAGGTGTGATATCACTTATAGTTCCCTTACCTTGTAAGTCTAATGCATAACGCATTGACTTCTCTCTAGCTTTAGCTCTGCCTAATAGATACGTAAACGCATCATCAGTAGCAGCCATTAGCTTAGTAGAGTAAGTGAGGAAGTTGCTATCATTAGCAGCTCTTGCAGTGTTAGCAATTTTAAATGCTACTTGATCACCTACAGTAGCTCTATCACTTTCAGCAAAGTTTCTTAGAAGTTCCCATTTTTCATCACCTCTACCTATTTCAGCATAGCGAGTCTTAATTGTAGAGATATCACCACTCCAATAGGAGTTAAGTTTTGTCTTAAATAGATCGAAACTTTCAGGTATTGCTTGCATCATAGCATTCAAAGAGGACATACTAGCTTTAATAGTAGCACTGTCTCCAGTGAAAGGATACCTCATCGTGGCTCCTATGGCTGTTGAGAGGGGTCGTAAGAACGTTGCAGTGCTTGTACCCATAATCGCTCTCATCGGTGTCTTAGGACCGCTTAGAACGCTGTGTACCATGACACCTTGAAGCTCCTTAATTGCAGCTCCTGTTCTTATCTTACCATTAATCTCTCCACCTTTAAGCATTGATCTAGCCCAAGCGTCAAAGTCATCAAGACTGTTGACATCTTTCATGGTTGAGAATACTTCAAAGAGTGCTTTAGTTAGGTCATCGTCTCCTTTCTTAGTAGATAATTGCAGTATAGTTTTGATAGATTCTTTAGATGCAGCCATCTCTTCTGCTAAGGTTTCCTTAACAAATTGTTGTCTACCTTTATTACCAAGATTTAAATCTCTTAGTTTTTTAGAAGCAAGTAATCTAGATCGTTTTACTTCTGTTAAACCTACTAAAATTTTATCTATAATCGCTGCAGCAGGTCCATCTATATCACCTAAGTCTGCTATATCTGCTATCTCTCTGCCTGCTATACCTAGATCTCTTACTTCTCTAATTAGCGAACCGATGACTAAATCAGCTGCAACTACATTCTTAGAGACCCAATTGTACATATCAGCTTCTGAGGCAAAATCTTGCTTGGCAAAGTAATCAGCCCAATATTCTGCAGCTGTATCATCAATAGCACTTCTACCTTGTAGAGTATTATATGCCATTTCTAATGATTCACCCCACTCTTCATCCATCGTACTTAAACCTTGGTTTATTCTACGAACAGAAGCTTGGTATGTATCAGAACTAAGTAGTTCTTTAGCTACTTCATCTAATTCTTTACCATCTAAATCCCAACGTCTTAATTGAGCTGGTGTAGTAACCGAACCTATTGAACCATCTTCAGCACCCCACTCTTTATTAACTCTTTTATTGAGTTGGATAGTCTCATCCATTGTTGTTTTAGATGTAGGAGCTGCTTGCCATGACTCAGAAGGATTCTTGTATGCACCATATTCAGGACTTTTGAGTTGTTCTTTACCCATCTCAAGCTTCTGATCTGATACACTTTTATTACGTGCTTTAATTTTATCGATTACTTTAGTTTTTCCTTTACCTATTATACGGAATACACCATCGGCTATAGTACCGATTCCCATACCTTCTACTATATTCTTCAGTTTATAAACGACGGGATGGTCATCATCATTGGTACTAATAGGTGTATCTATAAATCCATATCTATCACGTAAGGTTCCTAGTGCATTATCTTTATCTGATTGTTCTGATACTAAGTCAGATACAGCACCGACAGCTGCAGCTCTAACCCAACCATTAGATAACGCTCTTACACCCCATGCTGCGGCACCTGTAGTAGCGCCAGCTGCGGCACCTAACGGAGATGCTGCAATAGCAGCTGTAGTTCCTGCAGCTAATACACCAAAGTGTATACCATTTTTTATTAAATCACCCCACCATGTCTTGGTTTCAATAGGGTTATCATAGTCAACAAATGGGTTCCAATCAGGACGGTAGTTCTTTACACCTACCTCTGCCATCTCTCCTGATAGCGCATCAATAGTACGCTCAGGGAAGGTTACTACAGAGCCTGCAGCTGAGGATACACCGCCTGTTACAGCAGATTGTAATTCTTTAGCTACTGCACCTATACCCCATTTCTTGGCATTACGTGGATCTTGTTGTTCAGCTAAGGCTTGTGCCTCAGCATCTTGTTCTTCTTTTGCAACAATAGCTGCTGCTTCATCACCTTTTTTACGGTCCTCTCTAGACTGATCAACAAAATCAGCTTGGGCGGCAGCTGTATCTGTATCAATTTTAGATGGATCGATGCCTATTGGATATTCGGGCATTGTTTTACCATAGTAAATTAATGTAAATCACGACTAACTAAGTTTTCTAGTTTATTCCAATCGGAAGGAGCTGTGCCAGCTATTGATGACATCTGTTCTCTATCTTCTGGTGATAACCGTTCTATCTCATTGGTTCCGTAGAACCCTGTTAAATCGTTTCTATGTTTTATTGAGACCATAGCTGTATAAGCAGCTAAAGTATCTTGGGTTTCTTCGTTTAATATATCATCTATTCCTAGACCACTTGCCTCTACAGCTCGCATAAATTGTGCAGGTGACATAGCATAAGCAGTTAAGTTACCATGACCTGTTGCCATAAGTTCTAATGCCTCACCAATAGTATGCTGTGTAAGTGGCTTCTCAAGATGAGCATCTCCACCAGTAGGACTGAGGATATAATCATACCCACCATTCCTCATGGCTGCACCATCCTTAACATTATCTAAGAACCATTTGATGTTATCTGATTCTTTGAGTACTTTATTTAGTCCAGCTGGACCTTTACTTACTTCGTTTATTTGTCTTTGTGAGAGTGCTTTCTCCATATCTTTTGTGACTTGTGGATCATCAGCATCAGTGATCTCTTTCTCTCCTTCAGCTCTTAAGCCAGCGTTGACTTGAGCTAGTGTAACCTTCCAAGGGTCTAATGGCTTAGCACCAGGTCTAGTTGACCTACGTGATATGTCATAGAATATAGCAGGTATTGGACCTTCTCCTCTGATAGCTTTTAAACCATCTTTAAGATCTTGTGATGTAACAGCGGGTAGTACTGCTTCGTTGATGATGCCTGGGTTCTTACTAATGGCATCATAAGTTTTAGATACATTAACAGAGGTTGCATCGTTCATTGGAGTTGGTACATAGTTCTCCCAAGTGCCGTCTCTAATGCCTCTTAATGTTGACTCCCATGCTTTTGAATAAGCACCTTCTTTATTATCAGGATTCTCTGCTACATATCTAGAGTACTCTCTATTGAAATGTGCAGTAGCACCACGTACAGCATAGTTATATTTAGAACTCTTTGTCTTCTCAGCATCCATCTCCCTCAACTTCTCACCAACATGAGTTGTAATATCTTCATCTCTATTATCTCTTTGTGATTTATCGAGAGCTGAAAGATTAGATATTTTTAGTTGTTGCATCAGTTGTAGTTTCATTGCTGAGTCACTTATACCTGCTAGTTCAGATTGATCTATTGGTATTAAGTCAGCAGCTTTTTGAATGATCCTATTCTTGATAGCTTCGTCTTGCTCATCCTGTAAGGTACGATACTTTTGTAAACCTTCAGGCATAGTTCTTCCTCTCCATTGTGGATTAGAATTAAACTCTTCTTCTAGTTCATCAAGTTGTTCGTTAGTTACTGGACCTTCTTGGTTAGCTAATACATCTTCTTTATCTAACCACCACTTAGCTACATCAGTATTTCTTTCACCATTCCTTGCTTCTATCTCAGCTGTAGCAGCCTGAACTCCTGCAGCTAATAAGCGGGCATGATCTTTTTTAAAATACTTCTTAACTTGTTGACGTGAGCCATCATCAGCAGTAAACCAAGAGTTACCTAGCTTCTGAATGTCAGTCATCTTAAGTGTACCAGCTTTTGTCGCAGCAATAGCTATGTCATATACTTCTTTCCTAGTCTGACCTTTATCTCCACCCTCTCCACCATACCATCCTCTAGTTTTCTTGATGTATTGTGTGAATGGGTTGAGTGATTCATCTTCTAATGAACTTGAGAATGTACCAGTTTGAATAGTCTTAACTAATTCATTCTGTAAGTTGTCTTCTGTAATAGATTTGACAGCAGTTCTTTGAGCACTGATCCAATTATCACGATGATATTTCTCAGCTGTTCTCATTTTTTTGTGCAAATATCTACGGCGTTGAGATCCAGATGTACCATCCATTGCATCTTCAAACCAGATATTACGTATGAGTCTTTCGGCTGCTAAGTATTCTGAAAGTGTTTTAGCTGAGTCACGATTAAATGATGAACCATCAGCACGTTCAAGTGTTACATTAGCACCAGCAACAGTTGTCCACTCTGGGATCATCTCTGCCTTACCCATCAACCTTTTTCTTACATTAGCTTCTTCGCTGTCAGCACCTGCTAATGCTTGTGCAATAATGACATTACCACCAGGTTCAGATTCAGTTCTAACTCCAGTTAATTCTTGAGCTCGTAGTGCATCTTCGTACTGATCTGCATTGTCGAACCTTTCTTCACCATGTTTGATTCTGTATTCTGTGTCGCTGAGTTTACCATCCTGTTCGTAAAGTTCAGACTCTGCTTCAGCGTGTAGTCGTTTGTTTCTATTTTTTTGTATCTTACCATAAGATGATAGTAGTGGTCCTAATTCATCAATGAGTTTAGAATTTGACAGCCTATGTGTAGCGTCAGCTTCAATCAAACCAGCCATGTAAGCACCTGATTCAGATGCTTGAGACATGACTTGATTGTTAGCTTGCGATACGTCAGCTGTGTATTGTGTTTGTTGATTGAATAATCCCATTAGGTTACTTCCATGCGTTACTGCCTAACATTTCTTCTAAGCCTTTGCCAAAGGATCCTGATGATCCATCTGCTTGCATGCCCATACCTGAAGCGAAAGCAGCGCCACCTGCGTAAACCTTAGCAGCTGTCTTAGCCATGTTGAATGCAGCGACACCCCAGTTAGTACCTTTAGTACTAGCAAGACCCATCTGTGCAGGACGTATGCCTAGTTTATCTCTAGCTGCCATCTGTGCATTCTGTTGTCCCACAGCGTTTCTATGTAACTGACTATGATAAGCAGATCCAAAAGATTCTCTTAGACCATGTTCAATGTCTTGTCTCTTAGCTAGTAGTGCCATGTAGTTAGCAGTCCTACCTCGTTCAGCAGTACGTGAGCCCTCACCTGTAGGTCCAGTTTGACCTGCTCTAGTTCTAGCAAATGACTCAAACCCTTGGAATGCAGCGTATTGGTTTTGAAGAGCTTGTGAATGAACGTTGCTATCAGCTACACTTTTATCTGTAACAGCACCCCATTTAGCTTGACGGAAGGCTGCACCCTTATTTTTATAACTAACGTTTCGCCCTAAAGCTTTAGTATATTTTGCTGCATTAGCTTTCTTAACTGCCGCATTGTATTTCGACGTTGCGGGGTCAAACGTATCTTGAAACCAGCTCATTTGTAAAATTTAATAAAGGGTAAGTGATTAGGTCCGTGAAAAATTTCCTCTGAAAATTCAAAGCCTAAAAATTTTAGTAGTTTTAAATGTACAGTATTACGTTTATCAATT
>Ga0066841_10000119_pt1 | contig 10384 bp, 8 predicted proteins | sample ETNtaG_21_FD_66732 | JGI IMG/M metagenome (GOLD analysis project Ga0066841, IMG submission 66732) | Marine microbial and viral communities from oxygen minimum zone, Eastern Pacific Ocean - ETNP201302PF91A | ecosystem: Environmental > Aquatic > Marine > Oceanic | place: Pacific Ocean: Eastern...
GGTTTAAGCCCATTCAAATTTGGAATTTTTCGAATAGGTTTATGCTTTGATATAATTTTATAAATTCGTCCGAATGCTTCCCCACTACGAAAGTGTGGGCGCAATTCATCCTGTCCTTTTTTAGGAAGCCATTCAGGATGCTCGATCATATATCGATACATATCAGCAAACCAAAGAGCACCATCGGGTCCGGTGCGGGTAAATACCGGCCGGCTCCATCTATCTGCGGAAGCAAAGAAATCTTTGTCACCGTCATCGCCACGTTCACCGTCGAATGTAACTTTGTTCTCCCTAAGCATAGAACGCTGAATCACATTGTGAAACGGTTCGCAGGTAAAGGCATGTGTAATTTCGTTATTATCGAATAGTATTGTATCTCGATAAATCGCAGGGCCACAGGCAGAAGTAAAACGGCCGCTTTGTTCAAAACTGTGAAAGCGTTTTTGAGGGGGCTTGTTAATATAAACTTTCGGATTGCGAGGTTGGCGAACTTGATGCCTTGAATCAGGATAGGTCACATCACTGTTTCGGAGTAGATAACGTGCTGGTAAAATATAGTGCCAAAGTGGGTGGCTATTCTGTACTCCAAACCAGTTGCCCCAATCATCACGAACGCGGCCATATTGTGATGGTCCAGATGTAGCCTCAATCCAGCCACTATCGGGGTTGAAACGAAAATCGCCACTTCGAATGGCTATCGACTTATTTTCTTTGTTAGACTTTATGTTATTTAATCCGCCGTATCCCGACCACGCTGCGCCGGCAGCACAATGCACGGTGTTGTCCAAGCCCCAGTAAAGTCCATTAATGCGCAGTTGTTGGTTTCCTTCATGAAAGCCTTCGAAAAGCGTTTGGCGAGTATCTGCTTTGTCATCTCCATTTGTATCTGCGGCAAAAATCAATAACGGGGCAGCTGCAACTAAAACTCCATTACGCCACGGCATTACCCCGGCTGGGAACGAAAGATTATCGAGAAATATTGTGGAATGATCATATCTGCCGTCTCTGTCATGGTCTCTTAAAAGTCGAATCCGGCCACCTTTCTCTCCTTTATTATTCATCCCTAAAGGGTAGTCTGCCATTTCCGCTACCCAAAGCGATCCGTCTGCGCCCCAATCGAAAGCTACTGGATCACGAACTAATGGCTCACTCGCAACAAGTTGAAGTTTAAACCCCTTCGTAACATGAGCCGCAGCCATGGACTGTTTAGGAGTTAGGGGTTCCGCGTCGAGTTTACTGTTTTCACCAAATAATTCCGCTCGTGCTACATCGGAAAAAACACCGGCCAAAATCAGAAGCAAACAAATGTTTTTTATTGTTCTCAATTTGCAGGCAAGTGGTACTCCCGAGAAGATTCGAACTTCCGACACGCGGTTTAGGAAACCACTGCTCTATCCAACTGAGCTACGGGAGCATATAGAATTGCTTAAATGGGTTATAACCCTTTGCAATAAAGGCGAAACGCTACATTGCTCATTAGAATTGGTCAACAATGGGGCTTTTTTTCTTACTTCTTCTACGGGTTATTTCGACATCTTTGCTTTTACCTCATTTAGCCAATTAAGCATTACAGTAGGGACTTTGGATAATTGTTCGTCTGAATTGATAGGCCCATCAAAGACCACTTCCCCTTTTGAGTTTATTGCTTTAAGTGAAACTTCATCATTAGTTTCAATATAATGCAGCTCGCCTTTTTTGCTGTCCTTTACATTAAAGCTTATGGTTTTGCTTTGGTTAATTATTTTGGAGTCTTTTGCTTCTTTCGAAGAACTAGCTTCTTTAGTAGAAGATTTTTTGAAGGATACTTTTCTTGGTGAAATTTCAAATGTCATTGTGCAGCCAACTAGCATCCCAAGAATTAATGGCAATAGTATAGTTTTTTTCATAGTGATTATTCGTGTTGCGAAGCCAGATTTATCATAATCAAAATAATATTCCAAATGAGATTGAGATGGCTCAGTAATATTTAATTTTGTTAGTTGTCGGAATTCAAGCTCGACCTGTAGAATTACTTTAGGGTTAATCCGTCTTTTGTAGAACTAATTATTATGGATGCCGAATATCAGAAACGTTTGTTGGATGTTTACCGAGATGGGCTTCTGAATGATACGCTTCCTTTTTGGTTTCCACGTTGTGTAGATAAAGATCATGGCGGATTTCTTCTGGCAAGGGATCGTGATGGTAGCTTGCTCGACGATGACAAAGGCATGTGGCAGCAGTGCAGGGCGACTTGGCTATTGGCGACGCTTTACAATACGGTGGAGCCTAATGGTGCTTGGCTTGATTGGGCAAAGTGTGGTTTGCGATTTATAGAACGGTATGGAAGGGATTCTGATGGGCGGATGTGGTTTCATGTCACAAGGGACGGTAGGCCGCTTCGAAAAAGGCGCTATTTTTTTACCGAGTGCTTTGGTGCGATAGCTTATGCTTCTCTTGCAAAAGCAACAGCTGATTGCAAACTTGCAGATACTAGTCGGGAATTGTTTTCTTTAGCTAAACGGCATTTTTCTGATCCTTCTCTTGTAGAGTCAAAATTTACCGATACACGGCCAGTGAAGTCTATCGGTGCACCCATGATTAAGATGGTTACCGCACAGGAGCTGCGGTTAAACCTTGGCGACGAGTCGTTTACTGTAGATATTGATTCTGCGATAGAGGAGATACGTCGGGATTTCATGAAGCCGGAGGTTGAGTGTGTGATGGAGACTGTAGCTCAGGACGGATCTATTATTGATCATTTCGAAGGTCGCATATTAAACCCTGGTCACGCGATTGAGTGTGCTTGGTTTATATTGTGGGAGGCTCGTTTGCGGGGTAATGATCCAGAGTTAATTCGTACAGGTTGCCAAATTTTGGACTGGATGTGGGTGAGGGGATGGGACGAAAAATTTGGAGGTCTTTTATATTTTCGCGATATTAATGGTAAGCCGGTTCAGGAGTACTGGCATGATATGAAATTTTGGTGGCCGCATAATGAGGCAATAATTGCATGTCTTCTTGCTTGGTTATTAACCGGAGAACAAAAATATGCCGATTGGCATCGGAAAGCACACGATTGGGCTTATGGGAATTTTGCTGATCCCGAGCACGGCGAATGGTTTGGATATTTGCATCGCGACGGAAGTGTTTCAGTGCCGTTAAAGGGTAATCTTTGGAAAGGCCCGTTCCATTTCCCTAGGATGCAACTTGTTTGTTGGAAACTGCTTGCTGAGTCGCTTGAGAACAAGACTAGCTCAAGCGTCGATTAATATCTTCGGCCTGCAGCGCCCCGATTATTAATCATTGGGGCTGGGCGGTTTCGGTCTATGCCGTCTCCGTAGATGTCTCTTTCCATTTGGGCGCGTCGGTTGCCGTAGCGGGAGTTTAATAGTGTTACTTTTTTGTCGTGCTGAGCTTTGGTAATTTCTCCCGCTTTGTACTGCTGGGCATACTCTTCTAGTTGTGCTTTATACGATGCCTCTAGTCGGCGGAGTTCCTTGCTGCCAGAACAACCTACGATAAATAATATTAGGGTAAGGAGAGCAAACCATTTTAAAGTAAATTTCATGCCGAGCGGAGGTTTTGCTCGGTCAAGCTGATTGTCAAGCGATCAAGCTTGTTTAAGTGCACATGGGGCAAGGATCGCTTCACTCATTCCATGAATAATTTTTTTGTCAGACGGGCAAATTGTGGCAAGTACGCCACCAAGGGTAGTTTGGGCAGAATCCCATTCCCCATGGACAAAGTAGTAAGGGCAAAGCCGGACACGTCCTTGCATTGGTTGCGGTTTTCCGTGTTCGAAATTGAACCATTCGGAATCTACCTGAATTGGGTGATGGTAACGTTGAAGGATGCGCGGCGACTCTTTGTATCCGGCGATTGCCTGATCCACTGCTTCTGCCCATTCTTCGCGTGGCAGATCGCTACCAAGCCAAACGCCTCGTGCACCCCATGCCTGATCACTGAATCCTGAAATCTTGAGGATAAGGTTGCGTTCTTTTTGAGAAAGATCCTTGAGTTGATTCCAGTCGGTGAGATTTATGCCTGGATAGGCTGCCTGGGGAGGAATTGGTTGAGGGTCTATTATCCAGGTTTGAGGCAGTAGTGTCTCGAGGGTGTTTTTGAAATTGTCTCCAAGTTGTTGGCGCCATACATCTGAGAGATTCCGGTTGTGGAAAAGTCCAAATGTCATCTTTTCCTCAAGGAATGTTTTTGGAGGGGCAGTGATGTTGAGTTTTTGTTCGATAGCGCGTTGAAAAATGGTTTCAGCTGCTGGTATGTTTTCTAGATCAAATAGTTCAAAAAACCGGTACACAGAATCTCCCTCGTTAAAATTAATATAATTTTGGTTGTGCACACTGAAGCGATCGCCTCCAATTTGTTCTGCTATCCATTCCATTTCTGGGCGGTAGGTGGCAGATTCCTCCGATACAACCATGCGGATCTTTTCTGCGCTTCCAAAAATTCCGGAAAAACCATCAATCATTCCGGTTGGGCCTCCGATTACATTACTGCCCGCATCGGAGTAGGACTGGTTAAGCCATGCGGTTAATCCGATTCCACCTGGGACACTGTCGAGTTCGGTAATTTTTAATCCCTCCTCGGTTAACAAAATATCAGGGCGGATAACACGAGGCAGTTCGTTTTTAAAAACTTTGTGTCGTTGTAAATTTATCAACGACTGTGGTTTGCCTCGGTCGAGCCATTCAGAGGGCCATTTTGGTAATCGATCCTCGGTGCTCCACCGATAAATCATATTAGTGGCCTTATAAAACTTGAGAAGTATTCGTCCTAGCTTTTCGAGTTGCCTGACTATTTTTTTATCGAGTTCAAAGGGTTTTGTGGCCACACGCCATTGGTGGCCGTCAAAGAGCCCCTCGGCCGGCATACTTTGCTGAATGTATCGGGCTATTTGTTCTGGATTGGATTTTCGGGTGTCACCCATCTGGCTAGAAGAACGTGAAGCCTTGGCCGGTGTTCGGTCAAGCCAACAAGATTTTTTGTGAACTTGTTTCCGTGCGAACTGGACGGCAAAGTTACCCGGGAACGGTTCATTATGGCAGAATCTTCACATAAATACGGTGGAAGAGGTGGAAACGGTTGGCTATTATTATTGGCGACTGCGTTTTTGGCGTCGTTAATGGTGTTTATTTTGAACAATGATTCATCTCCGTTGGAGTCGGGGGAAGATCAAGAGTTGCTTGTATACTGTGCTGCTGGTGTGAAAAGAGCTGTTGAGGAAGTTGCTGGAAAATTTGAACAGGAACTAGGTATTAAAATAGTCTTGGAATATGCAAGTAGCGGTGTTTTGGCTAATAAATTGAAAACTGACCGAGAGTCAGGAATTGCTCGGGCGGATGTTTATATACCGGCTGATTACGTTTACACTGAAAGAGCTGCTGCCGATGGCCTTACAGCGGAATCAATGAAAGTGGCTTCTTGGAAGGTTGTGTTTGCCATGAAGCCCGGTTCTGGACAATCGCCAGATAATGTTGATGCTCTTTTGGAACAAAAGCTTTCGATTGTGCTATGCGACCCTCTTGCTGGGGTGGGGCAAAAAACCAAAAAAATGCTGCAGAGCTCTGGCCATTGGGCATCAATTGACGCTACTAAGACGGCTACTTTTCCGACAGTCACAGAGGCAGCATTGGCTGTGAAGGAAAACGCAGGAACACATGGGGCGTTTATCTGGGATTCAGTAGCAAGGCAGTTCGGTTTGAAAGTGGTTGAACTGCCTGAGCTTGAATCTAGCAAGGCGGATATTTCAGTGGCTGTCACTTCAAGTACGGCTCGCCCTTCAAAGGCATTGAAGTTTGCCCGTTACTTGGCAGCACCATCCAAGGGAGGCGATGTGTTTACTGCGCACAATTATCAACCGATAGCTGGCGATATATGGGCGTTAAACCCCAAATTACGTATTGATTGCGGCGGAGTTAATCGTGAGGCCATAGAGAAAACCATTAAAGAATTTCAGCAACGCGAAGGCTGTACTATAGATGTTGTTTATGCCGGTTGCGGGACATTGGTTGGTAAGATGCAGACTGGTGAGCAGGGATTACCGGATTTGTTTATGACTTGTGATGCTTCATATCTTGATATGATTCAGAAAAAAATGGGCAATCCATTCGGGCCTGATGTGAGATTATCGAGCACCCGTATAGTTATGCTTGTTGCTAAAGGGAACCCATTGGAGATTCAGTCCTTGAAGGATTTGGGCAATCCGGGTCTACGGGTTGGCACCACTGATCCAAAAGCCAGCACCTTGGGCGCGATGAGTCATCAGTTAATTCGTGAGACTGGTCAATTTGCTGCAGTGAAAGAAAATATTGTGATGATGGCAGACACTGCCCACACGCTAGTGCAAACGATGGAGGCCGGAGAACAGTTGGATGTAGCGATGGTCTACGAAGCTAATGTGCAGCATTTGAATGAGCGTTTTGAATTTGTTCCGCTGGAGAAGGAGTATGCGATTGCAGTGCAGAATGTTGCCGCGAGAAAAACTACCATATATCAGAATTTGGCTAGGCGACTGATGACAAGGCTTGCATCAATAACATCGCGCCGAAGATTCGAACAATTAGGTTTCCAATGGGAGGCTGATAGCAAATGAATGATAAAGAATCAGGAGTGTTTCGTGTTGCTTCGGATAAGCCTTTTTTGATTGGTTTTGGAATTCTGGGCGGGAGCTATTTGTTGATTATAGTATCCATGGTCTTGGCTGATTTGTTTTTTTTAAATTATGTAGATCAGCCTGTGCTAGGTAATGAGATGGTTCGGCAGGGTCGTCATATTGAATCTGGCGTGATTGTTCCGACTGAAAAAGGTCGGAGCTACTTTTTTAGGGCTGGAAAAAATGAAATAGGGCTTCGTCAAGTTGATGGCTCTTTGCTGGGGACCGGATTATTTACTGCTGACTCAAGTGAGGTTGTTCTTATATCAAGTGAGGAGGGTAAGCCAGTAACAGCCTCATTACGGCCGGAAGTAAGGTTAAAGAATTTTGCGATCACTAATAACGTGGCAACATTAACTACCGATGAGCCGCATGGATTGCTTTGGGGTGAGTTTATCAGCGTGAGTTCATCTGATGTAGTTGGCTGGGATGGTATTCGTGAAATCACTGAGACCACTACGGACCAACTTTCATTTAAACTTGATGAAGGGGCGAGTTTGGCTGGATCACTTCGACTTTCTAAGCCAAATCCGCTGGTGCAGGCTTTACGGAGTCGCGATATACGTTTTTCAATCAAGCTGAGCCTGATCAGCTGCACGCTTACAACTTTGTTTTCGCTTTGGGTTGCAGTACCCATTGGATATGTCATGAGCCGTTTTCAGTTTCGCGGAAAGGCTGTGATCGATACGCTTCTAGATATTCCGATTGTCTTGCCACCATTAGTGGTCGGCTTAAGTCTATTAATTCTTTTTCGCTATATGCCCGATTGGTTGAGCGATGCTGTAGTGTACAAATGGCCTGCCGTGGTGTTAGCACAGTTTATGGTTGCTTGTGCTTTTGCAGTGCGCACGATGAGAGTGACTTTTGACCAAATCCCACAGCGTTTTGAGCAAGTAGCGCTTACACTTGGTTGTAATCGAAATAAAGCATTTTGGAGAGTGATTATGCCACAGGCCAAGGGAGGTTTACTTGCTGCTGGCACTTTGGCTTGGGCAAGGGCGCTGGGGGAGTTTGGTCCGATTTTGGTTTTTGCAGGAGCGACTCGACAGAAAACCGAAGTGCTGCCCACAAGCGCTTTTTTAGAGCTGCAAGCTGGTCGAACTGAAGGAATGTTGGCCGTTTCTTTGATTATGATTGCTGCAGCAGTCGTTGTTTTTATTGTGGCTAGAACTTTGGGGATGAAGCGAATTTTTGCATGATACGTCTAGCGGACATCACTATAAAACAGGGAGACTTTGAACTGTCAGGTATTGAGCTGGAGTTGTCTTCTGGTGAATACGGTGTGCTGATGGGGCGTAGCGGTTGCGGTAAGACTACATTGTTAGAGGCAATTTGCGGATTACGAAAAATTGACCAAGGTAAAATTATTCTTGGTGATCGTGATGTAACAAACCTGCCGCCTGCTGAACGTGGAGTTGGCTACGTACCTCAGGATAGAGCTCTTTTTCCAACACAACCAGTTCGTGAGCAACTTGCATTTGCTCTAGTTTTGCGCTCGCTTGGTCAATCCGAAATTTCGCGGCGTGTCGAGGAGTTGGCAGATCTACTTGGCTTGGGTGAGTTGCTTGATCGGTTGCCTGATAAGCTTAGTGGAGGCGAGGCACAACGTGTTGCACTTGGGCGTGCATTGGCACATAAGCCGTCGGTGCTTTGTCTTGACGAACCGCTGAGTGCCCTTGATGAGGAGCTTCATGATGAGATGTGTCAGTTACTTGAGCATGTGAATGGTCAGACTGGTGTTACGGTGTTGCATATTACCCACAGTCCTAGCGAAGCCAAACGCCTGGCTGGCTGTCACTACCACTTGGTCGATGGTAAAGTACATCACGATGTCTGAGGCTATTACATTGCCAGAATTATCGGATTTTGAGCGTGATGTCTACTCATGGCAAACCACTGTGTCCGGTTTCGGAGAAGAAGGGCAACGACGTCTAAAGGGATCGACAGTGATGGTAAGTCGCATTGGGGGGCTAGGCGGCCTTGTTGCTTTTGAGTTGGCAGCGGCAGGGGTTGGGCGGTTGATTTTGGCCCATGGAGGTAATCTTAAGCCGAGTGATTTAAACCGACAGTTGCTCATGCGACATGATGCAATTGGTCAAGTGCGCATCGAAACTGCAGTGCAGACGCTCAAAGGTCTGAATCCTCGAATTGAGATTGTTCCAGTGCCGGAGAATGTTAGTGAGTCCAATGCATCCGAATTGGTTGAAAAGTCTGATCTAGTGGTTGATTGCGCTCCCTTGTTTGAGGAAAGATATGCGATGAATGATGCTTGTGTTCGATTGTCTAAGCCAATGGTCGAATGCGCGATGTTTGAGACAGAAGCACATATTACTAGCTTCGCTCCAGGGAAGACGGGTTGCCTGAGGTGCTTGTATCCAGAAAAACCAGATGATTGGAAGAGGCGCTTTCCAGTGATTGGTGCAGTCTCTGGAATGGTCGGTTGTCTAGGGGCGATGGAGGCTATAAAAATTCTGACTGGTTTAGGGCAACCGTTGTACAAGCGGTTACTTAATTGCGATCTTCGATCGATGTCTTTTCATTCTGTAAATTTGCAACCGAGTAAGGATTGCAAATTATGTGCTAAAACAGAGAATTATTGATTTTTATTTGGCATAAGAAAATCGTGGCTATTTAACTAAATCATAATAATAATTTCGCAAGTTGTAGGTAATGAAATTAAGAACAATAATTTTAAGAAAATCGGCTTTCACTCTTATTGAGTTGTTGGTCGTTATTGCGATAATTGCCATTTTGGCTTCCTTGTTGTTGCCTGCGTTGGCTAGTGCCAAGGAAAGTGGCCGCTCTATAAAATGTCTTAGCAATATGCGGCAGGTAGCTTTGGGGATTTACAACTACAAGGATGAAAATGATGATCATCTTCCTTTTGCGGGTTATACAGATCGTAACTGGCATGAGGATTGGGTTTGGGGTGGACCAGGGGATGCTGTAAAGGATTCTCGAAAGAATTGGGCCAAGTATGATCGTAATGTTGCCTTTCATGCTGAGGCTGGGGCGGTGTTTCCCTATGTGACGGGGCAGGATATTATTCGAAATGGTCGTCAACCTGATACTCGGAACAAAACCGTTTATGGGGTTTATCGTTGTCCAAGTACCGGTGAAATCGGTCGTGCATTGCGTGTGAACTTCAGTATGACAAGTTTCTTAAATGGCCAAACCGGAAAGCAGCATCCAGGAGTCAATTTTTCCGTTGTGAAAAATCCTTCAGATAAGTTTCTACTACTCAATGAAGATCCTCGCTCTATGCGTAATGCTAGTTTTCATCCAGGTGGTACTGCATTTGGGGGAGGCAATGGTGTTAGTGCTGTAGGAGGAAGGCTTCATATTATGCATAAAACTGGAATTAACGTTGCTTACTTTGATGGGCATGCTTCCAGTATTAAACATGATCAAATTATGAAAATTCAGCGTGATGCTTATTTGATTCAGAAACATTTTGATCCTTTTAAGCAATAGTCGCTAATGATTTGAATTTATGGCAAAAGGGTCAGGTCGATTCCTCGGCTCTTTTTATTTGAATAAACAAAACGAATGATATGAAAAATACAGCATCCTCCAGATTTAAGAGTAAAACTTTTATGATTAATTCCTCTTATGGAAGCCGATTGTTCGCGCTGCTTCTATCTTTCTTTCTAGGAGGAGTTGCCGCATTTGCCCAGGAAGCAAAGGAGACCGGGATGTCTGAGCGGATTGATGCTCTTGCAGGTAAAGTAGTTG
>Ga0066841_10000130_pt1 | contig 10168 bp, 10 predicted proteins | sample ETNtaG_21_FD_66732 | JGI IMG/M metagenome (GOLD analysis project Ga0066841, IMG submission 66732) | Marine microbial and viral communities from oxygen minimum zone, Eastern Pacific Ocean - ETNP201302PF91A | ecosystem: Environmental > Aquatic > Marine > Oceanic | place: Pacific Ocean: Eastern...
TTAAGGTAGAGCATGCATGCCAAGATGACTATACGACTTCGGTCTCACACGACAATTAGAAAACGTGTTTTAGATTTTCCCTATTCGAATGCGGCGCTCGAATTAGAGGGGGCAAAGGCTGAGGTAGGCATACATTATCTTCAAGAACACCGTGAAGCACGCAAACAAAAAAGCCCACCCGCAATCACTGCCGTTTGACAAGGAATGCGGGTGGGCTTTCACATACTTACACCGTTAGGTATTAGTGATGGTCGCTATTTTGGCTTTTGAAGCTTACTTCCAGCAAATTTACGCTATCAGCAAATGTCAGGGTTTTGATATCACCCTTGCCTTCTACATTTAGCGTATTCACTTGTTTTGGCCACAAGTCACGCAATGCATCATGGCGAATTTTAATGCCTTCAAGTACAGGCGGCTCAGCAGTTTCCTGATAAACCCAAAAGTGCTTACCTTCAACTTCAAAGCCAACATCAGCAAGCTTTAATGGCTCGCCTGCTGCATTTAAAATTGCAAAGTGGTGGGCGACGTAATCAGCGAATTGTTGCTGCGTTTCTATGTCGTCCATAATATCTGCGTGCTTGTCGAACAGTGCCTTAACCGCGTGTTCAGCATCGTGCAAATTAAAGCGGTGCATCACCTCAATATTTTCTGTTCTAGGATTGAACAGTACCGTGGTAATTGCTGCTTTTATTTGATGCGCTTGGGCTGCAGTGCTGTACGACATTGCGCTAACTAATAGCACAGCCGTAATTGCGAATGCACTTACGCTTGCGAGCAGAGCATGAGCGCTCTGCTGCAAGCGAGCCAAAGACAACTTATTCGTCATCTTTGTCCTCGTCGTCGGTTTTCAGTTCGGTCTTTGAGTCGTGCATAAGGTCACGGTACTCGTAAGTGTTACGCGGCTTATTCTTATACGCTTCAATACGCGAAGGAATGATACGACGCGGGTAGTGGTTATTTTCCACATCTACGTCTGCGGTTTCCCAGTGCGGATCAACGGTTACGCTTACCAGCTCTTTGTCTTTGTCGGTAACAATAAGCTTGCTTACGGCTTTAGGTGTACGACGCCAGATTTCCGCAGGAATACGCATTTCTTCTTTCGTGCCGTCTTCAAACGTTAGTTCAAGAATGATTGGCATCACCAACCCACCCTTGTTGCTGAAATCTAGCACGTAGTAGTTTTTGTCTTCTTTCACCGCACGCTCAAACGCTTTACGCTCCCAAGGCTCAAGATCTTTCAAGAATTTCTTGTACTTGTTACGCTCTTTGTTAGTTACGGTGTAACGATCGTTTTCGTCGTAGAAGTCACTGATATCTTCAAAGCGATCTACCCAAAGCTTTTTGCCTTCTTCTTTATTACGAAGGTCGGTAAGTGACTTCGGTTTTTCCATTTCTGCTTCGCGCTCGCGAGCAAAGTCGATATCTGGATCTTCAGTGTCTAAACGAAGCTTGTATACGCTGTCTAGGCTAATATCTACATGGTCTGTGGTGTAAAACCAACCACGCCAGAACCAGTCTAGATCAACGCCTGACGCTTCTTCCATAGTACGGAAGAAATCTGATGGTGTAGGACGTTTAAACATCCAACGCTGCGCGTACTCTTTAAACGCGAAATCAAACAGCTCACGGCCAAGAATAGTTTCGCGAAGAATGTTAAGTGCTACTGCAGGCTTGGTATAGGCATTTGGGCCAAGGCGAAGTACTGAGTCAGACTGGGTCATAATTGGCACCTGCGTCTGAGACTTCATGTAGCCTGTGATATCACGTGGCTCTACGCCCCACGGGATCGTAGGATCCCACTCGCGACCGGCAACGCCGTCTAGGAAGCTGTTCAGACCTTCATCCATCCATGTCCACTGGCGCTCGTCAGAGTTAACTGTCATAGGGAAATAGATATGACCTACTTCGTGAATAACCACGCCAATAAGGAAACGTTTCTCAGCAAGCGAGTACGTGCGTGAACCATCGTCACGAAGCTCTGTACGCGGGCCGTTGAAGGTGATCATGGGGTATTCCATGCCGCCAACTGGACCATTTACTGATTGGGCTACTGGGTATGGGTAATCGAAGCTAAAGCGGCTATAAACATCCATGGTGTGGATGATTGATTCTGTAGAATACTTCTGCCATAGCTCGCCACCTTCTTTCGGGTAGAAAGACATGGCCATTACCAATGGTTGAGTGTCACCGCCTTGCTGATAACCACGCGCATCCCACGCAAATTTACGCGAAGAGGCCCATGCAAAGTCACGTACGTTTTCTGCCTTAAAGGTCCAGGTTTTAAGCTTAGTCGTGCCTTCTTTTTCGTTCTCAATTGCTTCTTCTGGTGAAACAATGAATACGATACGGTCAGCTTTTTCTGCCTTTTTCAGACGGTCGCGCTGTGTTTTAGTTAACACGTCTTTCGGGTTTTGAAGCACACCCGTTGACGATACGATGTGGTCAGCAGGAACTGTAATATCTACTTCGTAGTTACCGAACTCTAGCGTGAACTCGCCACGGCCAATAAACTCTTTATTGGTCCATGCTTCGTAGTCTGTGTAAGCCGCTAGACGAGGGAACCACTGTGCTAGCAAGAAGATGTCGTTGCCGCCTTCACGTTCGTCATCTGGGAAATGCTCGTAACCTGCACGTGCTGAAACAGCGTCTTCTTCTACAATGTTAAACGCAAAATCGATATCGAACGTAACTTTGCTGCCTGGCTTCAACGGTTGAGCCAAGTCAACACGCATTAAGGTGCCAACTACTGTGTGACGTAAGTCATTGCCCGCTTTGTCTTCAACTCGAGAAATGGTATAGCCCAGCTCGTTGTCGTCAACAAACTGCTGACGGCGCAATGCACCCATGCTTAGCTTAGCTGGCGCATCGCCGCTAGCAGCTTGCGTACCCGGCCCGCGGTTACCGATACCGCCAAACGTGGTAGTAAGCGCAGACATTGAATCGTCGCGGAATTTGTTTTGGTCAAGCTGGATCCACAAGTACTTAAGCGTATCTGGCGCGTTGTTGTGGTAAGTAATGGTTTCGCTTGCTTCAATGCGGCGTTTGTCTTCAAGTAGCTTTACGTCAATATCGTAATCTACTTGTTGTTGCCAATATTGGTGGCCTGGCTCACCAGCGGCGTTACGGTATACGTTTGGAGTAGGAAGAACTTCGTCCAGCTGACGGAATTTATCTTCGAAATCGCCTTTAGTTTGTTTAATAGCGGCGGTACTAGGAAGAGAAATCAGCATAGACAACACTGGCGCTAGCCAGAAAAAGTGTCGTTTTGCGGTGCTCATGCAGGTTCCTTGCAACTTGTAAGTTAGAATTGTTATAAGATAACACCGCCTAGTATATAAGTATGCCTGTCACAATCCAATTTTTTGACCGTAAACTAACCATGTTTTAACGCAAAAAAACTGTAACAGATCGTTTTGTTTCGCGCTTTAACTGTCGTATTCTTAAGCTCTTGTTTTCTTTTTTCTTCCCCCTATGAACCGTTTTAATTGGCAACGTGCCGTTATAAAAGTTGGCAGTGCGCTTATTGCTCCTGAAGGCAATGAGTGTAGTGGGCGTTATTTACTGTCTCTTGCTCGATTTATTACTGCTAGTCGCGAAGCTGGCAAAGAAATTATTCTGGTCTCTTCTGGCAGTGTTGCCGCGGGCCGCAGCAAAGTGAAGGTTCGTCACAACGCATCTATTGCAGAAAAACAAGCCATGGCTGCGATTGGCCAGAATTTAATGATGGCCAACTGGCAGCGCTTTTTCGACTTTCCCTGTGCACAAGTATTGTTAACGGCGGATGATCTACGCGATAGAACCCGCTACGTAAATATTAAAAATACCTTGCGCGAAATTTTGAATCACAATGCGTTACCTATTGTGAATGAAAACGACACCGTAGCTGTCAACGAACTCAAAGTGGGTGATAACGATAACTTGGGTGCTTACACCGCCCTGGTCGCCCAAGCAGACACCCTCATTATCTGCTCAGATATCGACGGCTTATTTACCGCAGACCCAAGAAAAGACGCCAATGCCACACTCATTCCACAGGTAGATAAAATAGACAGCACCATTTACGGCCTTGCCGGCGGCGCTGGAACTGCGGTAGGAACTGGCGGCATGCGCACAAAAATTGAAGCGGCAGACAAGTGCACCAGTAGCGGTATTCAAACTCTTATTGTCAACGGGCGAAAAGGCGAAACCTTCGATGCATTACTTGAAGGTAAAGTGCCGGGAACCCTATTCAATGCTAGTAGCACTCCCGCCAGCGCGCGCAGACTGTGGCTTACCCATACGCTTAAAACCGCTGGAAGAATAGACGTTGATAGCGGTGCGAAAGAGGCGTTAGTGCGAAAAGGCGCGTCATTACTGCCATCGGGTATTGTTGATGTCGTCGGTTTGTTTGAACAAGGCGACGCTGTTGAAGTGGTGTGCCAAGGCGAAGTTATTGCCAAGGGGCTTTGCCTGTATAACGCAAAAGACTTAACGCTTATAAAAGGGAAAAAGTCGAAAGAAATTGCCAGTGTGTTAGGTTATGAAACAACGGATGTTGCCATTCACCGTGACGATATGGTGCTTTACTCATAGCGCTACTCAAAAGAATCGCTGCAATAGACTACCGCACATTAAACATTAATTGGCGTTAGTCGTTCATCGATTTTCATTATTTGCGCCAACAACAAAGCGATACATTTATTCACTAAGGGACGATCATGACTGATATCACACCTACACTTGCCGACTACCCTTACAAAGTCACTATCGCCACGCGTTGGCAAGACAATGATGCGTACGGACATATCAACAATGTTGTGTACTATGGTTTCTTTGATACCGCGGTAAACCGCTTTTTAATTGAAGAATGTGGGCTAGATATACACAACGGGCAATCCGTGGCATATGTGGTAAGCAGTCAGTGTCAGTACATTGCTCCGGCAGCCTACCCTGAAGACATTTTTGTAGGCTTGCGCGTTATCAAAATTGGTAGAAGTTCAGTGACTTATGGTCTATCGGTTTATGCCGGAGAGAATAAGCGACGCGTGGCTCATGGCCAATTTGTGCATGTGTTTGTAGATAGAAAAACCGACAAGGCCATTCCTATTCCTGTTAATGTGAAAACAGCGTTAGAGTCGATTGTGGAAGTAATGTAGAGCATGGCAAAAATGACGAAACACAATGCATCACAAGCGATGAGCAACGGCAATCAAAAGGAGGTTGTCTTTCTAGACGCCGAAACCATGGATTTGCCCAGCCTTGATACCTCGTCACTAGATGACTTACAAACTAATTTCGGCGCAGGTATTACGCTTCATCAACAAACTCAAGCCGAAGATGTGGCCGAGCGCATTAAAAATGCCGATGCTGTGCTGGTTAACAAAGTCGTGCTACAAGCCAAAGATTTACAGCAGGCCAGTCAGCTTCGCTATATTGGTGTAACTGCGACCGGCATGAACAATATCGACCGTGATTACTGCGAACAGGCTGGTATTACCGTTCAAAATGTAGAGGGCTACGGCACTGATAGCGTTGCTCAACATACGTTGACCTTGGCGTTGAATTTGGCCACCAATTTTGTGACGTATCAGCGCGATATGCGCAACCAAGCATGGTCTGCATCTTCTCATTTCTGCTTACTCAATCATCCCGTGGTGGAATTGGCGGGTAAGCATGCGGTAATTGTTGGGCATGGCGAGCTTGGCAAGCGTGTAGAGGCATTGTTTAAGGCTATGGGTATGCAGGTGAGTATCGCTGCTCGCCCAGGTAAACAAGACGACCCTCGTCCAAGTCTTGCATCGCTTTTACCAAATGCCGATGTGGTAAGTCTTCATTGCCCGCTTACTGAAGCCACCGATAAGCTGATTAATGCCGAGACGTTGTCGCTGATGAAGCCAACCGCTTTTCTCATTAATACGGCTCGCGGCGGTTTGATTGATGAGGAGGCACTCTATCATGCGCTTAAAAACAACCAAATTGGTGGCGCGGGATTAGATGTACTAAGTGTCGAGCCTCCGCCTGTTGATCATATATTGCTTAAAGAGGCACTACCTAACTTGCTGGTAACGCCGCATAATGCGTGGATTGGTAATGGCGCTAGGCAAAAACTGCTAGATAGTGCTATTGACCATTTATCTGCCCACTTATCTTCTTGTTTATCAGCTTCCCAGGGCTAGAACACCGCTATGAATAACGCAACCTTATTTGCTCTGTGCTGCCTGATTTGGGGCTCAACCTGGATAGCCATCACTTACCAAATAGGGCATACCTCTGAAACGTTTGCTATTGCGCTGCGTTATTTATTGGCGTCGGCTTGTTTAGGGATTTACTGTGTTATTAGGCGTTTGCCGCTTAAGCTACCGGTACATGTTCATGTGAAAATGGCCGCAGTCGGTCTCTTTTTATACAGCTTAAATTACACGCTGCTGTATATGGCGCAAGCGCACATAATTAGCGCGCTGTTAGCCCTTATGAGTTCTTGTATTATCTACATTAATGTTGTGCTTCGGCGATGGTGGCTTAAAGAGCCTATAAGAAAAGAAGTGGTTGTAGGTGCTACATTTGGCTTGCTGGGCATTGTGTGTTTGTTTGTGCCGGAGTTTTCCAAAGTCTCCATGGATGCGGCGCTTGCCACCGGCCTCGCTATAGCGTTTGTCAGCTTTTTCTGCGCCTCAACAGGTAACGTTATCTCCGAGCGTATTTTGACCTCGGGTACGCCTGTTATCCAAATGAACTTCTATGCCATGAGCTATGCCATGGTGCTGCTTTTCATCACCTCACTGGCAATGCCGGGTAAGTTGGTCATTCCTACCCATACCGAGTTCTATCTGTCGCTGCTTTATCTGGCTATCTTTGGCTCTGTGTTTGCGTTTGGCGCGTACATGAAACTGTTAAAGCAAATGGGCGCTGACAAGGCTGCATATGTGGTCTTGGTATACCCCATGGTTGCACTGGTTATTTCCACCTTTTTCGAAGGCTATACCTGGAGCGTTTTATCTGTGGTTGGGGTGGTCATTGTGCTGGTAGGCAACGCCATTGCAATGGGGAAAGTTCCCCGCTTTATGCGTCGCCCACCGGTGTCGAGCTAGGAGCTGGTAAAACCGTTTATTTGAGCGCGTTGATTTTCTTATTAAGTTCGTAAGCAGGCTCGGTAACAATGGTTTCAAGGGTTTCGATTCGCGCCATCAAAGCTTCAATCTGCGCATCTTTTTCCTCTAAACGCTGCTGCTGTTTGTCGGTCACGCTTTTAACGAACGGGTTGCTGCACTCGCCGTTCATCCAGTCGTTTAGTCGCCACTGAAATTTTGCGTCTAAGTAGCTTGCCAAAAGCACAAGCGACGTCAGGCTGCCAATTAACAAAACTATACTTAACGTAGACATAATTTTTTCCTAATCCAAATTTCAAGGTTGAAGGCTTTTAGGGAAAATGCCCTAAACGCACGTTACTGCACTTACTGTTTTAACTAGTCGTTTGTTGCTTAAAAAAATTACAGCATTGACGAAAAAAGTTTGTAATAAAAATTCGTGGGGGCAGACTGATAGAAGTAACACAATAAAATAACAACAGTTTTTGTGATTAGGGATGTGACGTTGGGGCAGGGTTTTGAAGATGTTTTTGCGCAATACGGGGCAATACTGAGCCGTGTAGCCAACAGCTATGAAGCAAACGAAGCGATGCAGCAAGAATTATTGCAAGAAATTGCTATTGCCGTCTGGCAGGGGCTGTCTCGCTTTAAGGGCGATAGCAGCGTGAAAACCTATATTTTGAAGATAGCTCATAACCGCGCAGTTACTCACGTAGCAAATCAAGTGAAGCGTCTCGATACCCATCAATATGACCACGATGATTTGGGCTCTGACAGGTTCGTGAGTACTACCCATTCACCAGAGGAAATGTCTAGTCAACACCAGTCATTAGAACGCCTACTTCGCGCGGTACGGGCACTTCCATTGCAGTCAAGACAAGTGCTAACGCTTTCTCTTGAAGGCTTAAGTTACGATGAAATTGCAGACGTCTGTGGTCTGACTAAAAATCATGTTGGTGTGATATTAAAGCGCGCCAAGCAAAGTATCATGCAGGAGCAACCGCATGCATAATTCAGATAAAGAGAACCAAACGAACCCGCCCGTATCAGTAGACGATGCGCAAAATGATGGCCTTTCTGCGCTATGGCAAGCTCAGCCAGTTACGACTATCAACCTCTCGGAAGTAAAAGCCAGTTTAAGCAGCGAGCGAACCAAGCAACGCTGGTATATGTTGGTTGACTCCTTAGCGTTTATCCCAGCGATCTACTTGCTAGTTGTTACTTGGGAAAAGTTCACTTTTGTCGCCCACGCGATGTTTGTTTTTATGCTGGTCACGGCTCTTCCCCTGCTTGTTTATCAGCTGTGGTTAAGAAGAGTGGCCGCATTTTCAAAAGACACTCAAACCGCTGACCACCTAACGCAGCTAATAAAGCAAATTAAGAATAACGTGAAGATTGCTGTAATCACTAAACACTCGACATGGACTGCAGTGTTATTTGGATGTGCCTTTCTGGTGGAGCGCTATTTTTATGGGGAGCTTACCCCAGAGAAAGTTATGAAGATGGCTATAGTTATGACGTCCATGAGCGTTGTGATGCTAGTGTGGTATGTGTGGGCGAGCAAAAGACAAAAGCGTTTTGAGCGTCAACTCGAAACGCTTGAGAAGATGGCACAGCAGCGTTAAGGGCGCATGAGTGCAAAAGTACGATGTTTTGACTTTGAGCGCTTAATTGTTATTACTTGTGCTCGGAGTGCTCACATTATCTTTCAGATCTTGCTCTGCGCTTTCATTGGACTCGTCAGATTCACTGTCGTCTTCATCACTATCTCTACGGGTTCTGTTATCACCCAAGAAAAACTCATAATAAAGGTCTAACGCGAACTCAGATTGGTCTTCCAGTGTGGTTTGAATGGCTTCTAAATATAAACTAGGTAGAAGCTGATATTTTACCGCCAAGTCAGGCGGTAGTTGTCTGCGTCGTAGCGTGCTATTAGCGTCGTTGTTACTTAGACCAACGTCCACATTGTATTCCACAGATAATCGCTCGTTAATCTGCCCTCTTACCGACAGTAAATCTTCGTTAGTGCTTAAACTAAAATCATCAATACCTAGCGCGCTTCCCACTTGCCCTGTCAGGGTTTTGGTGTTGGATAAACCAAAACCTACCAGCAGCGCAGCGTAGTTAGGATCTTGTGTGCCCGAGTTCGGTCCAGAACCTGTAAGTAGATATGACAATACGCCCTGTTGATCCATTGCAGGCTCAGAGAACAGGTTAATACTTGGCGAGTCAGCCGCGCCATCAATTCGGATACCTGCAATTACGTCGTCATCGGTTTTAGCCGGGTCGCGGATGGCTTCGACCAGCAACAAAGGTTGGTCAATTGGGCCGTTAAATTGTACTTCACCGGTTTGAATAATTAACTGTTGTCCGTAAGCGTTGTATCGACCATTTAAAATTTGAAGGTCACCATAGCCCACAAGTGCAGGTTGAGTGTTTACGCGAATGCCACCATACAAACTTGCAGTAAGGCCAAACGCTTCGAGTTTTACTTCTTCGGTTTTGTTTTTGTCGATGTTTACCAATACCGAAGCGTGGACGATATCTAGCGGTTCCTCTCTATCCGGTTCGCCACGCAGGTGCACGTCTTTTGATGGGGAAACAGCACTCTCAGGTAGCGACTCTATTTCAATTCTCGCCCAAGGAATATTTACCTCGCCACTCACGTCCACTTTTTCTTTTGTGGCGGCGATATCGATATTCGGTGATACCTTGAGTCGAATGTTTGGCTGACGAATTTCGAAACCGTTTCCTTTTAAATTAAATGTCGCACTGGGGTTGGATGACCAGTCTAACTCGCCTTTTAACGCCCCTTTTCCTCCGCCTAGTAAGAAGGTGCCGTCTAGAGCAGCGGTTTGACCATTAAGCGATACTTTTTGATTCCAATCGGCCAGTGTCACAGGTGTATCTTGTATATCGATAGCGCCATTTGAAACCGTCAATTCACCGTTAAGCGTAGGGTCGTCAATGTAACCACTTAACGATACGTTCCCGTTTAACTTTCCTGTAAGGGTTCTGATAGCAGGGGAAAGGGGTTTGAATGGTGCAACATTAAGCCCTTGCATCTCTAGTTTACCATCGAGTGGTATACGCGATTCGAAAGG
>Ga0066841_10000136_pt1 | contig 10096 bp, 3 predicted proteins | sample ETNtaG_21_FD_66732 | JGI IMG/M metagenome (GOLD analysis project Ga0066841, IMG submission 66732) | Marine microbial and viral communities from oxygen minimum zone, Eastern Pacific Ocean - ETNP201302PF91A | ecosystem: Environmental > Aquatic > Marine > Oceanic | place: Pacific Ocean: Eastern...
GCTTGCACTGTCCACGTACTCACCTCTCTTTCAGAGGCTAACTTTCCATTGATTCAGAGGAGTAAAACAACTATTCTGGAAGTCCCGTAGGCTACTTCACTTCGTATGCTCCGACCATTCTCCTGACTGCATCCTCGACCTCAATGCCACCATCCAGCAAACTCCCCAATGTGCTCAGGAAGGGAGTCGGATGACCCATCCTCTCTGATCTGTTCAGAAACATCCTGGTCGCCCTTACTCCCTCTGCGACCATATGCATCTCTTCGAGGGACTCCTCCAGGCTCTTTCCGGAACCCAGCTTCTCTCCGAGAGTTCGATTCCTACTCCGAGGGCTGGTTGCCGTCACGTACAGGTCTCCGATTCCAGCCGGCCCGAATGCAGTCTTCGGGTCAGCACCCATCTTCTCGAGTAGTCCTATCCCTTCGCTGTATCCGGAGAGGACCAGGGCTGCCTTGAGGTTGTCACCCCCTATCGTGTCCTTGAGTCCGTCTACGAGCCCGCATGCTAGAGCTACGCAGTTCTTGTACGCCCCCCATAGCTCCGCCCCAACCGGGTCCTCTGCCGGCGTTAGGATCAGAGAGTCGGTGGAGAGTCGCTCTGCGACCCTCTCCGCTATTCTGATGTCATGGCAAGCCACCAGAGCATTCGTGATAACGCCACGCGCGACTTCCGGGGCTATGGTCGGCCCGGTCATCACCACTACTTGATTGGACATTCCAGCGTCAGAGAGCCTCCTCTCGATAGCATCCGAGATCATCCCGGAACCACCCTCGTCCGATGGTGCTAGGCCCTTCGCCAGATCGACCAGCAGGTGAGATGGCCTAAGGCTTGGTATCAGCATGTCAACAACCTCCAGGATGACCGAGCTGGGGAGAGCTAACACCAGAATCTCACAACTCTCGGTGACATCCGAGATCTCCATTGTGCAATCCAGCTCTGGTATCTCGTATCCAGGAAGGTACTTCTTGTTCTCGTGAACGGTCATCATCGATTCGTAAACCTCCTGTTCTACTGTCCAGCCCAGGACGTTGTGCCCGTCGTTGCACCAAGCCAGTGCGAGCGCCGTCCCCCAGTTGCCGAGCCCGAGAACGCCTATTCGTGCCATTTTTGCCATCTGCGGGGCGCATAGACCCTGTTATGACCCTATGGGGAACATTGACGTGGATGCGTTGACTTCTTGGTGGGTAATTATTCGCACGAGGCATAGCAGGGGTACCCGAGTGGTCAAAGGGGCTGGGTTTAGGTCCCAGTGCGTAGTGCTTCGCAGGTTCAAATCCTGCCCCCTGCACCATCACTTGATCCTGATCTTCTTCGAGCGGATGCTGGAGACGCCTCGTCTCTTCCAGCCTGCTATCCTGTAGCCCATTATGCCGATAAATGATATCGAGACAGCTATGATTGCCCAGTTCTCGGTAGTGAAGGGTCTGAACGGGTCTCTGGACCACTTCTCGTCCCCGAGAACCCCGTCCTCACCGTCCGGTATGCCGTCGTTGTCATCGTCGGGGTCCATGAAGTCGAGCAAGCCATCCCCATCGAAGTCAGGTGCCTCCGAGTCATCAAACCCACTTTCGCCGGAGTCAATATCGTCCTCGAATATTTCGTCGCCAAGCAGGGCCTGTATCGGGCACCCTAGATCGTTTCCTGGGAGTGCGAGTAGTTCGAGGTAACCCTCGTCGCTAGGGCCGATACCAGGTACGAATTGACATTCGTCGGCGTTGTTACCGACTCCATCACTATCGCTGTCCATCCATTCAGTCGGGTCGTCGGGGAAGACATCTGAGTTCGGACCCTGGTCTGCATGACCGTCACCGTCGGAGTCGGACCATCTCCAGTCATCCAGTGGGAATGCGTCGGTGCCGTCCTCACCATCGCTGTTCATGGTGCAAGGAACTGGATTGAGCCAACCGTCTCCATCACAGTCCGTGTCTACGTTGTTCCCTATGCTATCGCCGTCGGTGTCATCGGTCTCGTTGGCATCGAATGGAAACGCATCCCCCTTGGCGGAGGCGAAGCAGTCGGGGATGCTGTCCCCATCCTGGCTCGGTCCAGTGTTCGATGGGGGGACAAGGTCAGGCCTCCAGTATGTCGTGTCATCGCATCTGCCGTCGTTGTCGTCATCAGCATCGGAATTGTCGCCAATCCCATCGCCATCCGCATCCGACCACTCGTTGCCGTCGTTAGGGAACACGTCGAAGATGTCCCTTATCCCATCCCCGTCGTCGTCCTGGTCCGCGTTGTCCCCTATCCCATCCTCGTCTTTGTCCTCCCACTCACTTTGATCAGAGGGAAACGGGTCATCCGTGTCGTTGACGCCGTCGTTGTCGTCATCCACATCGATGCTGTCAGGGATCCTGTCGCCATCCGAGTCAGCGGAGACCTCGGGGTCCAACCAGTCGTAGTCCTCGTTGTTCGGCACGCCGTCATTGTCTGCATCGGAATCGAACTGGTCTGGAATTCCATCTCCATCGAAGTCAGGGAAGCACAAGTCGAAGAATGTGGAGGCCACCTCCAACGTGGATTGGCCGCTTGGGCAAGGGGTCTGGGAGGGAGAACGTGCATCCGAGACGTAGTAGCCCCTTGCTGCAGGTGTGCATGTGGCTTGCCCCCTCTGGCTGGAGTAGTAACCAGCAACGCACTCCATCTGGGATGTCTGACCAGGCTGAGGAACCATGAAACCCCTGTCAGCCAGTATGCAAACCGTCTGTTGGGGGTTTGGCTGATATGATCCCGGTGAGCAAGGCAGTTGTTCCTTTGACCCATGCCCCAGGTCGACAGAAGTGGGGCTGTTTCTATTGGCAGAAGTTCCATCACCAATCTGGCCGGCATCGTTAGCACCCCAGCAATGCAGGCTAGCATCAATGAGGATGACGCAGGAATGCCTCTGCCCCACTGAGACTGATGTCGCGTTCTCGCTCAGACCGACTATTGTCGGAACTGTTTTGCTAATCTGAGAACCATCCCCGAGCTGCCCGTTGCTGTTGTCGCCCCAGCAGGATACTCCGCCAGAGTCGAATAGAGCGCAACTGTGGAATAGACCAACTTGAACAGATGAGAGCAATTGGTCTGCGCTCAGTGGCACACTCACAGGTGAGTTTGAGTTCCCATTGCCTCCGTTCCCTAGTTGACCGTACGCATTGTACCCCCAGCAGAACATGGAACCATCGTCAACACCCAGACAGTTATGCATCGCCCCTGAATCCAGTGAAATCGCACTACCGTTTCCTGGGATCGATATTTCTACTGGAGTCAACCTATCGGCATTTGTCCCATCTCCAATTTGCCCGATCCAGTTATCCCCCCAGCATGCCACTGACCTATCCGACATGATGGCACAGGCGTGGTACGACCCCGCCGAGACCAGAAGAACTTCTCCTCCCATTTGAGCGATTATGGGGCTTGACCTGTCGGTCGTAGTCCCATCTCCCAACTGGCCATTGCTATTCAAACCCCAGCACTTGACGCTATGATCGTCCAGGACTGCACAGGTGTGCGCCTCTCCGGATGAGATTCCTACTGCGCTTTTCCCCGCTCCAAGGTCAACTGAGGCAGGAGTCGTCCTTTCTATGGTGGTCCCATCCCCCAATTGTCCGAATTCATTAGACCCCCAGCAGCGGACCGAACCGTCATCGAAAATAGAGCATGTATGGTGAGAGCCAGCGGAAATAGCCACTGCTCTCCTTCCTAGGGGGGTGGACGTCTTCTCCGGCTCTAGGCTCGGCGTCCTCGAACCATCCCCGAGCTGCCCGTTGCTGTTGTCGCCCCAGCAACGAATCGAACCATCATCCAAGATTGCGCAGGAGTGCGAAGACCCTGCTGATATCTGTGTGAGGACTGGAACGCTATGGCCAACCTCAGCCCATTTACAGGCAACTACCGAGCTTTGTCCAGGTAGGTCATTGTACTTCCCTGCGGGGCAGGGTGTACCCTCATAAGCCCCGGTTCCAGGAACGTAATAGCCAGGCTCTGCATCATCGCACGCAGTCTGACCAGATAGCCTCTGGAACTTTCCTTCACCGCATTGAACTTGTGAGGTCGCACCAAATGCGTTCGTGAAATTGCCCGGGCTCGCCGGAGTCATCACGGTGTTCCCTGTTCCACTAACGTAGTATCCAGGAGTTGCCTGTCTGCAGGTGAATCTGCCGAATGACCCAGAAGCGCAGCTTGCTGCCACCGTTGGGTTGTTGGGATCACTATCATCAACGTTAGGAAAACCATCGCCATCATCGTCATTGCTAACACCGACTTCGAAGATATTCAGGTCTCCATTATCGTTCCAATCCCTCTCCGAAGAGCTGATGTAGCTCCACATGGGGGTGGTGAACTCAGAAGGGGAGGTTCCTAGGGAGAGCGCTCCCGAACCTTGTCCACCCCAGCACATGGCTAAGTCGTTGCTACCAACAACACAGGTGTAAGAGGACCCAGATGAGACTGACAGAGTACCTAGATTCTGCCCTAGTGGGATTTCAGTTGGTGACGTGACTTGGCCCGAAGTGCTGCCATCGCCTACTTGCCCATTCGCACTGTCTCCCCAGCAGTGGAGGGAATGGCTGGAATCAACCGCACAGGTATGGCTATCTCCAGAGTCGATCGATATCACTCCAGTCAAGGAGAATCCAACGGTGGATGCGTCGTTCTGCTGGTTTGTCCCACCATCCCCGAGCTGCCCGTTGCTGTTGTCGCCCCAGCATTTCACGTTGTTACCATCTAGTAGGGCGCAGGTGTGGGTTCCTCCTGCCGACACTGCCACGGCATTACCACCAACAGTGACTATCGAAGGGGTGTTGGAGGAAGCAGTCGAACCGACCCCGAGCTGCCCGTTGCTGTTGTCGCCCCAGCATTTCAGAGCCCAGGAATCAGTTACAACACATGTATGGCTGGATCCGGTTGAGACTGCTAGGACGTTTTCCCCGATGGAGATGGAAACTGGGGTGCTGCTATCGACATTAGTCCCATCCCCAAGCTGGCCTTGATCGTTCCTCCCCCAGCATTGCAGGCTGGCATCGTCCAGTATGGCGCAACTGTGCCAATCTCCCGAGGACAGTTGTACGGGCACTCCGGATAGAATCACATCGACAGGTGAATTGGTATGAACCGAAGTCCCATCTCCTAGTTGGCCATGGTTGTTCCTCCCCCAGCATTGCAGATCGCCATTATCCAGAATGGAGCATGTATGGTCCTTCCCAGAGCTGATTGAAACTGCAGTCCTCGCTGCATCGAGCCCCACTTCGGTCATCGTCAGCCTGTCGGTGGATGTCCCATCTCCCAATTGTCCGAACGAGTTGCTCCCCCAGCACTGGAGTGATGAATCATCCAGAATCGCGCAGAGGTGGTCGCCACCACTAGACATCGTGGTTTCGGTGAATATTGATCCGGATTGGAAACCAGGCTCATTCAATCCATCCGATACTGGATGCCTCATGTCTTCGATGACGCCTACGCTGGAAGACAGGTAGTACTTCTGAGGTCCAGATGGGACGTTTGCCCCAGTGACAACAATTTCCCAATCGCCAGCTTCCGGATCCCCACCAAGTGAGATTCCCACTAGATTGTTCAAATCGTCATTTGTGTAGGTCTGAACCGCCCCACTGGGACTCTTCAGTAGGATGTCGAGATCGTTGATCAACTGCTTTCCTGCACTAGGGCCGTTTGCTGGGTCATTCCATGAAAGAACGACTCTGAAATCTTCGATCCCGGTATCTGGAACTGTGAGTTTGAATGAGTGGCTATCATATGTGGAAATCTCGATCCCCTCCGTGAAGCTAGAGTAGACCAGTTGTTGCAGATCAATTCGACCCCAGCCTTCGTGGTTGTTCGGAGCTTTTTCCTCAGCCCCATTCCCATTTGAATCTCCCCCGGTCGTATATTGGCCGAGCAAGTCGTGTGCCCCCGATGCAAGTATTGCCTTGATCAGAGCAGATTCAGGGCATTGGTCGCTTGAAGGGTTGGTAGCAAGGTTGCAATTGTAGGCCCCTATGTTGTTTAGGTACTCTATTACCAAGGCTACCGAACCTGCTGTGATTGGGGTCGCCATCGAGGTTCCAAACTTGTGAGTGTAATAGCCACTGGGGTCATCTTGTCCGTTGGTGTTCGCCAAGTCGGATCTGGTTGACAGAATCCATCCTCCCGGTGCTACAATATCCGGCTTAATCCTACCATCATTCGTAGGACCCCTATTGGAGTATGCACTCATCCCTTCCGGATCGTCAGAGAGCGTGTCTGTTCTGATTGGGTTCATGCTAAACCTCTCATTGGTAAAAGGCTCGTCGCATGGCGGATCAGAGTTGCAATAGCTGCTGTACGTCATATCGTATAGCGGCAATCCATCACGATAATTCTCCGACGATCCCACCGACAGAATATTCTTTGCAGTTGCCTGCTGATTCATCGCACCTAGGTTGATCTCCCCATCTTTCCCCCCATAGCAGTTAGTCTGTCCGTACGAGTTGTAAGTGCAGTCCATTGCATCGTTCCCCATAGCGTAAAGAATCGTCAGGTCGGTGAGGGAATTGGCTTCGGTATCGATCTGATATGCAGTAGTGCTGTAGTAAGCCAAACAACTCCCTCCACTGCAAGAGTTTGAGGCACTAGGGCCAGAGCCCCATGAATTTGTGTGGACTCGTGCACCAGCGTCGTGTGCCTCGCTGAAGAAAACATCGTAAGAGGGAGTGCAAAGGCCATTACAGCCGCCTGTTGGAGAATGAACCGCCTGCATGAAGAGATGGGCACCTGGTGCCATTCCGCTGTTGTCATTGCCGGAGGGAGAGTTCGAACCATCTCCCAGAACAGAACCGGTCACATGAGTCCCATGGCCATTGTAATCTTCTGGCCCGTCAGTGCAACTACCGCAAGTGTACGAAGCAACTCCGACCAATCTGCCAGCGAAGTCTGCATGGATGCCGCTGTTCACAGAGTTGCAATGGGATAGGCTCGTGCATTCAACCGCAGTATCCAGTCCGGAGTCCATCACCCCAACGATTACTCCAGCACCTGTTAGCGAACCCCCGAAGGAAGCCATGTTGGAGGACTCACCTACCCAATCAACATCGATGATTCCTGCCGCTGCCTCGTTATCAAGCTGAACTGAATACTTAGGCTCTATCCACTCGACGAAATTAAGATTAGCCAGACCAACCAAATCCTTCCGATCTACCACTACTTCAGCGACCCTGTCTGATCGGTAGTCAACTACCTCGACTCCCGTCGCAATCAGGTTTGCTAATTCGTCAGACCCGCCTAGTAAGACATTCATCACGAATCTTTCTCCTTGCATCACTGCCCCACGAGATTCTCCTTCAATGAGGGGGATGACATCTGGGGCCAGTTTGTCCGTCGTGTCAAGTCGGAAAGCCCCAATTACCCCATAATCCGAGAGTTCCGATGGCGTCATCTTCGGTACCTTACAGTGGAATCCCTGTGGCGAGTAGAACGTTCTGCACTCCAACCCCAGTTCGCCCAATTCATCCTTCCAATCAGATGGTATCGGATAATCGTGCGCCAGAGCGAGCCAACCAGACATGTATCCATTTCCAGTCGAATCCTCCCACTCTTCTATTGGGACATATGTAGCAGTCCGATGGAATAGCGCCGCCTCTCCGACATTACCAGAGTCACCCTTCCACCCATGGGAAGGATTGCTAGATTCGGGAATTACAAGTGTGGAATGACCCTCTAGAACGAACTCAATCGAGTCCATCCTGCCATCATCTAACATTTCCTCATTGCTAATTTGGTAGGTCAAGATCGTCACGACACTTGGGAGGAGCATTAGGCCAACGAGAAGAAGGGACAGACGCGACCCCACCGCGTTGACACTAGACATATATCTCCTACGTAGTAGGAGGACATTAAAATTGCCTCCATGCTCATTTGTTGAAAATTACAATATTGATTTCCGAATGCGCCTAATCATTGATTAGATCGATACACTATATTCCGTGAAAAATATCACATACGCCCGACCTGCTCGTCTGCTTCCAATGGACGAAGGCATCCTTCCGTCAACATCCCTCGAAACCGAGGAGAAGCAATCCACTGGAACAGATTCTGACTCTGAAGCCAATGATAGGATTGACGTAGAACTGGACAGGATTAGGGATAGGCGAGAGAATCCCGGCCAGAGCTTCATGTTCAACACTGTAGTTCCTCAGACATTCGATGACTATACTTTGGTCTTCGGCTTGATTGCTGGGCTGGTGTTCTTCGGCTCGGTCACAATCGCCTCATCGGGTTTAATTCTCGGGGACTCCATTGCGATTGATGATTCCCTGTCGGGAACTTTACTGGACCCAAATGATTGTGTTGACAAGAGGGACGAGGTTTGGGTCAAGACCTGGGTCCAGGAAGATGATCTTAGGATCCAAAGTAACAACGTACCAAAATCTTCTTCCTCTGCCATTATGGTACTAGTGTGGAATCAGTCGGCCCTCGACTCTGAGGGGGGGATAGAAGGTGACGCGGAAATCACCCTTGCTGTCGGGGGTTCTGGGGACCTGTCCCTGGAATTAAGCAAGGAAGAATTGGGTGATGGGGATTACAAAGTCCTAATCGCAGTAATCTACTCGGAGGACAACTCAACTGGATGGTCAGAACTTTCTGAAGAGGAACTTACGGAGAAAGGGAATGACCCCCTCCTCATAATTTCGAACAAATATCTGGAAATAGAGTTGCATACAAGCACCTCCTCCTCTCTTTTCGGCTCTGGAGAAAAACACAGGAAGATGGAGAAGATCGACCAGGAGACTCGTGCGTGCATGACACTCCAGGATATGGGAATCTGGGGCTGGATCCTAATGGGAGCAGAGTGGGTCGGAGGGAGGGAGACGGCGATGTTAACAGGGGGGAATGCAGAAGTTCCCCCATGGTATATGGCAATTATCTCATTGGGGATGTCCGTATTCTTCCTTTGCGTACAGTATCCCTTGATGCATAGGTTGTACCATAGGGATACGGACGATATGCTATCCAGTGAACAGATGACAAGACTAATTTCAAGGACGGTTGAAAATGCCTGCAAGAGGCTCCAAATAAAACCCGAACTGGAATCTATCCAAGTTCAGGACAGGGCAATCTCAGTCGATGTTTTTCTCCAATATAGAACTACAAGGAAGACAATCATGTCTCCAATCGAAATTAAAGGCACCATAATCAAGGATATTCTGAATGAGTTCCGAATCTTCGGAGAGATGAGGCCGCTTCAGATAAAGACAGTTTGCACCGACTCAAATGTTGGGTCGGGGGAAACCCCCGATTTCGACGAAATTGGAGAAGTCAGACTATCTGATGACTACAGTGTTTTCTTTTCCACAATCGGACAGTTCGGCAAACTAGAGGAGGCTTTCAGAGAAAGCATGTCAAGGTGGTTCAGGAAACATGACGTTGCGGACTACGGTTCCGCAATAATGGCGGATGAGGATGCCGTCTTCGTCAGGGTAATTTACAGGCCGGTAATGAAGTTCGCTTATTTCCTGTTCAAGCCCACCTTCGAGCATCTACAAGGGGATCTAAGGGGCCAACTGGGATCCGATTTGGAACATCTCCTAGGAGGAAGGGAACTGGTTGTCAGTGCTAGGAATGAGAAATCAACACTCGGTGATCGGGCTGTCGCTGGACGGGTTGAGCAGGGCTCAGCAGAACTCTCCGGAGAGGCAATGGTGGCTAAGCGGGATGGCATCCCTGGCGCTCTACTGCAGAACCCATTCATGGGGGACATCCTGTCTTCGGTGGAGTATGTGGCCCAAAAGAACATGAAGAGAATCGACAAGTACGGCTTCCCATTCCTGATTTTCTTCGTCTGGATTCCATTCATGGCCAGCGGTGTACTTGTTGGAGCGATGCTGGGCCTGGTAGCCAGAATGAAGTTCCAGAGGGTTCTCGCCGCGTGCTTCATTGGCGGCACGGCGGCCTCGGTAATGTGGGCCTACACTGCAAGGGGCATTATCGAGGTCATGGAGCGATATCACGCAGAGGCGTTCATCCCATTCGTCATCCTGCTAGCAATAGGATTCACATGGCTCAAGATAAGGGACAACAAGAGGCGCAGAAGGGAAGAGTTGTTCAAGGAGTCAATGTCATTCTTTGCCGGGGCTTCGGAGTAATG
>Ga0066841_10000141_pt1 | contig 9977 bp, 14 predicted proteins | sample ETNtaG_21_FD_66732 | JGI IMG/M metagenome (GOLD analysis project Ga0066841, IMG submission 66732) | Marine microbial and viral communities from oxygen minimum zone, Eastern Pacific Ocean - ETNP201302PF91A | ecosystem: Environmental > Aquatic > Marine > Oceanic | place: Pacific Ocean: Eastern...
GATACAACTGGTATTAAGTCTCTTGCCTACCAGAACATAGTTGCTGTACTTGTTGAGGCAGTTAAGGATCTTAAGTCTGAGATTGATGATTTGAGAAAGGATAAGGTAGACAAAATATATAAAGGAGGGAAATGACTTATCAACCCAAACAATTTGGGCCGAGTGATTGGAGAGTAGAAGCAATTATGGGTATAGAGGAGTGTAGGATACTATACTCCACTATAGATCAGTTCATTAAAGAACATGATGATATTCCAGAAGATCATAAGGGATATCTAGATCACATTCATACATTGTTATTCGCTATGATTGCTGAGTACAATTTACTCTCTAAATAATTTTAACTAGGTTTTTGTTATGAAACTGAATATCATAGATGATAAGACGCACAGAGTTGCTGATGATATACATTATGAGGTGACTCGAATAGAGAATCATCCAATAATAACTATTGATAACGTATTGGAGAATCCACATGATTTCTTAGAGAATGTGGTGCAGAAGGTTCCAATGCAATTCAATACGATGGAAGTCGAGGATGAAGTATTCCCAGGCTATCAATCTAAGTTGCGGTTGAATTTTCCAGAACTTACTTATCTTTGTGGACATTTCATTCAGAAGTGTACTGATTTCACAAACATAGATCCTCATCAAATTAGGATGGGATATCAGATCAATGCCTTACATAGTGATGTTCAGGTTCCTAGACTTTCTATTCAACCACACGTAGACCCAGCAATATTCGCATCCGTATTATATTTGAATCCTGAACCTGCATTAGGTGAGAGTACGCCTGGTGGAACTGCCTTCTTTAGACATAAGGCAACTGGTTTAGTTAACATGGAGAATGTATATACTGCATATAGAAGAACAGAAGAGTATTGGAACTTGAAAGAATGGATATATGATTTCTCTGATAAGTCTACGGAGCTGGTGAATAATGATATTAGTTTAATTGAGGATGTCTGGGAAGAGGAACATTTCGTCCCAATGCAGTTCAATAGATTGGTTATCTATCCTTCTTATATGTGGCATACTGCCGTATGTAGAGATGGATGGTATAAGGATGATCCAAGAGTTTCTTTGTCTGGATTTATCCATGCTGATACTCTAAACGTGGATATTGATCACAAATGACTCTTATTAAAGGCAAGGTAAAGACAGTCTTTGAGACTGATAACCCAACAGAGGTTCTCATCAAGTATGAGGACAGAGTTACTGCTGGTAATGGTAAGAAAGAACTATGGGTAGAGGATAAAGGGGCAGTATGTTGTGAGATATCCAGAATACTCTTTAATGTATTGGAACAGAGAGGGATAAGAACTCACTATATTACTATGCCTACACCTAATTCAATGTGTTGTAGGAGACTTGATATTATACCAATAGAAGTAGTAGTTAGGAATATTGCTGCTGGATCTATAGTTAGACAGACAACTATTAAGGAGGGTACTCAGTTTGAACACCCATTAGTTGAGTTTTATTTGAAAGATGATGAGAAGGATGATCCTCTACTTACAGATGATCGTGTTATCATAATGGGATATGGGATGATAATGCAACAGTTGGATGATCTAGCGAGAGAAGTTAATAGTATATTGAAAGGTATTTTTAATCAGATGGATCTAACACTTGTTGATTTCAAGTTGGAGTTTGGTTATGATTGTAATGAGAATCTGGTACTGGGCGATGAACTATCACCTGATGGCATGAGACTATGGAGAGATGGTGTTAGTTTTGATAAGGATTTGTTTAGAAAAGAGAAGGGTAATATAATGCACGCCTACGAATACATATTAGATGAGTTAGGTGGATGACTGAATGGAATTACTTCACTATATCTTTCATTATCGGGATGTGGTATCTTCACAGGATCATACTAGACTCCTAGAACTCTGTAGATCATTTGAGTTTCCAGATAAGAGTAATCCCGAATCTAACCACAATTACAATATAGAAGGCAATAGATCACAGATAGTTTTGGAACCTGAACATGGTGAGATATTTAAGTTAGTTCATAAGGCACACATTCGAGTGATGCCTAAGATATATAAGTCATTTGGTGATACATTACCAACGAACCCTATCTACGATAAATACTCAGGATACTGGTTATGTAAATACCCTGAAGGTGGATATTTAACAAAACATGCCGATCTTGATGGTGATGCTGGATCAGTGACTACAGGATTTAATATTAATGATGACTATGAGGGTGGACAGGTTTGTTTTTGGGATGAACATAAGATAGAAAGAGAAGCAAATTCTATTCATGTATTTCCAAGTAATCACTTATATCAACATGAAGTAAAACCTGTTACTAAAGGAGACAGATATTCTGTTATTGCTTGGTTCAGTTACCAAAAAGGAAGACAATGGTTGATTTAGACAAATTAGGTTCATTATCTAACACAGGCAAGTTTCCTAACTTGTTCAATAACTCTGATGTTGAGAATGTCAGAGGGATTATTGATGTTTATCCAGATTTATTCGCCGATACCAGTGTTGATAATGGTTGTGCTGTAATTAGGAGTAAATCACTGGATACTAGGTATGGGTTTAGGTTTAAGATACCAACTGGTGTAAGTCAATATCAATTCTTTGATGGATCTATTGTTGAGAGTAAGGTATTTCCATATTTAAAACAGTTCAAGTATCTATATTTTAAGAATAATGTTATAGACTTTGAGTTGGTTGATTTTGAACCAATACCATTGTTCGCCCCAACTATAGAGTCATTATGTCAACTTGCTACGGAAGTCACGGGTAATACTGATACCAGTTCACTTAAAGGATTCTTAGAAACAATAGAGAATATTACTTCAGAAGAACATGATTATGAAGTAACTACCTTATGTTTCAGTAAGATCAATCAGACTATTAGAATAGGACTGGATAAGGTGTCTAGTGTGCCTGTATCTGAGGATGTATTTAAGTATATTGGAACTAGATCTAATACAAAGGCATATCAGAACATTCAGGGATTAACCTATGCTGTAGAAGATAGGATAATAGATGATTGGGAAAATAATAGTGTTCAGATGTATGTTGAGTTTGATTCAACAGGATTGAAGAAACAGTTGGGATATGGATTATATACAAGATGGAAGAAGGATGCTCCAGAAGGATCAACTTCTCAAGATAACTTTGCTATATTTGATGAGAGACAACAATCCCATAAGAGTACTGTTGCAAGTCAAACTGATCAGAGTTGGTTCCCTGCTGATTGGAAGAGTGAGATAATTCAATGGGATGAACAACCCAAGGCAATATATGCACAGACAGTTGTAACTGCTGATGCCGAGGGTCAGATAACAGAATTAGCTTATGGTGCTAACGATTATTAAGTAAGATTTATACTTCCAGAGTGACTCGTAGTGTATTTGGTGCCTGCACTTCCACCAGATCCACCACCTGTTCCTGCCTTGCCTGCTTGTCCGCCTGGATAACCGCCACATCCTGCTTGGTCACCGCCTCCATTACTACCAGTATTTCCAGTACTTCCTGTATTGCCGCCACCGCCGTGTCCGCCACCGCTTCCGCCAGTGCCTCCAGTACCGCCCTTTCCTCCTGCCCTACTATTTCCATTACTGCCGCCAGAACCGCCAGAACCTGATCCTTGTCCAGCACCATGAGAGTCAACCCACCAACCACTGCCGCCGTCCCAATAATATCCATTACCACGTCCACCTTGGCCACCTCCTCCACCTGATCCTCCAGTGCCTCCACTACCATGATGACACCAACGGTATTGTGTATGACAGAACCAACCAGAACATTTATATCCACCATTATTACCACCGCCACCACCTTGTCCGCCTTGACCTCCGCCACCGCCACCGCCGCCACCTGCTGCGATTCTACTATTAAAGTGACCTGATGGTATCTTAACTGGACTTGCAACGTGTAATGCTAGACCACCTGATCCACCATTTCCACTGTTGGCACTACCTCTTGAACCAGCATGACCTCTAACTGATGGACCTGATGCACCTCCACCTCCACCACCAGCGTTGTTGATATTAAGAGTTATATCTCCACCGCCACTATTATTGAGTCTTATTGCGGGATCTCCTGTACTATTTGATCCACTGTTGTAATTCATATTGATTACTTTAGTGACACCTGAATCCCATTCAGTTTGACTGAACAGTTCCCATCTTGCCTGAGCATGTGTCCAGTTACCATTAGCATTAGCAGTGATCTTACTTACACATCCTCTAAGATTATTGAATGATATTGTACCACTGGTAGGAACATGACTGTTTTGTGATAGGTTTGCAATTCCTTGACCCCTGTAGTAATTACCAAGAGCATAACCTGCCCCGAAGTTACTATGGATACTACTCATTGAGATAGAACCAGAACTGAAGGCAGTTTCATAGTCTTTACTTAGACTACCAGTAGTTAAGTTAGATGTGAGGGCATCTAGGGTGTCATTGGATACGTCAGAGAATACACTGGATGCTGATACATCATAACTCATATCATATATCTTATTTCCATCTGTTGTATCAGTAGCAACTATTTTACTTGGATCTGCACCATAATGACCAGCAACACCTGACATATATTTCACACAGTCTTTTAGATCTTTATTATTCTGGAACTTACTACCATTACGTCTTATAATTGGGTTTACATATATTGCCCCTTCTGGATATGCTGATCCATATAGATTGAAATACTTATTAATGTCTTGTCCATCTTCTAGTCTTTCTTCTGATGGTACTATATTAATCCTCTTTGACCCTGTGGATGTCCTGAGTGGGTCATAATCATGGTCATAGTACCATACGAAGCATACGAAGTCTCCCACTGTTGCCAGTGTCTTGTAGACCTTTGGATGCCACATCATTTCATTGGCAGAAGTGGGATTACCCTCAGTTCTTTGTAGTTCAGGATTAGAGTCTATTTCAAACTCTCTTGCTTTCTGATCTATCGTTGGGTTAGTCTTCAAGTCCATTTAATTTATACTATGTGCCACTTTTATTTATTGTGGTATAATATATAATGAAATTTACTAGAACTATGGCAGACCATAAGGCGAATTTAGAAGCAAGAGCACAGGAACTTCAGAAGGAGATTCAGCAAATGCAACAACAGTTTGAGGTTAAGAAGGAAGAATTCCTCAAAATACAGGGTGCCCTTGAGATGTTGCAGGTTCTTAACACAGAGGAGACACCTGAGTCCAGTTCGTAAATTGGATCGCTTGACAAGTTCTGGTGGGTCTGTTATATTACATTTGTGTCTGATGCAGTGATGCGTGACGACACTTCGAGAATATATCCAATTTCACGAAACAAATGTCTAAAGAACCGAAGTTTCTCCGCATCCTGAATGGAGAGACAAAATACATGGACTTAGCATCCCTTCATAAAGAATTGTTGGTGACTGCTAGAGACAGATCAGTCCAAAGAGAATCTGTCTGGAGATTTGAACGTAATAACAAGCAGGGTAAATACCTTAGCAATGTAACGATAGGGTATGGTAAGACTGCGTTATTGCACATGATTAACGTTGCTCCTAATATTAAATATTTGGAGAACATTTGTAATTCATCTAAGGATCAACATTACATAGATAGATTGAAAAAATTTCTATCTGAAGGTAACAGATGGATACATGTTGATGGTGGTAACAGAGCAGATACTATAATTGATTGGTATCATAATAAAGTTAAGTTGATTCCTGCCATTTATACTCTATCTGAAGAAGATGAATATGGTAAGGTAAGATCAGTAGGAACTGTTCAACTTAAAGAGAGTATGAATCGTGAGCAACTTCTTAGTGCTGGAGGTGATTATTCTAAGTTGGTAGAACAACTTGAGCAACAACCTTTTACTGTAGAAACATATAGCGAATTAACTGAAGAAGATCGTAGAGATCTATTCAAGAATCTGAATGATAACATTGATCTATCAGATGAGGAGATTCGTAATTGTGAGATTTCTGATATCTGTACTGATATTAGAGAACTGAATGATAAGTACAAAGATTATTTTGTACGATATGGTTGGGTTACTAAGGAGGGTGCTAGAAGGTACAAGTTCTGTGCTTACTTGGGTTATCTCAATAACTTCTATGCTCATGCCAATTTCTCAAAGTGTAAGTCTTTTATCCCTAGTACTCTTGATGATGATTATGTAGGAGGAACATCAGCAGAGGAGAATCTACCTAAATTCATAGAGTATTTTGAGAAGACTTTCTTCCCTCTTGTTAAGATCATTACTGACTATAAGACACATACCCCAGATGTGGATAAGGATGGTAAAGATATTGAAGTGGAGATAAAAGATAAAGACAGATTCAAAAATATAGGAATACCACACCGTAATCCTCTTATTGATCTCCATATTGTCTTGACAAAGATGGACAAAGAAGGTTACTCTATAGCAACTGAAAAACGTAAACCAAGATTGTTGGATTTCTTTCTTGCCTATAGAGATTGGTTACTCAATACAAAGATGGTGGAATTGAAAGCAGATGGGAAGACCTTCAGAACGTGGACTACTAATGGTACACAAGAAGGAAGATGGGAAGATCTATATGGTGCTAACACAGATCCTAAGATTAATCATAGGTTGAAAGCACTTAAAGATGAATTTATTCCTATCCTTGTAGAGAAGGGATTAATCATAAAAAAGGATGAGGAGAGATGTTTTCCTTACAAGTTCAGAAAACGACTCTGGACAGATCAGGGACATAAGTGTGCCATTACAGGGAAATACATCTCTCTAGAAGATGCTCTCAACACTGATGTAACACGTATGGATCACATTATCCCACATTCTAAAGGTGGAAAGACAGTGTATGAAAACGCACAACTTGTTTTCAATACGGTAAACAAACAGAAGAGCGATGAGATATGGTAACCAGAGTAGTGGAGGCAATGTGAACATAGAAGTTTATGATGACTTCTTACCAGAGGAGGTATTTACGCCCATCAAGGACTATGTTCTTGGTGGGCAAATGCCATGGTATTATGATTCCAAATCAGTAAAGGATGGTGATAATTGTCCACAGTTCTCTCATGCCTGTTATGTGGACTGTGCTCCTATAAGTGACGTTTTTGGTAGGATTAGACCAGTATTTGCTACACTCAATCCAATAGGCATTAGTAGGGTTAAGTTTAATGCAACAGCAAGAACATCTGAGATAAAAGAGAAACCATTACATGTAGATATCACAGGTCCCAGCGATAGTCCTGACCCGCCATTTGATAATATACCACACTATACTATTTGTGTGATATACTTGAATGACAACGATGGATATACATACTTTGAGGACGGACAGAAGGTAGTGTCAAAGGCGAACAGAGCAGTGATATTTCCAGGCGATTTACTTCATGCTGGTACATCATGTACTGATGCTGACGTAAGAGTCGTGCTTAATATAGATTATTCTAAGTGGTAACATGGATCTATTCCCAGTATTATTTGAAGAGTATGATTTAACTGGTGCGCCAGGTCTAGAGGACTTCAAAACGCATATTAAATCTAATGGCAAGAATCATGGACATTCATTAGCATATAAAGGCGTTAGTTCTCATGGCGGTTGGGATCCGTTGGTTGGTGAACAGTCTAGACCACTGGTGGAGACATTTCAAGAATGTGTGAACCATTTCTCAGATAAGATTGGTAACTGGCCTTGTCTAATTAGTGGTGGTTGGTATAATATATTACCTAGAGATGGATATACTAAGAGACATAGACATGAATCTAGTGTAATTAGTGGTGCATTTTATGTTGAGTTGCCTGAAGGAGACTGTGGTGATTTCTACATGGTGTCACCATTACAACCATACATGATGTGTATTCATAATATACAACAGAATGAGTACAGTGAGTACTTCCATGATGCTCCTATCAAAGAGTCTCATTTGTATTTGTTTCCATCGTGGTTAGAACATGGTAGTAGACCTAACAATACTGATGGAGAGAGGATAACAGTCAGTTTCAATACTGCTCAGTGTCCTAAAGAGATGTTGCCACCTGATTTTGTAGATATGATATGGGGCAAAGGGCATGAGGGTTGAAGATATTTTACCAGTCAAACTTGGCGTGGTATTATATCCTGAACATGAGAAAGTTAAGTCGTTAGTTATAGATGAAATCAAGAGTCATGGTAACGATTACGCACATAGGAAAACAGATGCCACTGCCAAGTCATTAGAACATTTTGACTATTACTCACCGTTATCTAATGATAAGTACACAGATTTCAGAGAGTGGATACAACTACAAGCAGAGATATATGCCAGAGATATACTTAAGTATGACACTTCAGATTTTATAGTGACAGATAGTTGGATGAATGTATGTGATGCTGGTGGTTATCAAAGACCACATTATCATATTAATTCTGTTGTGTGTGCCTTATATTATGTAAGTTTCAATGAATTGTATCACTCACCAACATATTTCTATCGTCCTAATGATAGCGAACAGTATCCAGATTACCTACCATATATGTTGACAAATGATAAGAAGACAAAGTATAATGAAGTCAATGAAGTGGTAGGATTAGAGGGATCATTGTTACTTTGGCGTGCTAATTGTGTTCATGGTTATAGAACTAACTATACTCCTAATAGAATTACTATATCCAGCAATCTGATGCCTAGATATATTAATTCTTTTAAAGTTGAACCACTAACTAATAGTGAGAGACACACTGCCATGACTACATTTAGAAGTAGATTGTGGGACAATCCTAATTTTGAATAACATGGAAGTTTTAAGTATTTTACCTACTCCAGTTGCAATTATACCTTGCCCGTTTGCTGATAAGGTGAAAGAAACTGTGATGGAACATATCTCTAGTGAGAATGTTAATGATTTTGGATATAATGTTGATAGTGGTAATTTGAAACATATAGGACACTATTCTGTCTTGATGGATGATAAAAGGTATGGAAGATTACGAACTTGGATGGAAGAACAGGCAGTAATATTTGCCAGAGATGTTAAAGGAGATTATATACAAGAACACATACAAGTAACAGATAGTTGGTTTAATATCTCAGGTGTAGGAGCACATCAACATCCACATTGTCATGGTAATTCTTATCTAAGTGGTGTATATTATGTGAACTATGATGCAACAAAAGGGCATGTAAGTACACACTTTAGTAACTCTGAAAGTTTATATCAACAGATGAAACCTTCGTTAGTCAATATGCCTATTAAATATACAGATTACAATCAGGATAATAAAGTATTATCAAATGAAGGAGAGTTATTGTTATTTCCATCACAAGTAATACATGGATATGATGTTAATCAAGGTGAAGATAGAGTTACTATAGCAATGAACTTTATGCCTACAGTGTTAACTAATGGTGATTATGGTTGGCGAGTTGTTAATCTAACAAATGAAGAAAGAGAACAGGCATTCAATTCCAGACAAGGATTAGCGGATCATTGGGGCATGAATCAAGAGTTAAATCCGCCTCATGGTATGAAAGACTTGCCAAATACTGAGTAGTGTGCCATAATGGCATTGGGAAACATACCTACACCTTATGCCAACTAGGGCGAGGTTAATGCAAAAGCAGGTAATGTTTCTCTCACCTTATACTATGTTGTTATGACTAATTGGGATGCTTGGGTTACTATTAACCATAGATTAATCCTAACCACGTTTCAGAGTATTAGTAACGTACATGCTGATGCTCTTGTTGAAGCACAGAGTAGATATGGTACGGATGATATTACATTGGCGTACAAGGGTGCGGCATGACAAGTGTTTGGAGGATTTGGAAGTATGCCTTGGGAAGTTTCGAGGATCATAAGACTGCAAAGTATGACAATACAGTATGTCTTATTAGGAGTTTTATTCTTATCACTTACCTTACCACCAATATTTTTATTGTTGCTGGTGTTATAAGACACTGGGATAAGGACAGTCAGGAAACTGGCACAAAGGTGGTTGAAATATATGACGTTTGAGACTATATTATAGAAGTGGAG
>Ga0066841_10000145_pt1 | contig 9880 bp, 11 predicted proteins | sample ETNtaG_21_FD_66732 | JGI IMG/M metagenome (GOLD analysis project Ga0066841, IMG submission 66732) | Marine microbial and viral communities from oxygen minimum zone, Eastern Pacific Ocean - ETNP201302PF91A | ecosystem: Environmental > Aquatic > Marine > Oceanic | place: Pacific Ocean: Eastern...
GCTACTTGTCGGGTGTAGTTAGCGGGGGTTTGCTGAAAGGGATCTTTAAAAAAGGTTTCTAACATTCTTTTATTTACATTCCATGATTAAATACGATTTGGAGTATTTCGAAATTTTTTTAATAAAAAGGTCGAGAGTGTATTAAATAGTTTTTGTTTTAGGTATAGGCCTGCCTATATGCAAAGGCGAAAGCAGAATTATTATATTGGGTTAAAAAAAGAAAAATTTTTAGCTTTCAAATACTCTACAATTATAATTGTAAATCATTTCTGTTTAGATTTTGTATCCTGATTTGTTAATTAATGAAAATTTTTACAAACCTTATATGGTGAAATCACAATGATTTAAATTAATTAGCCGTGGAACGACGGTCGACCACAAACCATGAATACTAATTTCCTTGGGTCACCTGGGACTCGAACCCAGAACTATTCGGTTAAAAGCCGAGTACTCTACCATTGAGTTAGTAACCCTATTTAAGATCTTATTAGTATATCATAAGATGGCCAGTTTGAGAATTTGAAAAACAGCGAGGGTGAAAAACAATTAGATAACAATTAATATTTTTTATTTGCCATTTACAAAGGATTCTGATATCTTTATGGTAGATGGCTCAGTAGCTCAGTTGGTTAGAGCAGGGGACTCATAAGCCCAAGGTCGCAGGTTCAAGTCCAGCCTGAGCCAGGCCAAATATAAATATACCGTATATTTTTCGAATTGTATTAAAAGAGAGGTTCAACGAAAGTTAAACATAAATAAAAAAATTAGACAAATGCCAGCAAAAACAATCCTTTACCAGGAAGATGCGAGAAAAGCTTTAGAGCGAGGTATGGATATCTTAGCCGAAGCTGTTTCAATAACATTAGGGCCAAAAGGAAGAAATGTGGTTCTTGAAAAAAAATATGGAACCCCCCAAATTGTTAATGATGGGGTGACAATTGCGAAAGAAATAAATTTAAAAGATAATTTAGAAAATACAGGTGTTTGTTTAATCCGACAAGCTGCGTCTAAAACAAATGATGTGGCCGGAGATGGAACAACAACGGCTACGGTTCTAGCATATGCAATTATAAAACAGGGAATGCGTAATGTAGCCGCTGGGGCAAACCCAATTGTTCTAAAACGCGGTATTGAAAAAGCAACCCAATTTGTTACAAGAAAAATTACAGAATATGCACGTCCAATCGAAAATATTTCGGACATTACAAAAGTAGCCACAATCTCAGCAGGTAATGATAAAGAAGTGGGAGCTCTTATTGCAAGTGCAATCGATAAAGTCGGCCGTGAAGGTTTAATCTCATTAGAAGAAGGTAAATCAACTTCAAATGAATTAGAAATAACCGAAGGTATGGGTTTCGACCGCGGTTTTATTTCGGGTTATTTTGTAACAAACACAGAACGTATGGAGATTATTTTAGACAATCCCTATGTTCTCTTAACGGACAAAAAGATAACGCTCGTAAAACAAGATTTGTTACCTACACTTGAATTAATTACCAAGACAAACCAACCATTGGTAATCATCAGTGAAAATGTGGAAAAGGAAGCATTAGCAACGTTAATAATTAATAAAATTAGAGGTATCTTAAATGTAGTTGCTGTACGGGCTCCAGGTTTTGGAGATCGCCGGAAAGCAATGCTGGAAGACCTAGCAGTTTTAACCGGCGGGAAAGTGATTAGTGCAGATGCGGGACTTACTCTCGAAAATGTGGAAATCGAATCCCTAGGAAATGCCCGACGGGTAATTATTGGTAAAGAATCTACAACCATTATTTCGGATGGTAACAAACAAAACGTTCTAGCGCGTTGTGAACAACTGCGTCGTCAAATGGAAACGACAGACTCAACCTATGAAAAAGAAAAGTTCCAAGAACGTTTAGCCAAATTAAGCGGTGGTGTAGCTGTTATTAAAGTTGGTGCGGCAACAGAAACCGAAATGAAAGATCGAAAATTAAGATTAGAAGATGCCGTTAATGCTACAAAAGCAGCAGTTGAAGAAGGAATTGTTCCTGGTGGAGGAACAACATTGGCACATATTTCCGATGAATTATTCGACTGGGCAAAAGAAAATTTAATTGAAGACGAGTTACTTGGGGCTTTAATTGTTGAAAAAGCATTAAGTGCACCCCTGAAAAAAATTGCTACAAATGCTGGTCAAAATGGTGCGGTTATTCTCGAACGAGTAAAAACGGCCGATTTTGAAATTGGTTACAATGCCGCAAATGATGAATTAAGCGATATGTTTGAGGTGGGGATTATTGACCCTGCAAAAGTTACTCGTTCGACACTCCAAAATGCTGCCTCAATTGCTAGTATGGTATTAACAACCGAATGTATTATCGTAGATAAAGCAACAGTTTAAAATCTTAATCAAACCTAGAAACGCTTTAGGCTTTTTGAAGATAATTTTCTTACTTTCTAACAAGATTACACCACGTTAAATATGTGTTTAGTGAAAGACGATGAAATGGCGTTGTCTGAACATATTGAAGAATTCAGTCAACGGACAATTTTTTGCCTTATTGTTCTCGTATTAATATCCCTCGTCTGTTTTATAGACGTAAAAGAAATTGTTAGAATATTCCAAGCACCGGCCTTGGGCGTTAAATTTCTTCAATTTTCACCCGGTGAATACTTTTTTGCCTCAGTAAAAATAGCCGCCTTTTGCGGTATTCTTATTAGTAGTCCGGTCGTTTTATACCAACTCTTTTTATATATCTTGCCGGGTATGACAAAAAAAGAACGGGATATTTTATTACCTGTTAGTTTAGGTTCTGGAATCCTCTTCTTTTGTGGTTTGGCCTTTTCGTACTTCTTTCTTGTGCCGGCCGCGTTGAGGTTTTTTATTGCCTATGGTTCTGAAGTAGTCGAACCTTTTTGGTCTTTTGATCAATACTTTGATTTTGTGGCAATTCTACTTTTTACAACGGGACTGGCGTTTCAAGTTCCGGTAGTTCAAGTTGTTTTAGGTGTCTTAGGGATTGTCTCTGGCCAAAAAATGTTATCAGCTTGGAAATATGTCGTTGTAATTTGCACGGTTATTTCTGCAATCATAACGCCCTCGACCGATCCCGTGACACAAATCTTATTGTCGTTTGCGTTAATAGGTCTGTATTTAGGCGGATCCGGTTTTGTACTATTACTAAAGAAATAAATTCTACATTTTAAATCAAAGGTATTATTATAAGTAATAGATGCAGTATAAGACTTTTTTTAACGTATCATAAAAACCCATAAATTAAATAAAATATGACGAAAGTTGTAAAAAAATTTAGTTCACTCGTCGTAATTTTAGGAAGTTTAGCAACTTTAATGTTCCCTAAAATTTCGTATGCGTATCCTGTTTTTGCTCAAAATGCTTATGAGAATCCTCGTGAGGCTACAGGTCGTATTGTATGTGCCAACTGCCATCTTGCTCAAAAGCCAACTGAAATAGAAGTACCACAATCGGTTTTACCAGACACGGTCTTTGAGACAGTTGTAGGTATTCCTTATGATCTGTCTAAAAAACAGATAACCGCAGGTGGCACAAAAGGTCCTTTAAATGTAGGGGCTGTTTTAGTTCTCCCTGAAGGTTTTAAGTTAGCCCCTAAAGATCGTATTTCCGATGATATTAAGAAAAAGACGAAAGGGGTCTTTATTCAACCTTATAGTAAAGAAAAACCAAACATTTTAGTGGTTGGGCCAATTGGTGGTAACAAGCATCAGGAAATTGTATTTCCAGTGTTATCTCCTGACCCTGCACAGGACAAAAATGTAAACTTCTTAAATTACCCAATATATGTGGGTGGTAATAGAGGTCGTGGCCAAGTATATCCAACTGGCGAAAAGAGTAATAATACAACATTTACATCAAAAGTTGCAGGTAAAGTTACACAAATCAACCCTGCTGAAAAAGATCAAACAGATGTAGTTATTACAACTGGAGATAATACCGTAACGCAAACTATTCCAAAAGGTTTAGAACTAGCTGTACGAGTAAATGATGTAGTAAAAGTAGATCAAGCATTAACACTTGACCCTAATGTTGGTGGTTTTGGGCAAACGGAGACGGAAATTGTTTTACAGAGTCCTAATCGTGTAAAAGGAATGATTATTTTCTTTTTCACTGTTACTGTTACTCAAATTCTTCTAGTATTGAAGAAGAAACAATTTGAGAAGGTTCAAGCAGCCGAAATGAATTTCTAATTGCAAAAAAATTAAGCATATTACCTAATAACAAAAAGGTAATATGCTTTTTTTTTATCCACGCACAATTCGATCTGAACTGCTCACAAAAACTAAAGCTAGTGTGATTGGAATAACAACTACGACTACAGCTAGAAAAATACTGCTTAAGAAAGCGCTTAATGAGGGTGTCATAAATTTTAGTTAACTTAAGTTCCACTTTTTTATAATTATAGCACTTGAAACTGAGAATTGACCTGTACAATTTTTTAACCTTTCCCAATTACAAATGGTAAAAGAGAAGCGACACGTGCTGTTTTTATGAGTTTTGTTACTCGTTTTTGCTGTTTAGAATTTAAACCAGTAACTCGACGAGATAAAATTTTACCTTGGTCACTTATGTAGTTACTTAAAATTTTTGTATCTTTATATGTTGCTAAATCCACTTGACTTGGATCAATTGCATTTTCTCTGCCAACATTTTGTATCATTTTTAATTTTTGTTATTTAATTTCTTTAAAGAGTTCATGCTTTTTAGTAACAGGAGAATATTTTTTTAATTCCAATCGTTCAGTAGTATTACGACGATTTTTTGAAGTGTGATAACGATATACTCCTTCTTCGGATCTATGCTCTAATGTAACACGAATTCGTGCTCCTTTACTTTTAGCCATTTTTAACTTCGATTAATGATTTTTCACAAAAAAATACATAACAATAATAATACCGAATATTAAATAAAAAGCAAGTTTTCAAAAACTTTAATAAAAGTTGTTTGTCAAATCAAAAAAGTTTGCTATACTGTTTTTAAGTAAAACACATCGATATACATTCAAGCTGGTGTAGCTCAATTGGTAGAGCAACTGATTTGTAATCAGTCGGTTATGAGTTCAAGTCTCTTCACTAGCTAATAATAATTTCAATCTCTCCAATTTTTATGTTAATATCAACTATAGAATAATTTTAAAATTCACAAAATAATTTTTAATGAATGTCTTAATAATTACTGTTTGCGGGGGTATTGCAGGGTTTTTAAAATTTTATATTGTTCTACTCACATTAAGGGTCTACTTAACGTGGTTTCCAAATTTAAATTTTTATACCCAACCATTTTACTCTCTTGGAAAAATGACCGACCCATATTTACGGGTTTTTAGAGGTATTATTCCACCACTGATTGGCTTTGATTTATCCCCATTACTGGGGTTCATATTACTTTCATTTCTCGTTGATTTCTTTTCCAGTGCCGCGAGCGTTGGGTAATAGAACACATTAGAAACTTATTTTCTTAGATAGTCTAAATTATTTTTGTACGGCCCTGCTAAAAGGGTTAGATTTAACACTAATAACGTTAACAAACAATGAATGAAAACCAAAAAAAGGAATCTGATATTATTCTAGATACGCTTGTTGCAAATCCTTACAAATATGGTTTTAAAACAGAAATCGAATCTGAAGAATTCGAAAAAGGTTTAAATTTAGAAATTGTTAAAAAAATTAGTAAAAAAAAGAATGAACCTAATTTTTTAAAACAATTTCGGGAAACTGCTTTTAAGAATTGGCAAAAAATGAAAACGCCCGTTTGGGCGTATCTTGATATTCCAGATATAAATTACGATGCAATACAATATTATTCAATTCCGAAAACAAAGAAAAAATTAGGTAGCTTAGATGATGCCGACCCAGAGCTGTTAAGAACATTTGAAAAATTAGGGGTTTCATTAAACGAGCAAAAACTCTTAGCTAATGTTGCCGTTGATGCGGTATTTGACAGTGTATCAATTGGTACAACATTTACTCGACAATTAAATAAGTGTGGAGTAATTTTTTGTTCCATAACTGAAGCTGTCGAAAAATATCCCCACCTTGTAGAAAAGTACATGGGTTCTGTTGTTCCAATCGGCGATAATTTTTTTTCGGCTTTGAACTCAGCTGTGTTTAGTGATGGTTCGTTTTGTTACATCCCAAAAGATGTAACTTGTCCCTTAGAACTCTCTACATATTTTCGGATAAATAATGAAGAGTCAGGACAATTTGAACGTACATTAATTATTGCGGAAGAACGCAGCACAGTAAACTATTTAGAAGGGTGTACCGCACCTCAATTTAGTACAAACCAACTCCATGCTGCAGTAGTCGAATTAGTTGCGCTCGAAGAAGCAACTATAAAGTATAGTACCGTTCAAAATTGGTACGCCGGGGACGAAAATGGTGTAGGTGGCGTCTATAATTTCGTAACAAAACGTGGTCTTTGTGCCGGGAAAAAAGCACGAATTTCGTGGACCCAAGTCGAAACAGGATCAGCAATAACGTGGAAATACCCAAGTTGTATTTTATCAAGTCCTCAATCTATAGGGGAATTTTACTCCGTAGCCTTAACCACAAATAAGCAAGAAGCAGATACCGGAACCAAAATGGTTCATTTAGCCCCTAAAACGAAAAGTCGTATTATTTCGAAAGGTATTTCGGCTGGTAAATCCCGAAACAGTTACCGAGGTCTTGTTAAAGTAGGTCCAAAGGCATGGGGAACACAAAACTATTCACAATGTGATTCGTTATTAATTGGAAAAACATCTAGTGCAAATACTTTTCCGTATATAGAAGCACAAAATAGTTATACACAAATTGAGCATGAAGCTTCAACATCCCGAATTGCTGAAGAACAATTATTTTATTTATTACAACGTGGGATAGGTGCCGAGGAAGCTGTATCGTTAATGGTTAATGGTTTTTGTAAAGAAGTCTTTAATGAATTACCATTAGAATTTGCATCTGAAGCAGATCGATTATTGAGTTTAAAATTAGAGGGGTCAATTGGTTAAAAATGAAAAAATGGAGTACTAAAAAACAAGAATTTACTATCTAATTTCCATATGAATTTTTTAAATGATTTTGTCCTTTTATTAAAAGCGCGTTATCCCATAATTTACATTACAACAAATGAAGAAGAGCGAATTGAATATCTTATAAGATATTGTGCAAAAAAGTATGTCAATAGAATTTATTATTCTTGGGATTTTGTGGATGGTTATCAAGGAAACCCTAATGACAAAGGTTTTGCTGCACGAAACCCTTTAGAAGCTTTGGAATTAATTGATAAATTAACCCCAGAAACCGCTGCTCTCTTTGTGCTAAAAGATTATGACAATTTCTTTAAAGATTTTTCGGTTATACGAAAATTAAAAAATCTAAGTCGAACTCTTAAAACACAACAAAAGAACGTAATTATTGTTTCAACAGAAATCAATATACCGGATACTTTAAAAGAGTTTATCACGCTTATTGAGTTTCCATTACCAAGTTATTCTGAAATTCTGGAAGAATTAAATCGTTTAACAACCTCACTGCAACAAAGATTGTCTCAGGACATGCTTTACAGTATCGCAACAGCATGTCAAGGACTGTCGCTCGAACGAATTCGGCGAGTACTTTCCAAGGTAATTGCCACGTATGGTGAAATAGATGATTCAAGCTCCACTTTAATTTTAGAAGAAAAAAAACAAATTATACAACAAACGCAATTGCTCGAATTTTGTTTGACAGATAAAACAATTAGTGATCTAGGTGGCTTGGATAATTTTAAAACTTGGTTAAACTTACGGTCGAAAGCCTTTTCACAGGAGGCAATTAATTATGGTTTACCTTATCCAAAAGGATTACTCCTAGTCGGAGTCCAAGGGACCGGAAAATCAATAGCGGCAAAAATAATTGCCCACGAGTGGAAATTACCGTTATTACGTTTAGATTTTGGGCGATTATTCGCTTCATTAATTGGTCAGTCCGAATCGCGAGTACGCAAGATGATTAAAATTGCAGAAGCTTTATCTCCATGTGTTTTGTGGGTTGATGAAATTGATAAAGCATTTGCAGGCGCTCAAAGTAATGGAGATAGTGGGACAACAAGTCGAGTCCTTGGAACTTTTATTACATGGTTATCTGAAAAAACATCGCCAGTTTTTGTCGTTGCCACAGCAAATAATATTGAGTTAATTCCTCCAGAAATACTTCGAAAAGGACGGTTTGATGAGATGTTCTTTTTAGATTTACCAACAAGAGAAGAACGGGAATCTATTTTTAATGTTCACTTAGAACGATTTCGACCTGGAACAACTAGTCGTTTTCAATTGCGTCTTATTAGTGACCTGAGTAGACAATTTTCGGGTGCAGAAATCGAACAAGTGGTAATCGAAGCTATGCGATTAGGCTTTAATGAAAATCGCGAATTTAATAATGATGATTTATTAACGGCTATCGACAATTTGGTACCTCTTGCACGAACAAAGAGTAAAGAATTAAATCTTCTAAAAGAGTGGTCCGAATCCGGTAATGTTATAAGTGCTTCGAAATATCGTTAAACACCATTGACAACAAAACAATAGTTTTTTATTGTAAAGGTGTCGATTTTTATTGGCGGCGTGGTAAAACAAAATTAAATAAAATAATTTCAGATAGTAACAGAGAAATGTCGGTCTTACAAAATGTCGATTTAGATTTAGACGTTTTTTATAAAAAAGATTCGCTCCCAGATCTTTCGTTAGGTGATAAAGTAAAAATTGTTATTTACTTAGCTTTACCTAAAGAAGGGAGTAATAAAGAAAAAGAACGTATCCAAGCATTTGAAGGTATTATTATTTCAACACATTTAAATAAAACAAAAGTTGATTCGACGATTACAGTTCGTAAAATGTTTCAAGGTGGTGGAATCGAAAAAGTCTTTCTATTAAATTCGCCTTGGATAAAAAGTATTGAAGTCTTAAGTAAGTCGATTGTGCGTCGCTCTAAACTTTATTATTTACGTGATCGAACGGGTAAATCAGCGCGATTAAAGCGTCGAGTTTAATTTACTAGTTTAAACATTTCGATTTATTATCCCCATTTTTAATGAGAGCATTTTTAATTAAAGTCGGAGAAAGGAGTATCGCCATTTTAGCGTATATATTTCCATTTATTGAAATTTGTTATTGGTTTGGGGCAAAGGTCTTTTTGAGTACAGAAAGTGTTGCTCTTCAAATGTTTTATCTTAATAACATTGCTAAACTTTCAAAATTTTATGAAGCAAATATATATCTAATATTCATTTTTATGGTGGGTATCTTTATTGTTTGTTCACGTGGAACAGTACCGTTGACAAAATTTGTCCGGTTTAATGTTATACAAGCCATATTATTGAATATTATTGTTACGTGTCTAGGTATTGTATTTGGATATTTGCCCGTTATTATTCGTGAAAGCGTTTTGGGCGTAATGATATCAAATGCGATATATTTAGGTATCGTCTTAACAATGCTATATAGTGCATTATTAATTTTTTATGGACGTTATCCTCGCATACCGGTTTTATCAGAAGCCGCAAAACTACAAGTACAAAGAGGGTATTTAGACTAAAAAAAAAGATCTCGAGTAATACTCCCCAAATGGGGAGAATATGATTACTCGAGATCTTTTCTGTTTGGGTTTCGAGAAGGGTCGTTTGAAAGAAAACCAAATGTGAAAAGCGAAATAAAGAAAATTACAACAGTGTAAACTAAAATCTTTAATGTGAACATTATGAGAAGATTATTAACTATTTACTAATCTGCAAACAAAACAAAAAATGTATGTTTACCTTTTCACTTTATTATATCGTCTTATTTGTATAATTACTAGAAAAATATAATTTAACAGTTTATAATTATTGGCTTGACAGTGCTATAAACTATTTGCTATTATTCTT
>Ga0066841_10000170_pt1 | contig 9395 bp, 10 predicted proteins | sample ETNtaG_21_FD_66732 | JGI IMG/M metagenome (GOLD analysis project Ga0066841, IMG submission 66732) | Marine microbial and viral communities from oxygen minimum zone, Eastern Pacific Ocean - ETNP201302PF91A | ecosystem: Environmental > Aquatic > Marine > Oceanic | place: Pacific Ocean: Eastern...
TAACCCACTGGCTTAAAAAAACGTACCCTAACACACTGCATGATCCATCCGTTGTAAAACCTGCCTTTATGGCACGCCAGCGTTAACCGAGGTCAACATAATGCACTCGCACTCATTACTCTCTAAGCAATGGACATTGAAAGAGTTCATCGCACTTTATGGCAACGACTACCCTTTGCTACAGCGTTTCTGTGACACTGAGCAAGACCCGCAATGGCATAGTGAAGGCGATGTGGAAGTGCACACAGAGATGGTCTTGCAGGAAACATATCGCCTTATAGAAGACACATTGGCGCATTGGCGTGATGATGACAAAGTAACGCTGTTACTTGCGGCTATTTTTCACGATTACGCCAAGCCGATTTGTACGACTAAGCGCATCATCAATGATGTAGAACGAACAGTTGCACCAAAACACGAAAGTGTTGGAGCGTCACTGCTCATGCATTGCACACCCCCCTTTAATTTAACGTCATCACAATGGCGCGACGTTATCAGCCTTACTGCATACCACCATATCCCTAAACTGCTTGTTGTTAAAGAAGCGGATTATCCGCCTTATTTCAGACTATCCAGACAAGTACCATCGTTGGAGATGCTCTACTATCTTGAAGTCGCTGATATGCGTGGCCGAGAATGTGACGATAAGGCAAAACAATTAGAAATCATGGAGATTTTCCGTCTTTTTGCGGAAGACGCAAAGTGTTTTTCTTCTTGGGAATATAAAGACTTATCCAAACAAGTTGCACTTACCTTTAACACTTCAAGTTCACCAAATGAAATGGCGGGGCTTGCGCAGCGAGTGCAAGATACAGGCATGATCCATCTCGAAGAAGGGCGTATTTATGCCATGGAAGAAGAACTATCTATCGCATTTAATTACCTTGAGCAATCTCATGTTATTGTGCTTTGTGGCGTAGCAGGGAGTGGGAAAAGCACATGGGTGGAGTGTTTGCCATCTTCATTTGAGCGCATTGAGCTTGATGGTATAAGAGAAACGTTAAAAGCGGGCCGTGAAGGGCAGTCTGACAACGATGCAGTGTTACGCACTGCTATGGATAAATTACGCAACGCATTACGCGAAAAGCGCCATGTTGTATGGGATGCAACGGGCTATCGACGAGACTTTCGAAGCCGTGTTATCAATCTTGCTGTCGCCTATGGCGCCTATACTGAAATTGTTGCTTTTCAATGCGACAAGCAAACATTGCTACAGCGAAACAAATTCAGAAAGCACCCCGTTCCAGAGAACATCCTCACCGACATGATTGCCAAATATCAGTGGCCTGAAGTGGGGGAAGCTCACCGTTTAACATGGATCGACTCGGAATAGTTAAAGCACATGACAAAGGAAAATCCACCGCTAGTAATACGCGCATCCACAAGCCCTAAAGGCGTACTTATTGGAGATTACTTAATAGACAAACCTGTTGCTTCCCTCATTGCGTCATCAACCTTTCAAAAACACACACGTCTATTGGAAGAAATTGCGGAACACCATGCCATACCTTTTCCTCGTGAAAGGGCAGACGACTTTTCACCCGCCAGGTACAGGAAAAACCTTGCGGCGTGGGCTGCTGCTCACATGGGCAGTGCGTTCCATAAGCAAATCCAAGCTGTCATGTGCAAGGTGTGGATTGAGCCCTATCGAGAATTGATTTACAAGTACTGTACATTGCCGGGGATAAGCTTGCTTTATCGCATCAATCCCAACATGATCAAAGCTCTACATCAACGTCACGACATGGTGCTTGAGCTTATCTCTCACCATCAAGAAGCAGCTATACGCTGGTGCTTACACTTCAATAGCACGCCACAAGCACTGAAGCGTCAATTTGGTAAAGGATTGTGGAAGCGCATGCTTGCTTGTCCAGCCTATCGCCAAGCGAGGATTATTTCTTTGATTACTCGTGACTTTGACGATCACTTTCAATCACTTGTTGATGACGGCAAGCTGCCTGACATTATCGACTTTATGCTTTCCTGCAAAGCCAGTTTACTTGAACGTGGCTTTTCTGACGCTTGGGATGCCTCCCACGCAGACCGTCGCCTTGAGCAATACCATCCGATTGAAACCTTACTAGAACGTCTACAATGGGTAAATGACAACGCAACTACAACAAAAAAAGCGGATATCCAATATGTTTGCCAAGTGCTGCTTTCCGACAACTCTTACATGCATCACAAAGCGGGCTGGACATTCCGATTGCAGAGTCGCAAAAAGATGGAGGAGAGCCACAGAAAGGTAAGTCACCATTTGTCAAAAGCACTATCTGAACGACTGCGGGAAGAGGGCATTGCTTTTTACGAGAACTTCCCTGGCGCTTCAGAGGTGGAAGATTGCCTTAAAAACGTATTTGATAGTTTTCCTCATCTCAATGCCAAATTAATCACATCGCTATCCATGGCTGACGATGAAGGCAAGGCCATGTCGCATTGTTTATTCTCCAATTATGCCGCGTCGATTTATGAACTAAAAAACATCGCAATATCTTTGGATACTGGGAAACAAAGAACGACATGCGCTTTTGTTTTCAGCCCCACCCATGATGTTAATGGCGGGCACTGGTGCCTAGGCCAGCACTATGGTTTCAAAAACGCAAAATTGGTTGAGCCTGAGGCGTATCGACATTTCACCACCGCCGTGCTTAGCGCATTACATAACGCAAAAATCAGACCGAATGGCGCCGCCGTACCGGCATTTTTCGGTTACTACGACGCAGCAGAATTTGATGATATTCCTTTCTAGCCACAATGGCTCAGAAAGATAAATTAACCTATAGTAACTAAATATCGCCATTTTCGGGCAAAGGATATGAAAAATCACATTTTATCAACAATACTTTTTCTCTTTATGCCCGTCGCTTACATTGGATACTTTTCATCCGCAGGTGAAGTGAACAATATCGTGACGTTCAGTTTACTACTGATTTTTCATGCCGTTTACTTGCGTGCCATTAACATTAAAAAGCTACTCTTATTTACTACGTTGTGGATTGCCGTTCTTTACGGCTACCTCATTTTACAAAATGAAAACTACGCAACGCTAATACTGCTTCTCTCAGGCCCGGTGATCTATATCACTGTATTTGGAGGATGGATCGTCAACAAGGCCTTAGAAAAGTCGCTGTCCAATCAAAAATATGTCACATGGGCGATTGGGTGTATAGGCGGCTTACTCATCACTCTTGCAGTTGGCGACAATGTGAACAGGCGCCTTGTTTCACACGAATCGTCTTTGGCTGAAAGATTTGCTTATGATATTGCAAAGCATGTGAAGGCAAATGCCAATGGGAGCAAAACCAATACCGATGAGGCGATTAAACGCTTGCTTTTAGCCACTTACCCTAAACAAAAACATGGATTGGGGGGGACGTGTAGAGGCCGGAGTCAGTAACGAAAATGTGTTTATTGAGTTCACTCATATCCCAGCAGGCTATGGCTGCATTTACTTTGCGTTCTACTATAACGGACCTCAGCAGGTTGGGTTTAACCAGGTTTATATTGACGGCAAAAACACAGCGTCACTTACTCGCTCTGCATGCAAAAGCAACAACGTCACCATTCGTTACACAGTACCACTTGACAGTTTGCAGCGCAAAGATCTTTCAAGTTATGAACGATATAGACTACACCACCAAAGGTGAAAAGCTAAGCAAATTCACTTGCTTCTATTGTTCCATCCTCTCAGTATATTCAACTAGGACCTTCTTACTCACTTGAAGCAAACTCATTGTTTCTGAAAACAACAATGGAGAATTAACCGCTCTACCAACGGCCTTCATTCTTATCGCATCTTTATCATTAGGTTTTCTTGCGGATTGCGCTGAACATTGTTAAGGTCACTTTAACGCTTTACATCTCTTTCCTTGTGATAAGATGTGTGTAGAAGATTATCACCACTCTCTAATAAAAATTAGGACTAACCCGTATGAAAACTTTATTGATGGCCACCTTAGCTATAACGATAACGCTTGCAGGATGCTCGAAAGAGCAAGCTAGCTCTCCTATTCTAACTGCGCATTTTAATGAAATCAAAAAGGGCAATCCAGTTGATTGTTCTTCACTAGTTAACGCTTCTGACTTTGTGGGAAGGGCTATTCATGGCGAGGAAATTAGAGGTGATTTTTTCTGGTACACGAGCCAAAACAACATTTCTATTAAAGATATTGGCCAATGCCAAGGAGAAATTGAACAGTATCGACAAGCCGTGTGCTCAGAGAAAGCAAATCTTATTCTTGACTCCGCAAAAGAAAACAAAGAAAAAAAGGCGCAGGCGGCTCCTGGCGAGACGATTCTTTTGAGTGGTTATTATATACAAGATCACATCTCACAAATTTGCGCCAGCGAAATAAATGATGCTAAATCAAAAGCTCTTGAGCTAATTTAGTGCTTGTCGTCAATGGGCGGCTTAAGAAGTTAAGTCGTCGATTGCCACCCATGCACAACAAGCCTAGATTAAATGACAACCACGAGGACATTCAATGACCGAAGCACCTAAACATAAAAGTGTCATCATTGTCGATATGGCGATATCGTTAATCGAAAACCCTCACTTAATCACCACAGAACTACTTAACTCCTGTGATGATGAAGGAAAAAGTGTCGCCTTCTGCATGGCCAAGATGGGCTTCGAGTTCACGGAAGAACAGGCGGCCTGTTTAACCGATGATGACAGAAGTCATTTGAAAATAATAGAGAGCAACAAAAATGTGCTCTCTAAATAAAGGAGATACTAATGGGAACTGCAAACCAAAAAGAAAATGAGTGGAAAACAATCTTTCAATTCGCCTTAATTCACACTTTGGGCCTAGCTCTGCTATTAAACGTATTTTCAACCGTGATCATGTTTAGCTTGGGGGCAGGTGATCAGGTTTCACCCATTTACAAAAACGCCCTACCCGTAACATTTCTTCTAGCTGTCGCATACGCACTTTTTGTAGGTCGAAAAATACAGAATCGCATCAATTTTTTGCAATCCTAAATTGTGATATAATAAAAAGCTAGCTTCATTATTCAAATAGTAATCAAGAGAGCATCCAAAATGACAGCAGAAGACATTTATCTTAAAATAGCACAGCATATAGTTGACACTATAGATGTTAAATGGGCGGCCGCCATTATTGACTCTGAAATTCACGCAGGTGCTGGTAGCTTCAAATGTGTATACAAAGAAGACGAAAATTCAGATTTGGATTATGATTTTGATAGTAGCTTTGAGCTATTTGAAGCATTTGAGAGTTTGCATAAAATAACCACGGAAGGTGGTGAGAATGATTGGAATCGAGCTAAGTTCACATTGCTCCCAACAGGGAAGTTCGATATTGAATTTAAGTGGGATCAAGAGCTGGCTGATAACATAAGAAGACAAGCTTAAGATATTGGCAGGCACATTTATTTCCCAACCACTTTGAAGCCATTAGGACGAACCAAGCTGACGCCGCTGCTTCCTGCACCCTCTGTTGTCCAAAGTTCCTGAGTGCCGTTTACAAGTCTGACTAGCTGAGTATCACCAGGCTTAAGGGAAAACTTCCAACAGGCATAGGTACTACCAAACCCTGTGGAGCATTGATCTGTGCCGATGATATAGGTGACCTCGCCGCCAATATCGACCTTCTGCCCATCAAGCAAAGACCATGACCCGGGCTGTTGAACATCGTATTTTTCTGCTACTGATTGCGCTGCCTTGCTTAAACTGGACTGGTCACACCCGGATAAAGCAATCAGGAGTGTAAATATAAATAATGGCTTCATTTGTCTCTCCATACATCCTCACTCATGAGACATTCCGATTGATTAATGTCTCCGTCTCGCCAGTCCGGTAGCAGCTCCTGACCAACGCTACGAACATGAGTTATAGCATCTTTGCGAATCAAACATTACGAATTACAATACTAAATCAATGCCAGCAAATCAACCACTAAATACGATATGCAGCATGATGACAGCGCGGTGATTCACCAATCATATAACTCACCCGCTTTTTTATCTACCGACATCACTTATCCCTCTACATCTTATTGCATAAAATTGGCAAGGGTGGAGGGGCTCGCAGTCCTCCAAATGCAAATAAAATAAACAACTCTCCAAGATACTAAAATCTGAAAAATTTTATTGTGATAATATGATGTAAGTTTTTACTCTGGAGTTCACAATGCATTCTTTTGAATCTAATGATGGAACACTTTTCAAAATTGATAACAATGCTATTGAGCATATCTCCGTGGGTGAATATTCAGATAACCATGGACGAAAAGTTATTAAAGGCGGACTGCATTGTGTAGAAGGACTGGTAAAGCTTCTATTGGATAATCCGGACATAACCGACTTGCTGAGTTACGATTGCAGCAAACATTCCGACTGGTACTTTATAAGAGAACTTTGTTGTGGTGCGTTTCTCGTTCGTCTGCCACGGGCACTTTTCTCCGGAAAGGCTGCAAATGCAACAATGAACCCTGACAATCACTACAAGTCGGGATATTTGTGGAAAACAATATTCCCACCATCAGTTAAAAGAAGTGATATTCCGGACATTGTGCAATACGTTGTTAATAATGGGACAAAAAAGGACAATCATAAAAGGGCTCAGAGCGGTTCAATTATTGGCTGTGCAAGTATCAACGGTGCTTTGGTTCGCATTGAAGTGTTATATGAGAACGATATAATAAAATCAGCTTATCCCACTTGGACGCAACCAACAGATGAAAAGAATGGGAAACCTTTCACGCATATTGATTCGATAAGGTTCCCGATATCTCAGTCGTACATGTGCTCTGATGGCAACTCAATCACAGCGCCTAAGAATTTTTCCATAACTCTTCCTTCACAGCGCCCTGCCGTACTAAATAAAAAAGAAAATATAAAAATTGCCCTTAGCGGTTCTGAACTCGAACAAGTACAGAATTATGTTACCACATTCCCCAAACTAAAGTTTTCAGCGCACATTGATATCGAAAGAAAAAAACGCGGCATGCCTAGCGTTTTCTCGGATATTATTTCTGCGTTGCACCTTTTTATCGAGAGCAAAGCTGAGAAGAACGCCGAATCAATAATTCACGCCGTAATGTCAAACTTAGTTGTCCACACTGGCTACAACGAAATAGAAGCCAAGCGGCTAGCTACACACATTATGATAACTGTGCTTTCGACATTTGATAGTGAAGGTAAATGTCGATTTATTAAACATCTCAACAACAGCCCTTTGAAATATTACTTCTATGCAGATTTTGGGCTAGAAGGAGCCATAAAGCAGCGCCACATAAAAAATTGCCCACTTGATGATGTCCCCAAAGATTTTGATGTTGTAAACACAACATTGCTAGACGACTATATAGTGGTTGACAATGAAGATAAATCAAGACTGCTTGCACAGCTTCTTCCGGAAACTCACCTTCTAAGGCTTGATCATGAAGAAAGGAAGGCGCTACAGAAAGATAAGTTCAGCTTGGTGGAAAATTCATTAAGCGTACTTAAAAGTGGAGACTTTAAACCCTTCTATTGGCTCTTTGAGATCTTACTTAAAGACACGAGATTTAAAGGGAGTGATGATATAGAATCTGACCTGATATCTATTGCCAATGATTTTATAAAACTCAAGCAATCAGAGCGCTCAAGGCTTCACTCCATATACAAAGGGTACTATGCAAAAACAAAAGAGTTCTACACACCCGTAGATGCTCCCCTTGTGTATGGTTACGCACTCAAACATGAACTTTATCTTAATCAAATGCAGGTTGATGGCATGATCTCATCACTAAAAAAATTAAGCGGCAAAAACAATTTCAAAAGACTGCCACAGAAACTTGATAAACTAGAAAAACGGTTTAAGACTAACATCCCCGTCAAACACGTAATCAAGCCAATGTTGCAGTAACCATTATGAAGTCTCTTTTCTGGAGGAATTACACTTAGTTACAACATGATCATTTACTGAGGTAGAGTTTTGCTTTGTTTTATTGCGATTAAAAACATGAAAAGTGGCGAAATCACACCACTGTAGAGCATACATTGATTTAGGGCAGACAGCGAACCTCCTTGAAGTTAAGACCAAATACAGAGTCATCAGCATACGACCTAAAAAAACTCACATCCCTAAAGTGTCCGCTTTTTTCACTGTTTTCGTATACTTCGTCCATTTTATTGACATCAAATCTACAACCAAAATAAACAGCTCGAATGGACTCTGGTTTGGGTCGAACAAAGAACATCGCTTCTTGTGGTGAGCAACTCAAGTATGGGCTTGCTCGGACATCCAATGTGATCTTTAGCTTGCCTTTAGGCAGATTCTCAACATTTAAAATTGTTCGCGTCTTTTTAAGCCGCGAAGCAATATCTTTACTGACAATTACAACGTTGGCATTCGAAAGCTGAATTATGGTTCGATGCTCTTTTTCATAAATCCAATCATTTGATTTTACCAACGCTGTATTTTTTATGAATTTTACGTTTCCATGTTCGTATATGAACTCATCATCCAAATCAGCCCTTGGCCGTCGCCCACTATACCTTACAGGAACTGGGTGAAACTCATTAACCACCCAATCAGACATGTTTTCCACTGGTGGGGTGCAATCAAGCCACTGACCACTACAGTCAAACTCCACAACAACCCCCCTATGCTCATCTGCATAGTGTGACCACATAAGGAGATTGTGGAGATCTTCTGTTAGGCAGATAATGCCGAGGTTTTTGAGTTCCCGCACTATATCCTCTCTCTCAGGCCCCATCTTTTTGATTAGCTCATGCGTCGGTTTACGACACTCTTCTCCATCCTCACAAGCAAGAAATGCCAGCTTCTTAGCCATTGCTTCTTCGGATGGTTTCGAGTCAAAAGGATCATTAAATCCCGAAGGCGGCGTAAGCCTCAATAGGGGATCTTCAAAAAACTCTTTCCTGTATGGCATGTACTTATAAAGCTTCATCCCGGCCTCTTTGGGTGCTTGTAGCTCATCAACAGAACCAATATATCATAACCATCCAAAATAACCCTGAATAAATCACCAAAACGTGATGTTATTTCTGGAGGCTAACGAAGAAAAGTAAAACCGATGGGATAACTCATGATTAGATACACTGAGTTTGGGGTTTGAACTGGATTGCTATTTATTGTTGATGAAGATAAATCATCTTACACTCTTACCTCGTATACCCTATTGTAAATGGGGAGCACCCCGCCACCGTCTGGCCGCGCTTATCTCCATTATCTGCCCGCAAGTTCGCTCACGGGACTTACAAGGCGTTTGCTTTCGCAAATTGGTGCTGCGAACTGGAATCGAACCAGTGACACTCGGATTTTCAATCCGATGCTCTACCAACTGAGCTACCACAGCAGTGTTTGGTGGATGCGGGATGGATTCGAACCTCCGAAGGATTAACCACCTGGTTTACAGCCAGGC